>Ga0233412_10001376_pt1 | contig 12770 bp, 15 predicted proteins | sample Na_anoxic_4_MG_FD_180667 | JGI IMG/M metagenome (GOLD analysis project Ga0233412, IMG submission 180667) | Seawater microbial communities from Saanich Inlet, British Columbia, Canada - Na_anoxic_4_MG | ecosystem: Environmental > Aquatic > Marine > Inlet | place: Canada: British Columbia... | reverse complement strand
TGTCGGAGATACTGGAGAATACCTCTCGCCTGAAATTGATAGACAGGTGGGACTCGGAATGCTTGGCCTCGCAAATCTCCTACGGAGGTACGGAGTAACATACGAACAATTTGGAAGAGCGTTAGATCAATATAACAACAATGAAACTATTCGATCTGCCTCTTATGAACTTGTCTCTCAAATTGCTTCAGGAATTAATCAAGCAACCACAATTGCTCGCGAGTATAATATGGTTCGAGCCTTTGCTATCGCTCCAACCGCCAGTTGCAGTTATCGAAGCGTGGATCTGGATGGCTATACTAGCACACCAGAAATCGCTCCACCTATCTCGCAGACAGTCGATCGCGACTCGGGTACTTTCGGAGTACAAACTTACAACTATGGTGACGTAGAGATCGCCTCTAACGTAGGCTGGGAAGCTTACAAACGTGTTGCTGATGGCATCATGACTCTACTAGATCGCACAGGGCTTCTTCACGGTTACAGCTTCAACTCTTGGAGTGATACGGTAACCTACGACAATGCGTTCGTAGAAGAGTGGCTACGGTCCCCGCAAACAAGCCTCTATTATTCATTACAAGTAATGAGTGATACACAAGATAAATCAGACGCATATGCTGCACTAGATGCAGAAGATGTGGAAAATTATTTAGAGGACATTTTAAATGAAGAAATTACCTGTGATTGTCAAGAGTAATGAACCCTTATCAGAAACTGCTACAGAGAAAAAGAAAATGGACGCCAGTCCAGACAACTGCCGGATTATGCAAGGCAGGGGCGGAAGAGACGGTTTACCGTGCACTTGCGTTGCGACATATGGAACTACCTGTGGGAGATTTTATCCGTGATGGCTTGGATACCGACGTACCAAAACTATCGCGGGAGTTATTGGAATCAAATATCACCGATGAGGAAAATCACGACCTGGCACTTGGTTACATTGCCAATGCTTACGGTGTTGATGAAAAAGCTGAATCGGAAGCTTTCAGGCTCAGGGAAGCTTGGACTACGCATCCTGATCATACGATACTCAAAGCGATGGTGGCCGAACGTGCAATTTTCTTCGTTCTTTTACCATTCATGCGCTTTAATGGTGACGCTGGAATGCGAACAGTCAGTGCGGATATAAGTAGAGATGAACAAATTCACGTTGCTGCCAATAGCCTTGTTTGTAGGGAGTTGGGGCTTGATATCAGTCCTAGTCTTGATAAACTCCGCAAGGCAACTATCAATTGGGTAATGCAACCACTAGGTACTAATACTACCGATAAATATTTGGATAAAAAATTTTGGCTTGATTCTAGTGATCGCTTAATGTATGAGGGCAAAGCCCCAGAACTTTCGGCAACTAAATCAGCACGAATGCCAGCCTTCTTTGAGCATAGTAATGTCAATCTCCCCCAATACGCTTGAAGTCTTAGGGATGAATTCCCGTGGACTAATAGCTGCATTAGAAGAATCATTCCCACCAACAAACCCTAACCCTGAAGACACAATGGAAAAGATTATGTACAGGTCTGGTCAACGCAGTGTTGTTGAGTGGATCATTAACTATATGGAGGAGAACTAATGGATGACTTTTTAAGAAGTTGGATGGCTTCGGACCGAAAACAATCACCAAAAGATTATCTGGAAACATATAAGAAGACGCAGGAAAACAAAAAGCTTTATAAGGATGGCAAAGCTACAAGAGTAATCTCTGGCTACTCAACGTCGCGGGTTGGGCCATCCGGCGGTAGCAAAAAGACTCCTATCTACTCATACATACCAAACCAGCAAGCACCAGCACCTGCACCAGCACCTGCACCTGCCAAAGCTCCAGCACCTGCTACTCCTGCCCCTTTAATGCCAACCATTAGTGAAGCGTCTAAACAGTATCGTGCTGATACTCAAGCAAGAGAGACTGCAATTGACAAGAAAATAGCTGATTTTAATGCTAGTGAAGCTGCTGCGGTCAAAGCTAGAGAAATTGCTGAACAAGCAAGGATAACAGGTAACCGAACAGCAGCTGCTAACCAAGCACGATCAAATCAAGCACCTAACTTACAAATTCAACCTGCATCTTCTACACCAACTACTGCTGGTACAAACGCTTTCCGTATTCGTAAAAGACAAGGATCAAAACAAAAACAACTTGCTTCAAGTCTTAACATAGGTCAATCAAATACTCTTAACATATAATGAACGCTAAATCTCGTTATGACAGATTGTCTTCAGACCGTTCACAGTTTCTAAATAGTGCTAGACAAGCATCTGATCTAACTCTACCTTATCTCATCAGAGAAGATGAACACTTTACTAAAGGTTCTCTTAAACTTACTACTCCCTGGCAATCAACTGGAGCCAAAGGTGTGGTGACGCTTGCAAGTAAACTTATGCTTGCACTGCTACCTCCACAAACCAGCTTCTTTAAACTCCAGGTAAATGATATTAATCTTCCTGAAGAACTTGGTCCTGAGATTAGATCTGAGATGGACTTGTCGTTTGCTAAGATTGAACGTACCATCATGGAATCTATTGCAGCTTCCACTGATCGTGTTGTCGTCCATCAAGCACTTAAGCATCTAGTAGTAGCTGGTAATGCTCTTATCTTCATGAGCAAAGAGGGGCTTAAGCTTTATCCTCTTAATCGTTATGTGGTAGATAGAGATGGTAACGGTAATGTTATAGAAATTGTAACAAAAGAAACAATCTCGAAAAAATTACTTAAAAAATCTTACCCTAATTATAAAGAAGAACCAACTAACCAGGTATCTGATAATACAACAGGACCAAATGATGAATGTGATATTTACACACATGTCATGTTGGATAACAATCGTTGGGTATGGCATCAAGAAGTATACGATCAGATCCTACCCAAGTCTATGGGTAAAGCACCTATTGACAGTAACCCCTGGCTTGTGCTACGCTTTAACCACGTAGACGGAGAAGTCTACGGACGTGGTAGAGTAGAAGAATTCATGGGTGACCTGAAGTCACTTGAAGCTCTGTCACAAGCAATGGTTGAAGGCAGCGCAGCAGCTGCTAAGGTAGTGTTTACTGTCTCACCAAGCTCTACCACCAAACCAGCTACACTTGCTAAAGCAGGTAATGGTGCTATCATCCAGGGACGACCTGATGATATTGGTGTAATACAAGTTGGTAAGACAGCTGACTTTCAAACTGCTTATCAAATGATTGGTTCTTTAACTCAACGTTTGAGTGAAGCATTCCTGATTATGAACGTTAGGGACTCTGAACGCACCACAGCTGAAGAGGTTAGGATGACACAACTTGAACTTGAACAACAACTTGGGGGACTATTCTCCTTACTAACTGTTGAGTTCCTTGTACCTTATCTTAATCGTAAACTTTCTGTTGCACAAAAGACTGGAGAGATCCCACGCTTACCTAAAGGTGGTATTGTGAGGCCTACTATTGTAGCAGGTATCAATGCCCTTGGTCGTGGTCAAGATCGTGAAAGTCTTGGTCAGTTCCTACAAATCATTGCACAAACTATTGGACCTGAAGCTATTGGTCAGTTCATCAATACTGATGAAGTAATCAAACGTCTTGCAGCTGCCTCTGGTATCGACGTACTTAACCTTGTGAAGAGTATGGAAGAACAACAGGGTGAACAGCAACAAGCTATGCAACAACAACAAGCAATGGCTGCACAACAACAACAACCACAAATGGCTGCTGTTGAACAGAAACGTGAACAAGCTGCTATGCAGATGATGCAACAGCAACCACCAGAACCAACCCCACCACAATAATATGTCTGAAACACTTACGATGAATGATACACCTGCTGATCAGCCAGAAATGAATGCTGATGAGCAAGACTCTTTGCAGGTTGCTGAGTCTCTTGAGGGTGCAGAGCAACCGCTGTTGGCTGGTAAATTTAGGGACCAGTCATCATTAGAACAAGCTTACCTTGCACTACAAAGAAAACTTGGTGAACCAACTGATGAACCTGAAGCTGGTGAAGAAGCCGAGCAAGAGGAACAATCATCCAATGAAGAGGAAGCACCAGAAGAAGAAGATACGGGTGAACAGCTAAGTGAAGAACAAGCTAACCAATTGTTTGAAATGGTTGGTGGTGAGAAAGCTTACAAGGCAATGATTGATTGGGCAGGCCAAAACTTTACTAAAGAAGAAGTACAAATGTATGATTCTGTTATGGGTAAAGGTGATCCCAATGCTATCTTCTTTGCTGTACAAGCATTAAATAGTAAATATAGTGATTCTGTTGGTAGTGATGGACAACTATTAACTGGTAAGCGTTCTGCTGCACAGCAAGATGCTCAGTTCCGTAGTCAACAGGAACTTGTACAAGCTATGAGTGATCCACGTTATGATCGTGATCCTGCTTTTAGGGATGACGTAATACGTAAACTACAAAACTCTGACATTGATTTCTAAATGACTGTTACCACCAACGATCGCGGACAACAAAACCTCTTTGCTAAAGAACCCACCATGTACACTGACGAAACTTACACTGTGAATCATAACGACAAAGCTGAAAAACTAAACGGTCGCCTGGCTATGCTAGGTGTGATGGCTGCGCTTGGAGCGTATGCATTAACTGGTCAAATTATCCCCGGTATTTGGTAATGGCTAAACAAGGTCTATACGCTAACATCCACGCAAAGAAAATGCGTATCGCAAAAGGCTCGAATGAAAAGATGCGTAAGCCAGGTAGCAAAGGTGCTCCTACTGCTGCCAACTTTAAACGAGCTGCTAAAACTGCTAAGAAAAAATGATTGAATGCCCACAATGTACTGCACCTCAGCAGTACGTTCTAGAACAACTACAGACTTCTGCTGGTGTGACAGACCGTACAGCACTAGCAGTCATTATGGGTAACATCCAACAAGAGTCTAACTTTAAACCTAACATATGTGAGGGTGGTGCTATCGTTCCTTATGATAGATGCCTTCGTGGTGGTTATGGTTTAATTCAATGGACATCTAAGAATCGTTACATTGGTCTTGGCAACCATTGTACTAAACGTAATGAAGATCCTAGTGGTCTTCAATGCCAAACTGATTACATGATACATGAGATGAGGTTTAGAAAAGATCTTTATGCTTTTCAAACTAATCATCAACAAGTCGGTTATTACATGAATGCTGCTTACTACTGGTTAGGATGGGGTATTCATGGTAACCGTACACAATACACTTATTCTTTTTTAAACAAACTCAAATGAAATTTCTTGCTATCCTCCCCGCTGCTGCTATCCTTGCTACTCCTGTAGTTGCTGGTCCTTACGTAAACATTGAATCAGAAACTGGTTTCAATGGTCTTGATTCTGAAGGTACTGTTATTCGTAACGATGTAGGTTATGAAGGTACACTTGGTGAAAATTCTACATGGTATATCCAAGGTGGTCCAGCACTGGTCCTGCCTGATGGAGGTACTGTAACAACTGAAGTCTCTGCTAAAGCTGGTGTAGTGTTTGCCGTATCTGAAAAGTTTGATGTATATGGTGAAGTGAGCGGCATCACTCAAGATCAAATTAATATCGGTAAACCAATCCAAGCATCAGCTAAGCTTGGTGCTAAATATAGCTTCTAAAATTTATTAAACCTTTTATCTATTTAACACAATGGGATACGGTCAACTTGTACAAGATGTCGGAGGATTACATATACCTCCTCATGATTATGTAGGTATTAGTCCTTCAGCAACACCAACTGATGGAACTACACCTCAAGTCTATACCTTTAAAACTGGTGGAGCAAGTGGTGTTACTGTTTGCACACTATCAATTGTTTATGACGAAAGTCTAAATGTAGTATCAATTACAAAAATCTAATGTCTTTACATCTCAATCTAACCACTGGTAAATTTCTTAATAGTTCTACTTTATTTAAACTCAGCGATGCTTTACTATTAGATGTAAGCAGTGGCGAGATTGTTATGTCAAACCTGCTTGTTCCTAGAGCAGCAGGTGTAACCCCGCCCCCTGCATTATTAGCAACATTAGACCTTAACTTTGCCTCTTCACTGTCTTTAGATGATGCTATCAGTGGCAACAACCTAGTCACCTTCAGCCGTGCCAGTAGTGGGACGTATGTTGGTAGTGATGGGTTGATTAAGAACAGTACGGTTAATTTAGTTACAGACTCTGCATCTGCTAATAACTGGGGTGTATTAGGGGGCGGTGCTACTACAGCTTCTACGTCTGTATGCCCAGATGGTAGTACTAATGCAACAAGAGTAACGGGATCCGTTCTAAATGATGGAGCCGCTAAGAATTTCACTGCTGCTGTATCTGGTATACATACTGCTTCCTATTACGCAAGAACAAGGACTGGTATTGCTACCATTGTGAAGGCTGCTATTAGTGGAGCCACTGGCTTAAGCGTAACTTTACCTGCTGATGGTTCATGGGTAAGGGTTGTAGGTGTCCCAAGCAACATAGGAGCTGGAAGTAAATATCTCGCTGTACGATCTGCCTCTGCTGCCATAGATATTGACGTGTGGGGACTACAGGCAGAGCTAGGCTCCACCGCCACTGACTACGTACCCACGTCCGGCACAATCGGTGGAGCACCCCGCTTTGACCATGACCCCGTAACTCTCCAGAGCCTGGGGCTGTTGATTGAAAAGGCACAGACTAACTTGCTGCCGTATAGCGAAGAGTTTGATCAGGGTGCTTGGGCTACAAGTACCGTGGCAGTGACCCCAAACAATGCGGTAGCTCCAGATGGCACGACAACTGCCGACACGTTGACAGCTACGTCAAACAACGCAGATATTTACGATAGCGTTCCAACGAGTAATGTCACTCATATTAACTCGATATGGATTAAACGCAGAACAGGGACAGGACAAATTCGACTGAGGAATCCACAAGGACAATCTGAGTTAGACATCACGAGTCAAGTAACTAACGAATGGAAAAGGATTAGTTCTTCAGCTACGCTGCCATTTTCTGGTGGTACGCTGGCATTTGCTGGTGTGAAAATTGCAGTATCTGGGGACGCAGTTGACGTATGGGGTATACAGACAGAGATAGGCTCCTTCTCCACCTCCTACATCCCCACGTCCGGTAGTGCCGTAACCCGTGCCGCTGATGTGGCAACTATTGCCTTAGGTGTTGATAGTTGGTATAACCAAAGTGAAGGGGCAATGCTGATGACGTTTAATGTCTTAGATAACAGTTTACTTAATCAACAGTTCTTAGGAGCTGGGTCTGCCACTGCCTCCTCTAATACCGGTTATAATTATAGGGTGTCTACTCTATATGCAGTTCAAGCTAGTGGGGCCAGTAACTGGTCTTCAACAGCCAATTGGCTTACTACTGGTATACTTCCAGGGGATAACAAGTTTGCGTTTGGTTATGGCCCTGGCAGTAATGCAACAGTCAGGGATGGTGTAATTAAAGAAACCAATACAGACACCGTGCTAGTAGAGCAATCTTCCGCCACTCTCTACATACTGAAGCAGCTTAGCGGCCACATCTCCCGCATCACCTACTACGACACCCGCCTACCCGACGAAGAACTTGTAACCCTTACTTCTTAAATTATGTACTGCTATAGATTTCCAGATAGGGATACCTTTGTAGCAGCCTGTGGAACCCTTGGATGGCTCTCTGAGCCCTCTGAGGAAGCCCCTGAGGCTGTTGTTATCCCTTACACTCATGATAGGGCCATCGATGAAGTTGGCTCCATACAGACTACTCCAGGCACCTATGACGAAGAGGGGGTTGAATTAACAGCTCCTGAATATGACACCCGACATCACGTTAACTTCCAAGGGGAAGCTCCACTTGAGTGGGATCAATATTTAGTTGATGTTAATACACCATCACGTATCTTTGCTGGTTCTGGTAGTCCTACAACACTAGAACAATTAAATGAATTAAGAAATCCTTCTGTTGAAGAAGAAGCTAAATAGAATAAGCCGGGTGCAATTCCCGGCATAGCTCTAGACAGCCAAGTCTTTAAACTGGTCTTATTTAATTGCTACAAAAACATGCACTATTACTTTAATGACTACGACTACAATCTCGCTACAAAAACAGAATATTTGGAATGACTTCTGTGACTGGGTAACCAGTACTAACAATCGACTATATGTTGGTTGGTTTGGAGTCCTAATGGTTCCAACATTACTCGCTGCTACAACTTGTTTTATCGTTGCATTCATTGCTGCCCCTCCGGTAGACATTGATGGTATTCGTGAGCCCGTTGCTGGCTCTCTTATGTATGGAAACAACATCATCTCAGGGGCAGTCGTCCCAAGCTCCAATGCAATCGGTCTACATTTCTACCCAATCTGGGAGGCAGCAAGTCTCGATGAGTGGCTCTACAACGGCGGAACTTTTCAACTTGTCATCTTCCACTTCCTTATTGGTATCTACAGTTACATGGGAAGAGAGTGGGAACTTAGTTATCGCCTTGGAATGAGGCCCTGGATCTTTGTTGCATATTCTGCCCCAGTTGCAGCAGCATCTGCTGTATTCCTTGTGTATCCTTTTGGTCAAGGTTCGTTCTCTGATGCAATGCCTCTTGGTATTTCTGGAACGTTTAATTACATGCTCGTCTTCCAGGCAGAGCACAACATTCTTATGCATCCCTTTCATATGCTTGGCGTTGCCGGTGTCTTTGGTGGATCACTGTTCAGTGCTATGCACGGGTCGCTTGTTACATCGTCTCTTATCCGTGAGACTTCAGAAGAAGTAAGTCAAAACTATGGTTACAAATTTGGTCAAGAAGAAGAGACGTACAACATCGTTGCAGCGCACGGCTATTTTGGTAGGCTTATTTTCCAGTACGCTAGTTTTAACAACAGCCGTAGTCTCCACTTTTTCCTTGCCGCTTGGCCTGTTGTTGGCATTTGGTTTGCCGCTCTTGGTGTCTCTACGATGGCATTCAACTTAAATGGTTTTAACTTTAATCAATCTATTGTTGATAGTAACACTCACGTTATTAATACCTGGGCAGATGTCCTTAACCGGGCAGGATTGGGTATGGAAGTAATGCATGAACGTAATGCACACAACTTCCCACTTGATCTTGCCTCTTCTAAGGCACCTGTAATCGGCTAGAAGCACGTCCGTTCATCCTTCGGGACGCATGACACCATAAGCATGGAACGGGGCTTATGGAGGCTTCTACAGAGGTTACTATGCAAGGCAAGACTTATTGCTATCGTGGTGTAAAGTACACCAAGTGAGATAGATCTTAAAGAGGGGTGCAATTCCCCTCATCACTATTGGTCATGGCCCCTTACGAGGATACGCCTTGGCCGTCATGACGGTAGGAAAGACTACAATACAAATTAAATAACTCAAAGATCTTTGAGAGTCTATATTATTACTCTCTTTTTTAAAAATGCCTTTTCAATCTTCTGTTAACCCCGCTCAGCTTACTGCGCCGGGTGCACTTAATGGTGCTATCGCTGATACTAGCGAACGCCGCGCTCTCTATTTGAAAATCTTCAGTGGAGAGATGTTCAAAGGATTCCAGAACAACACAATCGCTCGTGATTTGATCATGAAGCGTACACTTAAGAGTGGCAAATCTCTTCAGTTTATCTACACAGGTCGTACCAAGTCTGAATACCATACTCCTGGTAACAGCATCCTTGGTGATAGCAACAATGCACCTCCTGTGGCAGAAAAGACCATCACGGTTGATGACTTGCTGATCAGTTCAGCTTTCGTTTATGACCTTGATGAAACTCTTTCTCATTATGATCTGCGCTCTGAGATCAGCCGTAAGATCGGTTATGCTCTTGCAGAAAAGTATGACCGTTTGATCTTCCGTCAAATTGCTAAAGGTGCACGTCTTGCATCTCCTATTTCTAAAACTGGTTATGTTGAACCAGGTGGTACTCAGATCCAAGTTGGTACTGGTGCAGGTGCTGAATCTGATGCTTATGATCAAGCTAAACTTGTTAATGCATTCTATGATGCAGCATCTGCTCTTGATGAGAAAGGTGTATCACAAGACGGACGTGTTGCTGTCTTGAACCCTCGTCAGTATTATGCACTGATCCAAGCGACTGGTGATAACGGTTTGATCAACCGTGACGTACAAGGCTCTTCACTGCAAAGCGGTAAGGGTGTTATTGAGATCGCTGGTATCAAGATCTACAAGTCCATGAACCTTCCTTTCTTCGGTAAGTATGGTGTGAACTATGGTGGTGCTATTACTAGCCCTGGTAACACTGGTGACTTCATTAGTGAAGATATCGAAGCTGGTACTGTCGCTAATCCTAGTCCTTATACTGGCGGTCCTCGTAATAACTACGGTGCTGCTAATGCCTTTGAGACCTCTTGTGGTCTTATCTTCCAACGTGAAGCTGCTGGTTGTGTCGAAGCTATCGCTCCTCAGGTTCAAGTAACCAGTGGTGATGTTTCTGTCATTTATCAGGGTGATGTGATCCTTGGCCGTTTGGCTATGGGCGCTGACTTCCTGAATCCTGCTGCTGCTGTTGAACTTTATGCTACCAACTCTGCACCTACTGCATTTGGTACTTCTTATCCTTCAAACGTTGCTTGATACTTTTGTATCTTATATTGGGAGTCTCTTCGGAGGCTCCTTTTTTTTAACTATTTATTGAGAATAATACTCATTATCAAATCATGCCTTTTCCTACTACTGGCCCAAACACCCAATTACAAGCTGTTAATCAGATCCTGGCGTCAGTTGGTCAGGCTCCTGTAAACACGTTAACAACTGAAGAAACTTTTGTCCTTGAATCTACTGGTACATTTGTTGGTTCTATCACTGGTGTAATTTTAACCACTGAAACCTCTGACCTACAAGTTGGTACTTATATCACTGGGACTGGTGTAGAACCTAATACTGCAATTTCTACAACTGGTACAGCACAAGGTACAAACCCTGAAACATATAATTACACTCTTAATATTACCCATGCTACACCTACTGGTAGTATTACGATGAATCGTTCAGTTGTTTCTTATAAAGTAGAAACTCAAACCAACCCGGACGTTGCGATTGCTTATAACACTTTAAATGAAGTTACACGTGAAGTACAGGCAGAAGGATGGTCTTATAATGTAGAACGTAATTATGATAAATTACAACCTAATACACTTGATAAAAAAATACATATTCCTAACAATGTAATTCAAGCTGATCTTAGTCAAGATTATGTATCTAACTTAGGTCGTAATGTAGTAAATCGTGGTGGTGTTTTATATGATACTATTAAACATACAGATATATGGGATACTGAAGAAACCCTTTACTTTGATATATTGTGGGAATTTGAATATGATAATATTCCACAACCTATTCAAGATTATATTGTAGCACGTGCTGCTTCTGTAGCTTCTAGTCGTTTAGTAGGTGATCCTAATCAGTATCAAATCCTACAACAAAAAGAAGCTTATACAAGAGCTATGGCTTTAGAATATGATTGTAATCAAGGTGATCATAGTTTCTTTGGTGCACCACAAAGCGGTAACTATTACAAATCCTACAGTCCATTTAATACTTTGATTCGATAATGCCAGCAATTACTCAACTAATACCTAATTTCTTAGGTGGTGTATCCAGACAAAATGACGACAAAAAACTAGAAGGTCAAGTATCTGAGTGTATTAACGGTTATCCTGATCCTACTTATGGTCTACTAAAAAGACCTGGTATGAAGTTTATTGATAAACTAAAAAACAATGCTGGTACTCCCTTTAATAAAGCTGCTTTAGATGGTGCTGTATGGACCTTTATTGATCGTGGTGCACAGGGTTCTTATGTTGCTGCAATCAAGGGTTCAACTATCTATGCTTGGACAGTAGATGGTGATTGGTGTACTGTAACTAATAATGGTGCGTCATATCTAACTGGTACTAGCTCTAACGATTATCATTTCCGTAGCATTCAAGATACTACAATTATTACAAACAAAACTGTTACCACTGCTATGCAAGCAGCTGGTACGTTTGTTGCTAATTCAGTTGCTACGCTTAAACTACTTACACTTGTAGAAACATTTGAATATACAGTTACTATTCAAAATGTAGCAGCAACAGTAACTGCTCAAAACAATACAACATTTGATGATATGTTGTTGTATAACGCATCAGATGTTGATACTAATCACCACTTAATTGATAAAATTAAAAGTGTAATTCAAGCACAGCATACAGCATCTAATCCAAATTTTGCTGGTAGGTGGTACTTAGAAGGCTACAACAATAGTATTGTTATTAAACGTGGTTCTGGTTCTAATGCCGTCTATACAGATTACAGGGCAGTTACTGGTACTCCTGTAGCCTTTGACATTGATGCTAGAGGCGGTCTTAATAATACTGCACTTGAAGTATTTGAAGATGATGTAACTGATGTATCTAAACTACCTCTAGAATCTTTTGGTGGTCATGTTGTAAGAATCTTAAATAGTGACGCAGCTGAAGATGATTACTATGTTAAATTTGTTGCTTACGATACTACACTAAACAGAGGACGTGGTTTTTGGAAAGAAACTATAGCACGTGATGTATCACCTGGTCTAATTGCTTCTACGATGCCACATGCTTTAATTAATACAGGTCCACTTACCTTTACTTTTGGAACAATTGGTTGGGCTGATCGATTAGCTGGTGATGATACAACTAATCCACAACCTTCTTTTGTTGATAAAAAGATTAACGCTACCTTTTTCTATAACAATAGATTTGGTGTACTGTCGGAAGATAACGTTATCCTTGGTGTAGCAAATGATGCTTATAATTTCTTTGCTAAATCAGCTTTAACACAAATTGATTCAGATCCTATTGATGTGAA
>Ga0233412_10001374_pt1 | contig 12780 bp, 20 predicted proteins | sample Na_anoxic_4_MG_FD_180667 | JGI IMG/M metagenome (GOLD analysis project Ga0233412, IMG submission 180667) | Seawater microbial communities from Saanich Inlet, British Columbia, Canada - Na_anoxic_4_MG | ecosystem: Environmental > Aquatic > Marine > Inlet | place: Canada: British Columbia... | reverse complement strand
AAAGCAGTAAAAACAGTTGATAAAGAAATATATCCTTTTGAATTTAAACAAATGATTGCTGTTAATTATACCGTTGGCGTTCCTTTTGCTTTTGATGAAGTAAAAAAAGAAATAGAGGAGAGAAAAACAAAAATTAAATAAGATTATGGAAAATAGGATTAATAAAAATTTTGAAAAAAGTTTAACCAAAGAAGAAAATTTATAAAGGCATTCTTTTTATTTAATATTGTTATGATTATAGGAATAATTCTAACTTCAATATATGTAATTGTAAGCGTATCTAATCAACCTGAGCTAATTGGTGAGTTTGTTGGTAGAATTGTAAAAGCGTTTAGCGAAAGTATTAAGTAGAATGATTTATAACGTATTGTGGTATGAGTAGTTGCGGAATTTAACACTAAAAATATTATGGAAGAACTAAAAATATTATACAAGGAGTTACAAGAAAGAGAGGTTGAACTTAAAAAACACAGCAGAACTAAATTAGTGGAAGGAATGATAGCTGAAAACTTGCTTACGATAGCGAGAGTACAGCAATTACTTATACCACTTGTTGTAAAGTAGTTTTAATTCTTTACAACGGTTTTAATAAATTGGCGTTTCAATGCAATTTATTTTGTGTTGTATGCCGTTAAATTTTAGAGATATGAAAATACATTGGATAGGCAGAAAGCTGATAATAACCACAGCAAAAACCATAAGAAAGAATGATATGTATTTAGATAGTTTGGTACACCCTAATTTAATAACATACCCTTTAGTGATGGAAGGTTTTTGCGATGCTGATAAAAATATTATACAAAGTAATAGTGGAACTACAAGCCCTGTTACCACAAGTAGAAAAATAATATTAACGCTTGGATAATGGCATACAACAACAAGCTAAAAACTGTGAGGAACGAGTTGTTTCTTAGCGACTGTTATCCTCCGTTTTTTAATGGAGTATTAATTTTTTCTTGCTTTTCTTATTTTAATACAGTATATTGCTTTCATGTTAAACAAAACAATAAAAAGAAAGAGGATGAATAGAAGTTTTAGTATTAGTAACAAACCAAGTGCTTGTGATACTGAGGTAGAGATTGAGCTAAGAAGCTTGTTATTTTCTGAAAAGGAGGTGATTCTTAATTCCAAAGGGACTCATACTATATGTGGAACTATTACTCCAAGACAGGCTATATTTTGGAGTAATAGCGACAGTGTTAATAAAAGAATAGTAGAGTTAATAGGTTTTACACAAGATGAGTTAAACGACAAAGAAGTGGTTGAATACTACGAGTCATTAAAAAGCGAATTATGATAGAAATGCAATCAAACGAACAATTAAATCAGTATATAGATAACTTATTCAGTGAAGCTACTAACAACGTTTACTTTCACACTGACAGAATGGATTTAATTGGAGTCCCTATTGACTTAGCTAAGTTAAATATCATAGCTAAGTCAAATGTTATTATAGGATTAGCTAAAAGTGCAAAACAAAAGGTTGACAATATTGATTTTTTTGAGTATATTGTAAATGATAAAGGTAGCTACATTTACAGTGTTGACGGGCTTACTTTTATTTACGAACCTAATGGTGGTGAAAGTTTTATTGAGTTGTTTAAATTAAATTATTACGGATTATGAATAAGTTATTGTATTTTATGGGCTTGTATGTTAGGATTGGTCAGAATGGCAATTTTATATATATAAACAAAGTTACTGGATCTTTTATAATTCCAAAAGGCGTTGTAGGTGATGATGGTGGCAAAATAACAAAAAATGAAGTTAAAGAAGCTTTCGATAAAATATGGAATTAACTGACGAGCAAAAGCAGGTTGTAGATTTCATCAAAACAAATTCACACACTAATATAGGTATAGAGGCTTCTGCTGGTTGCGGAAAGACTTCAACCTTATTAGAGTGTCTAAAACGCTTACCTATTAAAAACAAAGTAAAGTTTTATGCTTTCTCAAATGTTATTGCTAACGAATTAAAAGAGAAAGTTCCAAGCACTGCTAAAGTTTCAACGGTTCACGCTACTGGTTATTCTGTTTTGAATGAAAACTGCAATAGACTGATACTAAGCGAAGGTAAAGTAGCTGGCTTTGTGTCTAAATATGCCAAAAAGAATGCTAAACTTGACAGAAAGTTCGTTCATCATGTTACAGACTTACTTCAAAAGCATTCATTAACTTTGTTAGACTTATCCGATGATAGTTTAACCTCTACATGTGATAGGTTTTCCATAAACGTATGTCCATCTTGGTATGTTTACGTTCGTGAGGTTCAATCTATCATAGACAAATACAATGAGAAGAACTTGAATACTGTGTTGAAGATAGATTTCAATGATATGGTTGTTCTTCCTATTAAATATAACTTACAATTCCCTCAGTATGATACTGTTTTTATGGATGAAGCACAAGATATGGGGGAATGTCACAAGGAAATACTACTAAGAAGTGTAAAAAATAATGGTAGATTTGTTGTAGTTTATGATAGAAGGCAAAATATATTCTCTTTCGCTTCGGCTGACATTAGAGTATTGGATGATTTGTTGTTAAGAGGTAATGCTTCTATATATTCATTGTCATATTCTTTTAGGTGTGCTAAGAGCATAGTGTCTCATTGTTTAGGTGTATATGGTAATTTTAAGCCTTTTAAAGACAATAAACAAGGGGAGGTTAAAAATGGTAGCATTAAAGACATTGAAGGTCGTGAAGAGGCTGTTTTATGCAGAAACACTAAACCTTTATTTGACGTTTATGCTTATTTAGCTGGAAAAGGCATATCATCTTACATTAAAGGTAAAGAGTTTGGTCAAGAGCTTATTAAGTTATTGAAGAAGTATAGAGGAGAAAACGCTTTTATGACAGCTATGCAATTAGACAGCTATTTGTCAGATATAGAGAGATCTTTGTTTGATGTAGGAGTTTCTAAGCCTAAACTTACCAAGAAATATATAGCTGAGTATGAGAAGGTTATTATTATTAAGAAGGTTTTAGCAAATACTAACAGTGTGTCTGACTCAATTAAGAAGTTAACCTCTATTTTTACAGAAAAAGGCAAAGGAATACCCTTAATGACTATACACAAAAGTAAAGGGTTGGAGTTTAATAGCGTTTTTGTTGTAAGAAATGACTTACTGCCTTCAAAGTATGCTGAAACTGACGATGATTTAATACAAGAGCGTAATCTTGACTGGGTTTTAAGAAGTAGAGCTAAGAATAAGTTGGTTTATATTACTGATTTTATAGGTGATGCTAAGATAGAACAAGTCCAAGCAAGTAAATTGCATAAAGATTCTAATATTTGGCGATAATTTCTTGACTTTTATTAAAAAAATAACTATATTGCGATATGAATGATTACATAGAAGAATTAGTCTCTGAGTTTGAGACTGTTCACGTTTGGGGCTTTACATCTGACGAGGTTGATGCTATTTTTGACATAGTTTATGCACAGTATCATGATATGAATATTAGAAAAGCATATAGGTCATTAACTTATGACTCTTGTATGATTGTTAATGGTGATGAAGTTAGATACCGTCAAGATGTTTCAAAAGCTTTAAGAATGTCATTTGAAAAATAAAAATTATTATGGAAAAAGCAATTAGTAATTGGTTGAAAGTAGGAGGTGTAAAAACTCCAAACAGACCTAAGTTCCCAAGTAAGGAACAAATGAAGTTATGGTTTAATATGTCGTTAGAAGAGGCTATTGAAGCTATCGAAGCTTCTTCTGGCGATACAATTAAGGACTGTATTCCTATTTTAGAGGAAAAACTTGATAAATTAAAGGCTTTTCATGAGGATAATCCTAGAAAAAAAGAGTCTTTGACTGAATTAAGAGATTCATGTGCTGATCAGAAGTTTATCTTAACAAATTTATTACACTTTTCTGGGCTGGTTAATGTGTTTGAGGAAGATGTTGAAGCTGTATTGGAATCAAATTACTCTAAGTATTGCGAAACTGAGCAAGAAGCAGAAGAAACTTGTGATGCTTACGAAAATGGCTATCATCCAGACAAAGAAGGTGAAGTTATTTACGCAGATTACAGAGAAGAGAACGGAGTTTTTGTAGTGTTTAACTCAGAGAATGGAAAAATACTAAAAAGTGTTAATTACCAAGAACCTAAAATAAAATAAATGGGAATTTTTGACAAAAGAGAGGCTTATAAACCTTTCGAGTACCCAGAAATCGAAACTAGCTTTATTTACCCAATACAAGATACGTATTGGGTTCATAGGGAGATTGAGTTCGATGCTGACATACATGAATACAAGACTGCTCTAACTGTTTCAGATAAAGATGTTATTTCTCGCATTTTAAGAACATTCGCAGAGGTTGAAACTCACGTAGCAGATGATATGTGGAGTAAAATAGGCAACTTCTTACCAAAAGCAGAGTTTTGTTGGTTAGGATATGTTAATGCCGAGAATGAAGGTAGACATGCTAACGCCTACTTCTTTTTAAATGAACAGTTAGGACTTGATGAGTTTGAACCATACTCTAAAGACCCTATTTTAAGTGATAAGTTTGAAAACTTAGTGTCAAGCTCTCTAAGTTTTGAGTTTGATAAGAATAATATTGAACATATTAAGAAATTTGCATTCGGATTGGCTGTTTTTAGTGCTTTTACTGAGCGGGTAGCACTATTTGGGCAATTTATGATTATGAAGTCGTTTTCTTGTAACGGTAGAAACTTATTAAAGAATATAGGCAACATAATTGATTGGTCTAAACAAGATGAAGCTTTACATGGAGAGGGTGGTATTTATTTATTTCAACTTGTAAAGAATGAATACCCAGAGATTTGGACTAAAGAGTTTAAAGCATCTGTCTACACAGCATTTCGTAATGGTATGGATATTGAAATTGGGGTTATTAATGACATTTTTGACGGAAATTCACTTCCTAACTTAACAAAAGAGCAAGTAATTAATTATATGAAATACTTAGCTAATAAGTCTTTGCTTAAAATAGGACTTAAAGAGGCTTTTGATATTGAAGACGAATTAACTGAGCAATGTAAATGGTTTGAAAATGAATCACAAGCTACTCAGATGACAGATTTTTTTGCAACAAGACCTACTGGGTATGGTAAGAATCAAGTAGCATTTACTTCGGATTCAGTTAAGGTGAGTGGTAATTTTAAAGAGAACTTAGAAACAAGATTTATACATAATGATAGATTATAAATTATGGACTAAAGGAGTAGCCTATCCAGACTATATGGTTGAGGATGGTCTTAGAGCCTTAGCAAGTGGCTATTTGATTGAAGGTGAGACCCCAAAAAGCAGAATGGAGCATATTGGTAGACAAGTTGAGTTAGAAACAGGGATTAGAGGTATATCTGATAACGTTTTTGATGCTCTTTGGAAAGGTTGGATTGGATTAGCCTCACCAGTATGGTCTAATTTTGGTAGAGTTAGAGGTTTACCTATTTCTTGCTTTGGTTCTTACATTCATGACTCTATCTTAGGATTTGTTGACTCAAGCAAAGAGGTAGCTATTATGAACTCTATGGGTGGTGGAACTTCTGGGTACTTAGGAGACGTTAGGCATAGTGGAAGTGCTATATCTGACTCAGTAGCTACTGCTGATGGAGTTATGACTCCAGTATCTATGTTAAATAATACCGTAAAGAAAGTATCGCAAGGTGGTGTTAGACGTGGCATGATGGCTCTTTACCTACCATTCTCCCATAAGGATATTATGGACTTCTTAGAGATTAGAGAGATAGGTAATGAAATACAAACAATAACTAATGCTGTTTGTATTTCTAAGAAAGATGTTGACAAAATCTTATCTGGAGATGAGGTTGCTTTGAAAACTTGGGCTAGAATCCAAGAATGTAGAAATAACTTGGGAGTTCCTTACATTCTTTTTACAGAGAACGCTAATAATCACGAATCAACACCAGCCCCTTATGGTACTGATCACTATAAAATCTTAGCTAGTAATTTATGCAATGAGATCTATTTACCGTCAAGCAATGACGAGTCGTTTGTTTGTTGCCTTAGCTCGTTAAATCTTGCCAAGTATGATGAGTGGAAAGATAGTAACGTTATTGATACTGCTGTTATATTGCTTGACGCTGTAATGAGCGAGTTTATTCGCAAGGCTTCTAAGGTAGAAGGTATGCAAAAAGCAGTCAAGTTTGCCACAAGACATAGAGCTTTAGGGTTAGGTACTTTTGGAGAGCATAGTTACTTGCAAGAAAACAGCATTCCTTTTGGTTCTATTGGGCATGAATCATTTATTAGAGTATCTTACAGTAAAATAAAAAGTAAGGCTTTAAAATCGTCCGAATTATTAGCAGAAAAGTTCGGAGCTTGTGAAGTGAATGCCGAATATGGGATAAATAGAAGAAACACTACTCTATTAGCTGTTGCTCCAACAACGACAAACGCCTTGATTGGTGGTGATGTTTCTGCTGGAATTGAGCCTATTGTTAGTAATGTTGTCCAAAGAAAGGTTGCTAAGAGTTCATTTACTAAGAAGAACGAAACACTTAAAAAGTTGTTAATCGAAAAAGGGTTTAACAATACTGATACTTGGGACTCCATAATTCAGAATTTTGGGTCAATTCAACATTTAAAATTTCTTACTGATGATGAAAAAGAGGTTTTTAAAACTGCTTATGAAATCAATCAATATGGTATTATAAAAATGGCTTCAATTAGGCAAAAGTTCATTTGTCAAGGTCAATCTTTAAATCTTTTTGTTCTTCCAAACGCAACTGCTCAAAGTAGGAGTGAATTATGTTTGACTGCTTATTTCTATGGACTTAAAGGACTATATTATCAGCGTTCAGAGTCAACTTTGAAAGAAGGAATGAATGTAGATGATGTCAAGGCTTACATGTCTAAAGTAGCTGAATCAGCTATGGATAATGCTTGTTTGTCGTGTGAAGGCTAAAATAGTAAAAATACACAAAGTTTTTCTTGACTTTGTGTATTTTTTTTGCTATATTTAAAGATAAATTAATACGAAATGAAAGAAGTAAGAGAATTTATTACAAAGAAAGTACAATTTCTTAGCATGATGTCACGCAGGAGTGGTGCAGAGTTTATCGCTCAACAATGTTCTATTGATTACAAAAAAGCTTTAGAGTTGTATGATAAGCACTTCAACATAAAAGACAAGAGTAAAAAAGCTATATCTGGCAAAAGAGTGCTTGTTGTTGGAGATATGCACGAACCTTTTTGTTTAGATACATACTTGGCTCATTGTTTAAAGGTTTACAAGGAAGAATCTTGTGACTTTGTTTTGTTTATTGGCGACATTATTGATAATCACGCATCAAGTTATCACGAAAGCGAGATTGGAGCTATGAATGCAAGCGAAGAGTTTGATCTATCTAAGAAAAAAATTAAGAACTGGTACAAGGCTTTTCCTAATGCTGTTGTAGTTATGGGAAATCATGACACAATTCCAACTCTTAGGAAGGGTAAAAGTGCTATTATTGCACCTCAATTCTTTAAATCTTTCTCAGAGTCTTTAGAAACTCCAAATTGGGACTTTGTTTCAAGTATCACTATTGACAATGTGTTATATGTTCATGGGGTTGGCAAAAAGGCATTACCTCGAAGTAAAGTTATTGAAGGAAGTGTAGTTCAAGGACATTACCATAGCGAAGCTTATTGCATTCAAAGCTTAAACAGTAAAGGTGAAAATATAATTGCTATGCAAGTTGGCTGTGGAGTTGATAATGACTCTTACGCTATGACTTACGGAGCTAATTATTCACCACCAAAACATTCATGTGGTGTTATTTATCAAGGAAAGAGAGGAGCTTTGTTTCCTTTATGATTTATGAGGTATTAATTCCATTTTCGGACGACACTATTCCATTAGATTGCAAAATAACAAAGGACAAAGTGTCGTCTTTTATCTGTTTTACCAGCGAACCTTCATTGTCAGTTGATAATTTTGATATAGCTGTTACACTTTACTCATTGGATGAGAACTTTTATAATGTCATAAAACACTCTGATGTTATATTTATTGACGATACAGATGTATTAATGACTACAAATAGCGAAGAATACGAATATTTTTTAAAATACGCCTCAACATTACTACAAAATAAGGAAATATACTTTCTAACAAAAAACATGACTGGTAAAAACTTTATAAGAAGCAGAAAACTATACAAAATATGCAATAAACGTTTTAAAATCAGTAAGAAAAATGGCAGAATGGAAGAAGCTTAACACTAAAGTAACTTTTGAAGTACCTTTACATATAGAAAATATAGAAGAGATCTTTTTTACTTGGACTTACCCTATGGACAACCAAGAATTAAGAGACTTTATTTTAGGTGAGATAAAAAGGAACTACAAACATTACCCAGAATGGTATTTTGACGAAATTATAATTGTTGACATAAAGCAAAATATGGAACAAGAGGAAATTGATTTATGGATTAAAGAATATCTGGATGAATAGAAAATATGACACTGACAAATATTTACCTACGAGGAGTTTAGAGGAGCAAAGGTTGTTATGGTTTAACAACATGAGACAAATTGCTGAAATTAGGGTTGACGCTCTTATTGAAAAAGCTCACGTTAAATCAAAATCAAGAATGCCTTTGACTGTGTTTATACGTAGCAATGGTTTTGATATCGAATTAATGGTAGAAGAGGAGAATTTAGAAATCTGCAACAAACATAATGACTACATTTTGAAACTCTTAGAAAAAAGAGAAGAGTATTTAGAGAAAATCAAACAACAACATATTAAAAATAGTAAAATTTATGGTATTCAAGGTTAAAGTTAAACAGATCAACTCAGAAGAGAAAGCCTTCTCAATTGCAGTAAACACAGCACAAGAAAATGACTTAGCATCATTAGAAGCTATTGAAATTATCAGAGCTGAATATAATAGAGATAATTACTCTATGGAAAGCTTTGCTAAGTTTCCATGTTCAAACATTGATGTAAGAAGTTCTGGTAATATTTATAAGCTATCATACACTATTGAAGATGATAATGGCAAAAATAAAAATATTACTGAGTTAGTTCAAACAAATGAGAAGGAAGAAGATATTATTAAGTTAATTCCTCCAACAGGTGAATTTTTAGAGCTTAAAAAGACAGATTTTTTAGAAATATTACAATAAAAACTTGACATTTAGTTTTACTTTGATTAACTTTACAATATGTTAAATTAAAAACTAATAAAAATGTCAAAAATTGCATCAAAATTATCCTCAATCATGTCAGAACTGGTTGAGGAATTTTCAATCAAACATTTAGACGACTTAGAAAATACAAACTTCGATGTCCCAGCCATGAGAATAAACTGCTTAGGTTTGAATGTAGACCTAACATGTAGCTATGTTAACGATTCTGACATTGATAGACTTGCTATTGATTTAAAAATAGCGATAGTTACAGAAAATTCACCAAACGACCATATTAAAACGATAAAATTATGAACGACAACGCAATAAAAGCAGTCCAAGAGTTAGTAAACCACATCAGTGAATGGAAATTAGAAACATTAGGAGATGAAAGAGTTTCAAGAACTTGTTTTAAAAATGAGTTCTCAAACTTGTCTGAGTTTAGGGAGTATTATATGCTTGTTTTTGTTAAGGCTGGCTTGTTAAGGTACACTAGAGGTAGTAAAGATTACAGTATAAGTTCTAATTTTCACAGTAATGTGGATTGGAAGAATGTAGACTGGGATGAGTTTGGATTAATAGCAAGACACTTTCAAGGATTACGCAGTAAATATAATATAGAAAAAGAAGTTTTATCTGGTGATATTAATTTTGAATCAATATTCCCTCCTTTGTTTATAGAAGACAGTGATGAATCTACCAACTGGACAAACTCAACTAAAGATGAAGTGTGTATTGGAGGCGAAACAGCTTTAAAAATTGAATTAATAAACGATGAAACAGAAGAGTGGTTCAATGAAGCCAAAGAAGAGGATTCGCACCTTGTAGAAATGGTCTGTGATTGGATGGATTTGGAGAGAATTAATAAGTATGACTCTATGACTGGAGAAGCTATTTCAAAAGTTGATAGATTTAAGGAATTATTTAGAAAATACAATGAGAAAGAGTAAAGATTTAGAAAATATATTAAATCAAAGGTTTAAAGACTTAACGATTTCACCCAGAACATTAGAAGTTTTGGAAAGCAATAATATTGTCACTATGAAAGACCTCTGCGTATTAAACAGAGATGAGTTAAAACCACTAAAAAGTGGTTTTGGTGACAACATCATTACAGAATTAGAACAAGTTATGCTTGATTTTGGACTTAATTTTGGATTAAAGATATGATTTTAGAAGAAAATAAATTTAGAGAAGCTTTATCTATTGCTAGTAGAACGCTTTGTGATACGGTTTCAACCACATTCGGTCAAAAAGGGGGTAATGTATTGATTAGTAAGGGAATGCAAGTTCCTTTTACCACTAAGGATGGGTACACCGTTGCTAATTACGTAGAATATGAAGATCAAGGAGTTAACGCTATTATTCAAAACATTAAAGAGGTGTCAAACAAGACGGTTGATGGTGCTGGTGACGGCACTACTACTAGTATTGTATTGGTTAATGCCATTATTCAAAACACCATCAGCAAAATCGACACCTATACGTCAGTCTATGACCTCAAGAAAGAAATAGACGTAGCTACTGATTTTATCCTTTCTGAGATTGATAAGCTAAAAAAGGACGTTACTGATGAAGATATTTATAAAATCGCATTAACATCTTGCAACTTTGATAAAGAGGTGGCTAAAACTATACAAGAGGCATTCTCTCGCACAGGTAAAACTGGCTTTGTGGACATTAAAAAGTCAACAGATGGATTAACTACCTTAGAGTCACAATCTGGCTTCATAATGCCTTCTGGGTACTTTTCACAAGACTTTTTAGGTAGTAACTCCTCAGTAATTGAGTGTATTAATCCTAAAGTGGTTGTGTTTAAAGACCTACTTAATGATATGGAGGAAGTTCAAAAAATTCACAATGAGTCCCCAAAAACGCCAATTGTATTAGTAGCTCACGATTTTTCCAAGAAGGTTATGGATGAATTGCTGACTTCGAGAGTAAGACACAAAATAGAGATTTATCCAGTTAAAACTCCCTTTATTGGTGACAGAAAGGTGGAAATTGCTAATGATTTATTATCGTATTTAACCGATGGCAGTGTTGACTCTGTATTGATTACCAAAAACAAGACTGTATTCACCAACCAAAAAGCAAAAGTTGAGGGTAGAGTTAAGGTGATTCAAGAAACATTAGATCAAATTGACGACCAATTAGAGAAAGAGTTTACCCAAGATAGAATTTCTAACCTAACAGGACAATCTTGCACCATTTATATTGGATCTTTTAGTGATATTGAGTTTAATGAAAAACTTGACAGGTATGATGACGCTTTAAAAGCTGTAAAAAGCTCTATTGAGGAGGGCTACTTAGCTGGTGGTGGTTCTGCTTTGTTATACATAGCTGAGAAAAATAAAGAAAAGCTAAGTGAGACAATTGGAGGTGAAATTATGTACGAATCTATCGTAGCACCTTGCAGAACATTACTTTCTAACGCAAATATATCATTTAACGCAAAAAGAAAGCAAATATCAGCTCAATATGGCATTTCTGTCGATCTTAGAGATGGGAAAATTAAAGACTTGGTAGAAAACCACATAGTTGACTCTGCTAAAGTGACTAAAACTGCTCTACAATCAGCATCCTCAGTGGCATGTGCTTTAATTACAACTAAAAAAATGATTATTTTGTAAATAAAACTTGGAAGGTAGTGAAAACTTCGCTACCTTTACATTATTAGGAATTAAAAACAACAACGATTATGACAGAATTAGAAATTAAAAAACAAATTGCATTATTTAAAGAGTATGATGTTACTAATTACAAAGTGGAAGATGGTGAAATTACTATTGGAGGTAATTTAGACTTACGAGGTCTTACTACTGTTCACAAAGATTTCTTAAAAGGTACTACTATTGGAGGGTATTTAGACTTACGAGGTCTTGCTACTGTTCACGAGGACTTCCTAAAATGTACTACTATTGGAGGGTATTTAGACTTAGAAGGTCTTACTACTGTTGATAAGGACTTCCTAAAATGTACTACTATTGGAGGTAGTTTAGACTTACGAGGTCTTACTACCGTTGATAAGGATTTCCTAAAAGGTACTACTATTGGAGGTAGTTTATACTTACGAGGTCTTACTACTGTTCACAAAGATTTCTTAAAATGTACTACTATTGGAGGGTATTTAGACTTAGAAGGTCTTACTACTGTTCATGAGGACTTCCTAAAAGGTACTACTATTGGAGGGTATTTAGACTTAGAGGGTCTTACTACTGTTCATGAGGACTTCCTAAAAGGTACTACTATTGGAGGTAGTTTATACTTACGAGGTCTTACTACCGTTGATAAGGATTTCCTAAAAGGTACTACTATTGGAGGTGGTTTATACTTACGAGGTCTTACTACTGTTCACGAGGACTTCCTAAAATGTACTACTATTGGAGGTAGTTTATACTTAGAAGGTCTTACTACTGTTGATAAGGACTTCCTAAAATGTACTACTATTGGAGGGTATTTAGACTTAGAAGGTCTTACTACTGTTGATAAGGACTTCCTAAAAGGTACTACTATTGGAGGTAGTTTAGACTTACGAGGTCTTACTACCGTTGATAAGGATTTCCTAAAAGGTACTACTATTGGAGGTAGTTTAGACTTACGAGGTCTTACTACCGTTGATAAGGATTTCCTAAAAGGTACTACTATTGGAGGTTGGTTA
>Ga0233412_10001373_pt1 | contig 12788 bp, 11 predicted proteins | sample Na_anoxic_4_MG_FD_180667 | JGI IMG/M metagenome (GOLD analysis project Ga0233412, IMG submission 180667) | Seawater microbial communities from Saanich Inlet, British Columbia, Canada - Na_anoxic_4_MG | ecosystem: Environmental > Aquatic > Marine > Inlet | place: Canada: British Columbia... | reverse complement strand
GTCCTTGCTCCGTAATCTTGAAGCCTTTGGATTCACTGAACTCTTTTGATGGGAAATTAACGTTAATTACATTTTCCGTATTCAGAACGCCTGTATTTACAAGTTTTTCAAGGATGCAGTGTAATTCCTTTTCAACCACATCATAATAGAAGAAATCGGTAGAAAGTGCGATTGCCGGGATTCCTAGGATAATTGCCTCTGAAGCAGCCGCCATAGTGCCGGAGTATATAATGTCAGTTCCCATGTTCGGTCCATTATTAACACCCGATAGTACCAGGTCCACTTCAAGGTGCAGTCCATATAATGCGAACTTGACGCAATCCGCTGGCTTACCCTCGAGGCTCCAAGCTTTTACACCTTCCATGAACTCATCCCGTACATGCAGCTTCATTGAATCATGTATGGTTATGCCGTGGCCAATTGCGCTCTGCTCCGTATGCGGAGCAACAACATATACCTCGCCGAACCTTTTCGCTGCTTTTGCCAAAAGCTTAATTCCGTATGAATTTATGCTGTCATCATTAACAACAAGTATTTTCATTTAAACCAACTTCTTTCTTAACCTTCCGGAAATCTGATCTATGATTGTGACAGTTATTATGAGGACTATTATTATAACTGCGGCCCTTGACCATGAGCGCGTTCTTATTGCGAAAATCAAAGGAGCTCCGATACCACCGGCACCGACAAGGCCAAGAGTAGAAGCAGCCCTCATATTTATTTCAAATCTGTATAAAGTATAACTAATTAATTCCGGACTCACCTGGGGAAGCACCGCCCTGAATAGGACCTCAAAATAATTTCCGCCGCATGATTCAAGGGCTTCCTTCACCCCGAGATCCATACTTTCAATTGCCTCAGAAAAGAGTTTCGCCAACATACCTATTGAATGTATTCCAAGAGCAAGTATCCCGGCCGGGGCTCCCGGTCCAACTACACTTATGAAAATCAATGCCAGAATTAGTTCCGGGAATGTCCTTATCATCGTGACAACGAGTTTTCCGATTTTAGAAACTTTGGTCCCCACTATGTTCTGGCTTGCCAATAAAGCAAATGGAATTGATATTATTGCTGAAACAAATGTGCCGCTAATAGCGATTGCTATAGTTTCCAGAATTGCATATGGAAGCCCGTCAATTGTTGCATTTGTAGCATAAACCAAATCGGGATTCATAAACCCATTCCAGAGGGCTTTCATTGATGATGCTGCCGTTTGCATTATTCCCTTGTATTCAATCCCATTGAACCCCCAGAATATCAAGCCAAAAACCACAATATAGTATACTGTATGGAGAGTGGTCTTTAATGGATCTCTTTTCTTTTTTATAAGTATATTATCCGTCATACCAACCTCTTCCTGATAGCCGCACTTACAAGGTCAATGACAAGGACAATTGCAAAGGAAAATATAATAATCATCCCTACATTATCAAACTGCCTCCACGCCAGGTTATATTCGAGCGTTTGACCGATACCACCGGCGCCTACCCACCCGAGTACGGCCGCGGCGCGAATATTTACTTCAAATCCATAAATTGTATAGGATGTAAACTGCGGTAGAATCTGCGGCATTATTGCATAACGAAGTATGTTCATCTTGTTAGCACCAAGAGACATCAATGCTTCAACCTGTCCGTAGTCAATGGCTTCAATTGATTCAAAGGTAAGTTTTGATATTAAGCCGAATGTGAAGATGGCAAGAGCTACAACCCCTGAAAAAGCCCCAAGGCCGAATATCGCAACAAACAAAGATGCCAGTACCATTGCAGGTATCGTCCTGAAAATATTCAGGATAATTCTAAGCGGAACATGGAGCCATTTCGTTTTTATGAAATTATTGGCAGCAAGTACAGCCGTCGGCAATGCTACCAACGCCCCTAAAAAAGTTCCGACCAAGGCCATTTGAATGGTTTCAAGCATAGGCCCTATGATTCTGGGTATATATGCCCAGTCAGGAGGGAAAAACATTCTGCCAAGAAGCCTTCCTCCTTTAAATAGATTTACAAAAACTTCAATAATATTGAAACCGGCAAACCATCCGCTTCCTACTATTAAAAAAGTAACCAATAAGATTATTGAATACTTCCTAATCTTATTTGGTTTTGGAACAATGATCTTATTCATCATTCGTCTCCAAGAATTTCATCATGCTGAATCGGACGTCCGTATACTTTTTCAAGGTCGCCGTAGAAAACTGACTTCTTCATTCCATCCATCTGGACGTCATAAACGATTTCGCCGTCCCTTACACCTACCACCCTGGTAGCATATTTCCATGCGAGGTCTACATGGTGCAGGTTTGCCACTGTTGTTATCTCATCTTCTTCATTTATCTTTTTAAGATAGTCCATGACCTGGACAGTCGTTATTGGGTCAAGTGAAGCAACCGGTTCATCCGCAAGCATCATCTTTGGTTCCTGTGCAAGCGCTCTGGCTATTGCCACCCTCTGTTGCTGCCCGCCTGAAAGATTACTTGCCCTGTTGTGAACCTTTTCCAGTATATCTACTCTTTTTAACGCTCTATATGCAATCTGCTTATCAGCTTCCGGAAACAATCCAAGAATTGTCTTCCATGTAGGATGGTAAGCGACGCGTCCCGATAGAACATTAGAAAGCACAGACATTCGTTTAACAATATTGAACCCCTGAAATATCATTCCTATCTGACGGCGGATATTTAAAAGTTCCTTGCCCTTGGCTTTTGTAACTGATTTCCCATCAAAGAAAACTTCCCCTCCTGTGTTTTCAATCAGTTTATTAATCAGTCTCAGCAAAGTGGATTTGCCGGCTCCCGACAATCCTATTATCGCAACGAATTCACCTTCATATATTTCCAGGTTTATATTTTTCAGAGCCTCGACTCCGTTGGGATATGTTTTGCTGACATTTACAAATTTAATCACCTTGTGCTCCTGTTCATTTCTAAGAAACAAATATGGCTGTTTCATATATGATACAAAACAGCCATATATTGTTAATTAAAGTAATCTGATTTTATTCAAAGTCTCCCCACTCGCTCTTTCTTGCGAGGTATGTTCTGACTCCATCATAATCCGAATCTTTTGCTTCTTCGTAGCCTTCATGGTTGTAGATCGCCCTTATTATTTCGAGTCCCTCTTCTTTGGCTGCGATAGCAAGGAAAGCATCCTTGACCGCTTTTTTAAGTTTATCTGTGAGATTTGGGATTACCGAAATAGTATCATTCGGGATAATGCTCGTGTTCATGATGAATTTGCATGTAGCTTGAATATCGGCATAATTATCTTCATCTTCGAACAGTGTCCTTGCATCCTTGAATGTGAAGGCTGCGTCTGCTTCTCCATTGAATACGGCCAATACAGCATTGTCATGTCCGCCTGCATTAATCCATTCGACACCGGTTTCGGGGTCAATACCTGCATCTGCAAGTAAGTTTGCCGGCCATACAAAACCTGATGTTGATGTGAATGAAGATATCGCAATTTTCTTACCCGCTAAATCTGCAACACTGCTTATCCCGCTGTCTTTATGAGCTATTAGCTGTGAATAATAGCCGCTGACCATCGGCTTATCCTTTTGTTGGACACCCATGTCATCAACGTCATATCTCAATGATTTCAAAATTGCTTCTGCATGTCCTTCATCAGCTGCCAGAACGTATGCTGTTGTAGCAAGGAGTCCAACATGAATCTGCTCTGATGCCATTCCTTCTATCAAAGCATTGTAGTCCGTTGCAACCGTTACATTAACCGGCATACCAAGTTCTGCCTCGAGAAGATCCTGCAAGGGTTTTCTCTGTGCATCCAAAACAGATGCGTCCCTTGACGGAATCAACTGCACTTCCAAAGTCTCAGGATTGATTTTCCCTCCGCTTTGGCATCCTGCGAACAACGTCACCATAAGTGCGAGTGCGAGAATGATTGATAATAATTTTTTCATTACTTTCCCCCCTATTTTTTTTGATATGTTCTCTATATAAACACAGATATAAGTATACCAAATCAATTTGCTTTTGTTAATGCTAAATACTACATATTGATATTTTTATTATTAACACCACAATTTCTTGTGAATTTAGAGTATTTGTTTTTTATGTCCATGCCTATGATGAAGGTCCGGGGTATGGCTGTGCTTATGGGTGGTTTCCTCATGAGTGTGTTCATGGGAATGTTCACCGGCCGCAGATTCACCGTGGTTGTGATGTCCGTCATCATGGCTGTGCCTGTGGTCATGGTTAATTGATTCGTGAATATGGGTGTGCCGGTGCTTTTCAGTAACGGCAAGATAAGTCCCGGCAAGCATTATTGCCAGTCCAATTAGAAATGTTGCTGATATTTCATCCTGCAAGATCACCCATGATGCGACGACACCTATAAACGGGGCTACTGCATAATATACACTGGTTCTCGCTGCTCCCAATTCTCTCTGTGCGGTCACATAAAAGAATATACTAAGTCCATATGCAACAAATCCAAGAAGCAGTGCTAAAATGATATATACAAATTCGGCGTTCATTTCCTTTACAAAGAATGCTATGGCCAATGCGCCAAGCCCCGACCCAAAGCCTTTTATAACAACAACCTGCATCGGGTCTTTTTCGGAAAGTGCTCTTGTGAAGTTGTTTTCGAATCCCCAGCAGATGCATGCGGCTATAATAAATAAAGAACCAGATGAAAATGAAAAATTGCCGATATCCCCAATTGACAATACAAAACTTGCCAGGGTAATCAATATGATTGCCAGCCACATCCTTTTCCCGACGGCTTCCTTATAAATCATGAGGGCTATAACAGAAGTAGCGACAATTTCAAAATTATTCAGCAGGGACACATTGGAAGCATTGGTAAGATTCAGGCCAACCATTAGTAAGATGGGTGCTGCAATGTCCAGCAGCACCATTCCTATAACAGGCGCGAGTTCTTTCTTTGAAATATTAGCTTCAATCTTTTTGTGTTGAACCTTAACTTTGATGATATTGACAGTCAGCATTCCGATTCCAGCACCGAGGTACAGTAAAGCGGCCATAAGCAGGGGCGGTACTTTTTCAAGAAGCAGCTTTGCAAACGGTGCATTTATCCCATAAAGAACAGCTGCAAGGATTGCTGTGGCAATCGCAATTTTCTTTTTGTTTGTGCTAATAATCATAAAGGCAGATCCAGAAATTTACCAAGCTCATAGTCAAATTCAAGCGGTTCGAATTTTGAGTATCCCCCGCTTGGGTAGAGTGTCAGTTCTCCTGAATAGATAATACCGTTAGCAATATAAAAATCCACTCTTATGAATGGAAGGTCCTCAGCAAGAATCTCAGCCAGCTCAATCATTTTATCAAGTTGTTTCGGTTTTTTAATATCATCTTCTTTTCCTTTTAAGTGTTTATATCTTACATCATAGAATTTCCAGTCAGGTGTAAACAAAGCCCTTTTATATGCCTTTATTACGTCATAATCAACCCCAATGACTTCTACTTTCCCATTAAAGCAATAGAAACGGTAATCCCTCAGTTCCCCTGTCTTTGAATCTTCCATGTATTTTTCGCAGGTAATGCGCGGTTTGATATTCTTATAAGCCCATTCTCTGAAATAATAATAGTAATTAGCTTTTAATTTTTTTGATAGGAGCAAAAGCGCGTCATCGAATTCTTTTTGGTCTTTTTTCCTGCAGATATATTTACTTTTGGAATCATGGTTGCATTTAAGAACGAATTGCTCAGGCAGTTCATCAAAGTTTATTTCATCGGTGTTGTCATATGTGTTGAGTAACGGAATCAGGTATTCAGCGCCGATTTTTTCCTCAATATATTTCCTAGCCGCAATCTTATCAGCCAGTACTGTATATAAAGGATTCCTGTCGTGCAGCTTAATCCATTGTATTTTTTCTGTAAATGACTTTGGACTTTTCAGATTCAACTTTCGTCCCATCCTCATTTTATATGCTATCTTTAGATGCAATGCATCTGGCAGAATAAATCTAAAAGGTCTTCTATATAACAGAAATTTAATGTTAATGGCCTTTACCTCGTACTTACAATTCTTTTTTATTATATATAGATAATCTGATTGTTCAAATCAGCCCTCGACATTTTTATCGCCGGGAATATCCTTCGGATAGCCGAACGCATCAAAAGCGAATTCCAGCCGGTCTCTTATTCTTCCAAGCAGTTCCCTGTCATTGGGATATGTGTGGGTTTTATATGTGCTTTCATCTTCAACGAATTTTTCAAAATTTTTCCGGGTCTTGTCGAATCCGGATATATTAAGTTCCTTATATATTTTTTCGAGAACTTCAATAGGATTTTTCGTCAGGTCATCATAACGGACTTCAATCAAGTTCCCATCAGGTATGAGGTCCCTTTCATTTAAATATTTTTTATAGAGTGCCTCATATACTTCAAGTTGAACTCTTTCAAGTTCCTCCTCAGTGGCTATGTACTGAAGGTCATAAATCGGGAAAAAATTCCGGTAAACTTTCTGGGTTGACAAGCAAACCTTAAATGGATTCCTGTGGATATGGATGAATTTAGCATTAGGAAACATCTTAAGGAGAACTTCAATCCTGGCTGTATTTATCGGAGTCTTTATCGCCAGCTGCTTCCCTCCTGCTGAGAATGTTGCTTTTTTCAGTTCATCAATATAAACTTTCTTCCAGCCCTCCAGCTCTTTATCAGAAATACCGTTAAATACCCCGAACTTATGATAATACTTCCTGTAGTTTCTAGGGAACGCCTGAAAATGAACCATGGAATATATGCTTCTGTTAGCAACTGCATAATCTTCCTCCTGGGGTAAATCCAACGCAACCTTGATATTATCCTGAGGTCGTTGCTTAGGTATTACCTTGCGTCCGAAAAAGTGCATGAAAGGTTTAAGGAGTATATATGTATTCGGGTGGTAAGTCTGCAGTATATTGAAATACCCGAACTGCTCATCTCTGGTTATAAGATTTGCGAGATACGTTGTACCGCTTCTCCAGTGTCCTAAAATAAACACCGGGTCTTTTTTGATTTTCGTGTTTTTAATTTTTCTCCCAAAAAACAATTTTTGAAGAAGTATAAACGGCACATTCAATAAATTTGAGAAAAGCAATGCCACAGCAGTAAATATTTTTGTTACGTTTATCTTGAATTTATTATCAAACATCAGTCTGAAAAATATAATCAGATTGCCCCCATGCAAGTAGTGAATCTGCATTTTTTTAAAATAATTCATGTTTCCACCCAATAAATATATTTCCCGCTAATCAGGTTATTGTTGATATTTTATCATATGACCAGCTAATTAAATTGCAATCCACACCAAATCACACTTTATAATTATTCCAAAAAGCAAATTAATACTATGGGGTGATGCAAATTTATTCGCAAATTGAACTCACCCGGCTTTTTTTATGTTCAAATGAAAATAGTCATCACGCAGATGCCGTTTTCTGACCTATTCGTTATTCAGGTTAAACTGCCAACCGACGCCGAACTTGTCAACCAAAGAGCCGTAAGATTTACTCCAGAAGGTTTCCTGGAGTTCCATTTCGACTTTACCGTTTTCTCTTAGAACTTCAAATGCTTTTTTAAGTTCAGCCTGATCTTTAGATGCATAGAGCAGAGTAAGTCCGTTTCCAAAATTTGATTCCATTCCCGGTGCATCCGAAAACATGAACCAAGTGTCCTTTATCTTCAATTCGGCATGCATGACCAAGTCTTTTAGTTCATCCGCAACAGGATTTTCTTCATTGGGAGGCATATCCTTGTAAAGCATGATTTCAGGTTCACCTGCATCAAATGCTTTTTTATAGAGCGCAAGCGCTTCCTTTGTATTTCCGTTGAAATTTAAATATGGGCTGAATGACATTATAAAGTCTCCTTTTATTCTAGATACAAATTATCTACCCTTCGATATCAAGAATTAACACTATAGATTTGATGTATAATGTACTCTGTTCAAAGTTTAAGCAATGCTAATTAAATATATCGTTAAGTCAAATGGGGTATTTATTAACTGAGGTGTTTTATATGAAGACTAGATATCTTTTAATAATTATATTAGTAGTGATTTTGGTAATTGCAGGATTTTTTATCATAAACGCACTTAAGTATTCGGATAGAGACAAACCAACCGGGTCAGCAAGTCATCAGACTGTTGAGACGGAAGAATCTCCATATGTATTATTAAATAATAATATAATCAACCTGCTTCCAAAAGACCAGATTCCCCCGCTCGAAGACCCTAATTATACAACAGTAGATAAAGCACATTTTTTGGATGACACTGACAAAGTATTTGTTTTGGAATCTGTCGAAACAACCTATATCTTCCCAAGGAAAATAATGGTCTGGCATGAAATCGTCAATGAAACAATTGACGGGAATGCAGTATCAATAACCTATTGTCCTTTGACAGGCTCTGTAATCGGTTATGAGGGCAATATCGCCGGATACAAGAATAATACTTATGGAACATCCGGAAAGCTTTTAAATTCCAATCTGGTCCTTTACGACCGAGAGACGGATTCCAGTATCCCCCAGATTCTTGGTGTTGCGGTCAATAATGCCTTGGAAGGCAACGAACTTGCTACACGACCGGTTTACTGGGCGGACTGGTCTGATGCAAAAGCAGCATACCCTGATGCCTTGGTGCTGTCCCTTGAAACCGGGTATCACAGGGATTATTTTACAGACCCATATGGTTCTTATGATCCTGACAGTCCTGGTTCATATTACACAAACGGCGAACCGATGTATAAGGTTATTAATGAGAATGATGGGACTTTTATAGATAAAAAAATCGTTGTGGGCGTTAAATATGAAGACCACAGATTGGCTCTCGACCCGGATTTAGTCTCAGTTAAAGGCATAGTGGAATTCGATATCGGCGGTGAACCATCAGTTGCCTTTTACGACTCCGGACTTAAGGCCATCCGGGTTTTCAGCTCATCATTGGATAGCCAAAAACTTAAATTTACATATGACAACGAAACAATAACAGACAACAGGGGTACACAATGGTCCGCCAACGGAACCTCTGAAAATTCCGAAAACCTTGAACCTCTTACTTATTTTGATGTCATGTGGTTCGCTTGGTATGCATACTACCCCGAAACCAACGTAATAAAATAATACCCTTTTGAAGATTTAATAAAATACGGAGTACCAGGTGGTACTCCGTATTGCTTTCAGTTGCTATGAAGATCAGTCAATAAGTCCGATTTCCCTGTAATACTTTTCAGCTCCAGGGTGTAAAGGTATGATCATTCCATCAAGTATGGTTTCCACGCTGAAGTTTCTCACAACTGCATGAACACTGCTCATATATTCAATATTCTCACATACAGCTTTTGTAACTTTGTATACGGTATCCTCGGAGGTTTCTTTTGATGCTATCAGCATTGAACTAGCAGCAAAGCTGTTTATATCATTATCTTCAAAAGCATAAGTTCCCTTCTTTATAACGCTATAGGCAAAACCATAATCATTAACCATCGAGTCCAGTAGATCCTGTTCAAACGGTACAAGCATAAGCTCGGAGTTAATTCCCATTTGAACAATTATGTTGGTCGGAGCACCTGCCATCAGCCAAAACCCATCTATTGCCCCGTCTGCAAACATCTGCTCTGTATCTTTAAAAGCTTTATTATAGAATTTACATCCCCATTCCTCCAGGTCTTTTAAAGTAAGGCCGTAATAAGCCAACATTTGCTGGAAAACAAATTGCGAATTTCCTCCTGCCAATCCTATGGAAAGCTTCAAAGGAACTTTCCTGTCCAAGAAATCCTTTAGTGAAGTGACACCCAACTCCTCTCTTAAACCAAATTGAATTGATGAAGGATAAAAAACCATGACTCCACTTACATTATCCTGTTTCTCTTCAAACTGACCTGTTCCGTTTATTGCTTCATACGCCTTGCTGGTGTGCGTAATCCCGAAATCAGTTGCATTCTCATTTGTTCTGTAAATATTCGACATCGGTTCTCCGGGTGTCGCCTGCATAACAGAATCCTCATAAGTTTTGGAAAGACATTCTGCAATTCCGGTACTTATAATGAACCATACACCTGACGATGAATCATGCACTATTGATGTTGAAACTGCAACATCATTTTCCTTTGCACTGTCTGTTTTGCATCCACTTGCCAGCAAAATCGCAGGAATTAGGATAATCATGAGAATAATCTTAGCTTTTTTCATTTTTTACCTCCGCTATTTTTTTATTTTTATTTATCTCAAATATTGCTTTAATGAATATAAATAATAGAATTACCGCAGCAAAAACTATTAACTGCCAATTTCCAACTACTATAAGGATTCCTGCGGAACCCAGTAAAAACCTGGTTAAGTAACCTGGTGATGTTCCTAAAAGCCATCCTTCAAGACCCATTGCCAAAATTGCAGTACCAACAGCAGCAGAAATAAATGCAAAAAGCATTTCCCATGCTGTCCCATACAAAAGAAGCGCAGGTTTATAAATGAAAACAAATGGGAGGATATATGCCACAAGCCCAACCTTCATAGACATAAATCCAACTTTCATCGGCTGGGCTTTAGCGATAGTTGCAGCGGCGTATGACGTAATTGCAACGGGAGGCGTTATCGTTGCCATTGCTGCAAAGAACAATATAAACATATGAACGCTCAACGGTTCAAATCCGACTGACACCAGGATAGGTGCACCAAGCACTGCCATTATGAGATATGTTGAAGATATGTTCATTGCGAGCCCGAGGAATAAAGTGACAACCATAATAACTATCAGTGTCATGACAATCGAAAAATCTGCTACATAGGTAAGATAGGATGTTAATTTTGCGGGAAGCCCCGTCAAGTCTATTATCCCCACTAAAATCCCGCACATTGCTAGTGTAGCAATAATAATAGTCCCTCTATTGACCGCTTCTTTCAAGGAATTAAAAACAATTTTAAATGTAAGTGGTTTCCTCCTGTTAAAAAGACCCAGCACTAACATAAGTACTATTGTTTCCAATCCCGCTTTAGCTGCTGTCCTTCCTCCTACTAACCTGAAAACCAAATATCCGATAGGAATAAAGAAGTTATATCCCCTTAGCAGAAGTTTCATGAACTTTTCTTTAGTAATTTTCTCAGCTCCGCCGATTCCCTTTTTCCTAGCCCTGAAATCAACTGCGAAAAAAAGTGCTGTGAAATATATTACAGCAGGCAATATAGCTCTTTTAATAACTTCAAAATAAGGAATTCCAACTACATCAGACATAATGAAGGCTACAGCACCCATGACAGGGGGCATGAAAATTCCGCCTACAGAAGCACAGCTTTCGACACAGGCTGCGTATTCACTGCTGAATCCGCTACGCTTCATGGCAGGTATTGTCATAGCCCCTGTTGTTGTAGCATTTGTCAGCGGTCCCCCTGAAACCATCCCGAACATCGCTGATGCCATTATTGCAATTTTGCCTATTCCACCTTTGCTCTTACCAGCGATTTTTGATAGAAAATCAAAAAGAAAATCACCTGCTCCTGTATTTTTGAACAAGGTTCCGAAAAGCAAGAAAATCATAATCTTGCCTGTAGCAATTCCCATGGTCAGTCCCCAAAGACCCATGCTTCCCATGAATAAACCATCGGTAATATAATCTATGTCTAATTTAAAATGTCCGAACCTACCCGGAATAAAATGTCCGAAGGCAAAGTATAACAGTCCTACAAGGCTGAGTCCGGGAAGCCAAGGGCCTATCACCCTTCTTGTCCCTTCAAATAATAAGAATATCGCTATCCCTGCGAACACTATGTCTATAAATAAAACAGGATCATAAAAACGTATCCTATTAATGTAACGGGTAACATTAAGGCCAACATATAGGCTTACCGAGAGAGACAGGCCTGACAGCACCCAGTCATATAATGGTATTTTTGCAATAGCCTTCACACCCGGCGTACAATAACTTATGAAAATAACACAATAAAACAACCCGAACGCTATGCTTTTGTGCAAGATAGGCTCGGGATAGAAAAGAACTGCAAAAATCAAATATAGAGCTGTTAGTGTGGAAATACTATCTCTGATAATTTTATTAGTTCCGTTAAGGGAACGTCTTTCACCACTGCCTGTAAGGAATTTAAGCATTGGCACGCTCCATGAATGCTGTTAATTTATCAGTAAGTTTCTTTGCATTATCGCCTATAACCAAATCATTATGTTGGCAATCCATATCTATCTGTATAAAATTATCAGTCATTCCTTTCCAAAAGTCATGGAAATCATTTTTCCTCTCTGAATCTCCAATAGACCTGATATAAATTATCTCACCATTATAGTGCTTCGGATTATAATTCTGATATGCATAACCGAGGATTCCGGATTTGCCGGCAATTTTAGTAAGCAGTGAATTTTTCGTTTTTAATCCATAACCATATACTTTTTTAGCTTTTTTTAACTTAACATAATTAATAACATTACTGAACTTCCTAAAAAAGTATTTAAGTCTTTTTCTCAGTGGCATTTTCATCATTAGCTTAATGCTTTTTGCTACTTCTTCTTTCAATGATACCCACAGCATATCATACCTGTTTCTGTCTCTTTTTCCCCCTACAGTTCTTTTAGCCGCAGAATCAAGCATAGCTACCATACCGACTTCTCCACCGCTGTTTCTTAGTTCGGATGCTATACAGAAAGCCAGAACCCCTCCCCAGCAGTGGCCGCATAAAAAGTATGGACCTTCTGGATCAAACCGCTTTATTTCTTCAACATATGTTCGTGCAAGGAATTCAAACGACAGCGGATTCGGCCATTCTTTTTTCGCCATATTAAATGTAATGGCATAAACAGGCATGTCTTCTTCCATAAATTTTC
>Ga0233412_10001371_pt1 | contig 12798 bp, 15 predicted proteins | sample Na_anoxic_4_MG_FD_180667 | JGI IMG/M metagenome (GOLD analysis project Ga0233412, IMG submission 180667) | Seawater microbial communities from Saanich Inlet, British Columbia, Canada - Na_anoxic_4_MG | ecosystem: Environmental > Aquatic > Marine > Inlet | place: Canada: British Columbia... | reverse complement strand
AACCTGACCAGACACAAGCTCAGGCCGACGCCGCATTGCAGGAATGGAAGGCAGAGCAGCTGGGGGACGAGAGGGCTGGTCCGTGGAAGCGCGGGAAAGCAACGCGCGCCGCCACCAAGCGCTACCATCCCGACAACCAGGAAACGGGAGACGCCGACGCCTACCGTCAGATCGGAGAGGCAGTCGCGGCCCTTCGGCGGGTCAAGCTCCGCGTGAAGGAAGCGCCCAAATGCGCGCACTGTGACACGCCCCGCAATGACGCGGCCTTCTGTGTCGAGTGCGGCGAGCCCTTCGGTAAAAGCGTTAAACGCATTCGGTGCAGCGGCTGTGGCGACTCTCTACAGAACACTCCGCATCTGCACATCGCCTACTGTCCGAAGTGTGGACAGAAGACGAACCTGCCTGACGCTATTGCAGACGTATCCGATACAGAACGCAGCGCCCGCATAGCCAGACGGCGAGATATCGCCTACGGACGCCGCGTTTGGCAAGAAGCGGGCTACCGGATCAGCCCCTCTGTCGCGGCAATGCGCGGTAAAAGTGCAGCACACGCAGCGTCTTTTGGCGTGACCGACGACATGGACGTGGATTCGCTCAGAGACGTCTTGCGTCGACACGCGCGTGAACAGAACAGCCCTTACGGCATGCCTGCGGATATTTTCGGTGGCCGATCGAAACGCAGGAAGAGATAGAAGCGCGTTGCCCCGATTCCTTGGGTTGGTTAAACAGACTGGGCTGATGCTGGAGGACACAAGTGGCGCAACAACAGGGCAACAGGCCCGCAGGTGGAATGCAAGCACTGCTGCCGCGGTGCCCTGCAATCTGGATTTATGGCGAGTCTGGCACAGGCAAGTCAAGCATGGCGTCCGAATTGGGCGAGCATGTTTTCCACTGCGCAGACCAGAACGCGATGGCTTCCGGTGCAGCGACGCACGGGATCAGGGCGGACGGTACGCAGGTGACGTGTATCGAGGACACTGCGCGGGTTTATGAGGCGGCATTGAAGCTGCCCCCCGAGCATCAGCCGTGGGCGATTCATGTGGACGACATGAGCGCTCAGGTGAAGAATACGAAGCTCAACAAAGAGCGGACGCACACCGGTTGGAAGCTCTGGGGTGCCATCGCCAACGAAGTGGCGCGCTTGCTTGAGCTACGGCGGCAATCGAACATCGCACTCATTGCCGGCAGCTGGGTTTCGCCCCCCGAAGGCGCCGACAAGAAGGGCGGCCCCCGCGTCCCGACCCGCGAATTGCAGGTCGACCTACCCGCGCTCTTTGACGTGCTCTTGCATGGGCAGCGCGGCTTTTACGGTATCCTCGACAGGGCCGTGGACAACCGGGACCCGCTCTACCTCTGCAAAGACCGGTGGAATGTCGTGCTGGCAGACATGCCGGTACCCATGAATCTCATGGCGATTCTCGAAATGCAGGAGATGCGCGGCGCCGAGGGCGGCTCGCCGTGGCCGCGTCCCGTTCCGTGGCCCGCGCTGGTTGCGCCGCACCGTCAGGAAGCATTCGATCTGACGCAAATGCTGGTTAGCCAAGATTTGGGTAGTCCCCTCATCTTCGACCCGAGCGAGGCGCCGCTACTCCTCTCGATTCGACAGCACTTTGCAGCCACGCGGGGGTGCCACCGGCTCCACGCAAGTTGGCTCACACGCTACATTCTGGCCAAGACTTGGCACCTGCGACTCGCAGAGCGCCGCTGGCACACCAGTCTCTGATTCATCGATTCAATGATTTGGCGCGAGGGCGTCATTCCCGTGGCTGATGCCACTTCACCAGTGCGAGGTACCGACATGACGACTCCTTTCCCGCAGGCCATGGCCCAAGGCGCTCCCGGCGGCTTCCCGGGCCAGCAGCCCGCTCCCGCGTTCCAGCAGCAGGCCGCTCCCGCTTTCCAGCAGCAGGCCGCCCCGGCGTTCCAGCAGCAGGCCGCTCCCCAGGGCTTCGCCCCCCAGGGACAGGGTCCCCAGGGCTTCGCGCCCCAGGGCCAGCCGGCGTTCCAGCAGCAGGCCGCTCCCGCTTTCCAGCAGCAGGCCCCCGGCGGGTTCCAGGCCCCGCCCGCTCACGCCCCGGCCCCCAACGGCGGCGGCGGTCAGGACCAGGGCCGTCTGCCCGAGGGCTTCGACATCAACGTCAACCTCCAGGGCGCCGAAGCCTGGATGCCCGGTGGCGGCGTCTCGCTCCCGACCGGCAACTACGGCGGGTTCGTCAAGGAACGCTACTTCAACACCACGAAGGGCGGCGACAAGATCCAGCTGACCATCGTGGTCGAGGTCAAGGAAGGCGGCCCCAACGACGGCGCCGAGCGCACGATCCGCAACGTCGTCGCGTGGGCCACCAACCCGCAGACCGGCCAGCCCTTCGGCGCGCCCGAGGACTACATGAAGAATGGCCTTCAGGGCGTGCTCGTGGCGCTCCACGGCGACCAAGCGCTCGGCTACGGCGGCGCGGTGATGCCGCTCGTGGTTGTCGGTGCCCCCGCGCACTTCCGCCACATCGCCAAGGAGGACGTCACCAAGGCCGACAAGGACGGCACGATCCGCGAGAAGAACGACCTGATCACGAAGGACATCTACGCGCAGAGCAAGGCCAAGGCGCAGGCCATGCAGGCCGCGACTCAGGGCGCGGGCGGCCCGATGCAGGGCGGCGCATTCGGCGCTGCCCCGGCCGCGGGCGGTTTCGCCCCGGCTGGCGGCGCTGCCCCCAACCCCGCGGCGCTTCTCCAGGCGTACCAAGCCCGATAGCACCCGCCGCCGGTAGCACGTTGTAGTCGGGGATGCAGAATGGCCGCAGTTCAGCTTGATCAACACCAGCGCCAAGCCGCTGACTGGCGAACAGGCTGGGCTGTAGTCGCAGCCGCGGCGGGTTCGGGAAAGACAACCGTACTCGTTGAACGAACGGTCGCGCTCTTGCAAGAGGGTGTGCCTCCAGATCAAATCTGCATCCTCGTCTACAACAAGGCCGCTGCAACCACGCTCCAGCAGCGGCTACAGGCACGCATGGGGCCCCGGAGCCGGGGTATTGCGGTCACGTTCCACTCCTTCGGCCTCAGTCTGTGGCGAGCCGCGCACGGCGGGCGCATGCCCAAACTGGTCGGCAAAGACAAGGGCCCCAACGGACGGGTCCTGACATACGGTTCCGTTGCGGGTCCGCTCATTCGCAAGCTCAAGGTGGGGCTCAGCGTCAAAGAGTCGGAGACCATCGTTTCGGCCATGCGCGAAAAGCTCTGGAACTACGCCGACCCCAAGACAGTGAAGCGCGTACAAAAGCACTTCGGCGTTGGCCGTAAGGGTCTTTTGGCGATGGCGCAGCACTACCAGGGCGTCAAAGAGACGTCAGGTTTCCTCGACTATTCCGACATGATTGCAGAGCCCGCGCACGGCATTCTGGCCCGGGATCCCGCGTGGCTCGCGGTCTTGCCTTCATTCCGGCACGTCATGGTCGACGAGTGCCAGGACATGAACGAAGCGCGCTTCATGCTGGCGACAACGCTCGGCCAATCGGCGCAATCGCTACTCGCCGTGGGCGATTTGCGCCAATCCATCAATGGCTTCACCGGCGCAGAGCCGGGGCTCTTTGAGGCGTTGGCGAACCACGAAGCGGTCCAGCTGATCACGTTCCCCGTCAACCGACGCTCTACCCAGCGCATCATTGAAGCGGCCAACGCAATTGCAGAAGGCCAGCCGTGGAACCTGGGCGGCGCGACCGTAGCGCGTCCAGGTGCAACACGCGGTGACCCCGTCCAGCTGTGGGAGACGGAGTCGCCGGGACAGGAGGTCACACGCATCGCCGAAGAGATTCAACGATGTGTTGCACACGGGCTCCCGCTCGCACAGCCCGACAGCCGGTCGTCTTATGCAGTCCTGGCGAGGACGCGCGCATGGTTGCTCACCATCCAGGTGGGGCTATTGCACCGAGGCTACCCCGTGCGGGTGCTCGGCGGCGGTAGCGGCCTGTTCGCGTCGCTGCCGGGAAGACAGGTGAAAGCCTACCTCACAGCTGCCGAAGGTGAGGTTGATTGGAGTCTTTTGGACGTCGCCAACGAGCCCAAGCGTTATGCGCGGCGCGGTGATGTCGGGGGCGCCATTCGATTCGGAATGGACAGCAAGCGCGAAGTGACAGATGCACTCAGCGAATATGCGCGGACACACGACTTCGAGAAGACGTATCAACCGACCGCGCTGCGTAAGCTCGCCCGCGACATCGGCAACCTGCAAAAGCGCAGCTGGCCCGAGCGGTGCGCGCGTATCGCTGACTTCCTCTTGGAGAACATCGAAGCGGAAGGCGGCATCACCCGCATTGAAGTAGAGGATACGGTCGAGATCATTCGCCTGATCTGCCGCGTCGCATCTGAATTGGGCAACCGTGCGGCCATCGCCGAATACGAGCGCATGGAGCAAGAGCAGGCAAAGAAGGTCGGCGCCATCGAGCTTGGTACCGCGCATATCGCCAAGGGGCAGGAATGGCCTTGGGTCTGTGTCGCCGGCGCGAACCAGCGCAAGTTTCCGCACGAGAAGGCGCATGACATCGCCGAGGAACGGCGCCTGTTCTACGTCGCGGTGACGCGGGGCATGCGGCACGTATCCATCTCAGCGGGCGGCGCCCCTTCCGACTTCTTCGGCATCTTGGAGAATAAATAATGTTTGTTGAAATGGGGCGTGCCATCAAACCGCCCCCGCCCTGGCCGCTGGCCCCGGAGCCCAAATGAGTATCCCCGACCCCCTCGAATTCGCCCGCAAGGCAGGAGAGCGCGCCGATGCGGCCGAAGCGCGTGCAGACGTTGCCGAGAAGCGTGCCGCCGCCGCAGAGATTCGTGCCAAGCTGGAGCAAGACGCGCAGCAAGCGAATCAAATGGAGCTTTACCGTTTGGCTTCGGCGAAAGCCACGCTGGACCAGACCGTGAAGGGCTTGACTACGGAAAAGGCGCAGCTGCTGGAAACGGTCGGGCATCGCGATACGTCTCTCCTGGTCGCAGAGGAAGAGCGGGCCCGTGCGCAAAAGGGACGGAATCGATTCGCTCTCTTGTACGAAGGGGAGCAAAAGAAAGTGCGAGAAGCACGAAATGCGATGCGCCCTCTGCGTATTGCCACTGCGATCATAATCGCGGTTGCGCTGTTGATCGGGACCGGATCCTTGATCGCAATGCACTATGCGGTTAAGGATTGCATCCAGCCCGGAGAGCAACATGGCCTCGATTCGACTGAATGACGACCGGCGTGCGCGCCTCTTCCTGTTCCTGGTCGAACGGGTGAACGCAGAGGCGGAGGCAAAGGCGGCGGACGACGCGTTGGCCCAGATTGTCAGCGTTGTCGAAAACGCAATGGCCCCGCAGATCGCCAAGATGGAAGAGGCGCTGCCCTACTTGCGGCAGTACGAGCTTCAGTCCACGTACACGCACGTCGTCTTGCAGCAGCTGAATTTGGTCGTCCCGCTGACGCTCGAATGGGCGCAGGGGAAGTCATCTCGTTTCAGCGATTGCTTCCTCCCTACGCGGATTGAGCCGCACAAGTCGGTGCGCCCCCACGGAGGTCACCGCCTCTTGCCCGATCCGCATGTGCGCGTTGAGGGGACAGTGCCCTACGGCTACACGGAGCGGCACGCCACCGAGCACATCAAGATCACGTCCAACGCAATTGGAGGGCTGCGGATCACGCTCGCCGAAGAGCACCACGAAGCGATTCAACGGCATTTTGTGCTCTGGGTCGAAGCGGCAGCGCACTGGGCAGAGACGCTGAAGGCGCGGCGGCTCCCCTACGCCACCCTCATCTCGTCTGCGACCACGGTGGAAGCCGTCCTGGCGGTATGGCCCGAGGTCGCAGACATCCAGCACGAGATCGGCCGCTCCCAGCTGCCCACGAGGGTCACGCCCGCGCTGAAAGGCGCAATCAAGCGAGACATGCAACGGCGCGGCGTGCCTGCCCCGGGAAAGACATGAAATCGACCACTTGGCTCCAGGCGTTGGGGCACGCGGTTGCCGCGTGGCGTCGCGCGACGGGCCTATCTCAGCTGGAGTGTTCGTTGACAGCAGGCGTATCGCAATCAGGGCTCGCTCGTATCGAGAAGGGCGACGGGGCGCACATACGCGTCTTGCGTTTGCTGCTGAAAGACGACTTGGCGACGGTCATTGCAGACGCGGACACACGTTTCAAAGAGGCGGCAACATGATCGGAATCGAACAGTTTTTCGCGACAATCGTTCTCTTGCATCCGGTGGCGTCTCCCGCCTTCCCGTCGTGCAGAGTGCAGCCCAGCACGCAGGGCTACGATGAAACACAGGTATGCGCCACCAAAGAGGGCGACGCAGAGGTAGTCATGCGTTTCGACACGCTCGACTCCTACATCGTACAGGTGAACACGCTCTCTACGTCTGTCCTCTTCTGCATGGGCTTTTACCAGCAGCTGGTGATGGACTACGGAGTCACCGGTGGCCTGACCGCGTCCACATGGAAGGTCAGCGACCCGTTGACGCTGGAGTGGACGTTGCGAGACGGCATCTGTCAGCTGTCGTCGCGCATGTCACCCGACCTCGTACGGGCCATCGTAGCCGATCAGACTGCGCGGGCCGCTGCTGCGAAAGAGGCGGCGGCGCCAGAATGAAACGCGTCATCATCGAATCGCCCTTTGCCGGTGACGTGGACCGCAACCGGCGCTACCTCCGCGCCTGTATGGCGGATTCTCTGGCGAGGGACGAAGCTCCATTCGCCAGTCATGGCCTCTATACGCAAGAGGGCGTGCTGGACGATACCGTCCCCGCCGAGCGCAAACGGGGCATTGAAGCCGGATATGCGTGGTGGGAAGGGGCGGATCTGGTCGCGTTCTACATCGATCTGGGCTGGTCTGACGGCATGAGACGCGCGCTACGCTTCGCGCAAGAGGGCATGCCCTTGCAAGAGGGCGAAGGGGCGATTCTCTTGCGCTACGAACCGCGCATGCTGGGCGGCGAGTGGTGAAACGCATCACTCCAGAACAGGCAGCAGCCTGGGCCGCAGCGGCAGGTGCAGACAACAGAATGACGTGCAAAGCGTGTGGCAGCCCTGCCCTGGGACGCATTAGCATGAGCACACCAACGCGACGTGTGCAAGGTATGCGGAGCGCGGGCATCGCTATCCTGGTGCGGCTTTTGCCTACAAAGAGAGAAAGACAGTTTTCGGGCCACCAAGCGGCCGTAGTCAAGCTCTTCGGGTGCAAGAATTGCGGGACCGTGCGCATGTTGACGCCGAGGATGACAGAGGAGGAACCGTGAAAGTGTGTATCGAATTCGGTGCCATCAAGATCACAATTGAACCCGCAGGCATGTGCATCACAGTGCAACCCACGCCCGCCTCCGATGAGTGGCAATCTCCCCTGATTCCGCTTGCCGCCGCGCGCTTCTTGGCGGAAGCCATTCGGAGTGTCGCTGACGGAGAGGAGTGGTGACCCCCTTCGTACTCACCAAAAAAGACGACGTATTCACCGTGGCAAATGCGCTTGGCGGGTCCGTCGGCACGCTCTACCAGCACATTGTGCACCGGCGCGGCAAGCGGCCCCGGACTTTCATTTGGTGGGGCGCTAAAGACGAACAGGGACGTATCTTGTGCTGGCGCTTCGGCGGCAATTCGAGCCTCAACAACCCCGTGCTGTTAAAGCGGTCGGGTGATTGGGCGACGTCCGTTCACTGGAAACACGCGGCCCGCTTGGCTCCCGATGGCGTTAAGCTCCCCCTGTGAACGCACGGCTGCATCCCCCGCTCGGTGACGACGGGCCGCCCAAACACGACCACGGGTATGACCCGCGGGCGTGCGGTGCGCGCTGTGACGAGTGCCCGCTAAAGGAACACACGCCGGTCCCGCCCGAGTTCAACCCGGGCAGCATCGCTACCATTGTTTGCGAAGCACCCGACCAGAACGCGGAACGTATCGGGCTCCCCCTGGTCGGGAAGGCGGCAGACGAATTTGAATTGGCAACGCGCCCACACGGCGCGTTTCGACGCAATTTCAGTTTCGTCAACGTGCTCGCGTGTCGGCCGCCAAAGAATCGGCTCAACGTGGTGCTGGCGAAGGTCAAGCGGCAGAACCGTGAGATCAAAAAGCAGAACACGCGACGGGTGAAGCTCGGTCTGGCCGCGCTCCCGCTCGCGCTGTCGCCGATGGAATGCTGCCACCCGCGGCTTGTGCACGACTTGGTCGAAGGGGTCAAGGTCCAGCAGGACCCGAGCACCGTTCGCGTGCTCCCCATGGGGCCCGTGGCGCTCCGCTGGACGCTGGGCATGCGCGCCAGTCACAAGGACGTCGCAGGCGGCATGCTGGACGGGCGGCTCTATGTCCGCACCGATGGCGCTGGCTACCCCGAGCTTCGGTTTCTTCAACCGGACCGGCCCGGGGATGAGCTACCCGCAGACGGCGTGCCTTTCCAGGGCATCGCGACCTATGACCCTGGCTACATTCTGCGCAAGAGGCGGTTTACGCGGGCCTTTCGAGCCCACGTCGCGCGTGCGCTGCGCTGGTTCCGCGGAGACGCCAGTTTCAAAGAACCGGATATCGTCTGGCACCCAAAAGCCGAAGCGCTCTACAAGTTCCTTTACGACAATCCGCGTCCGCTCACATTCGACATCGAGACGGACAAAGGCGTCGTGCCGGGGCACCCCGATATCGACCCTCCGTTTTTTGAGTCCACCTGGGCGCGTATTCGTTGCATCGGGATCGGCGATACCGAAAACGTAGCGCTGATTGGGATCGCATCCAAGTTTTTGGACAGCGACGGGAACACCACGAACCCCTGGTATACGCCCGCTGAATTGGAGCAGGTCAAGGCGGTACTTCGGCACTATTTCACTGATCCCAAGATGCTCAAGATCGGGCACAACGCGGGGGTATTTGACCGGCTCGTGGTTTGGGCCCAGCTGGGGGTGGACCCGTCGGGCACGCAGAAGCCGGATGACCTGCGCATTCTGGATACGCTGATCCTGCACAAAGCGGTGGAGAGCGAGCTACCGCATAATCTCGCCTTTGTCGCCAGTGTGTATGCGGCGGCCGTGAAGGCGTGGAAGGCAGACCGCGAAGGGCGAAAGAAGGCGACTGACGCCGAGAACGATGACGAGTTGGGTCGTTATTGCGGGATCGATGTCGCGATGGCGCACACTGTGGCGCGCGTGCTGTCAAAGCAAGTCGAGCTACGGCAGCAGAGCTACGTCGTATCGAAAGACCACGCAGTGCAACGTATTTGCGGCGAAATGCACATCGCCGGTTTTTACGTTGATCAAAAGGCGCGACAGGCTTCCGAGCAGGAAGCAATCAACAAACTGCTCATGCACCGGAACCAATGCCGGAAGCTCAGCGGGCGCCCGGATTTCAACCCAGGCTCGCCGACGCAATGGCGCGAAGTGGAATTCGACGAATGGGGGTTGCGGCCTAACCTGGAGAGTGAAGCGTCTATCCTCCGAAGCGACGAGGATTGGCACACGGCAGCTGGGGACCCGTCGACAGGTGACGCGGTCTTCCGTGAGCTACTGAAGCTCCCCGATCTGGAACCGCACCAGCGCAACCTGATTCGCACGGGGCGCTTGTTTCGCTCAACGCAAAAGCAACTGGGCACCTACATCGCGAAGCTCAGGCCCATCACTGACCGGCTCGACTTCTTGGGCAAGCTCGCAGTGGACGCGGACGTATGGGCCAGCGACGAGGCACGCGCCGAGGAGGAGTACCGGCGCGAGAAGAACCTACCCAAGCGCGGTATCACGCACCCTGACGGCCGCTTCCGTGCCGGCTACAACGTCCTGCCTGTGACGGGTCGGCTCAATTCGTCGAATCCCATCAATGCGATGAACTTCCCGAAGGCGCTGCGGCGCCTTGTGCGTGCGGCGCCGGGCCATATCTTTGTGGCGGCCGATGCAGACCAGCTGGAATTGCGCATCGCTGCCGCGCGTTGGGGCATCCAACAATACTTGGAAGCATTCGCTAACGGCATCGATCCGCATGGGTCGGTGACGGCGCTCGCCGTCTTTGGTGAGCGCTTTACGTTGGCGGCCGGCTGCGCGGGTCCGTGGCCTTCGGGATTCGACTACCCGAAAGCAGCAAACGAGATGCGCAACCTCGCCAAGCGTGTGCAATACGGTGGGCAATACGGCGCGGAGATCCCGACACTGACCCGCGTGATTCAGGAAGCCGAAGATAAGAACGGCGAACTGATCTACTTGCTTATGGGTCAGCCTGAAGTGCGCTTGCTCTACAACAACTGGTTGGACGGTGTCCCCGAGTACAAGATCGGATGGGAGAAGGAACAGCAGGACTTCCGGCGGCGCGGCTTTACGTTTGAGCCCATCCACGGCCGGCGGCGCGATTGCCTCGACGGCCCCGAAGCAAATAAGATCATCAACTTCCCGGTTCAGTCGTCCGCAGCTGCCTGGATTAACGACGCGATGATCAAGATCACCGACGAGATCCCGCTTTACCGCTGGGGACCGGGCACCGGTCTTGTGACGCAAACGCACGACGAAATGGTATTGGAAGTGCCGATTGACGGTTGCCGCTTTGAGCCCCACCCGAAGACAGGTCGGATGCAGTGGACGATGCCGCTCGGCACCCCCGCACGCTACGCCGCCGACGTGATTGAATGGGCGATGAACGGCACCCACCCGTCGCTCCCGGGCGTTGTGTTGACGGCGGGTGCTTCTGCCTCGCTCACCTGGGACATGAAGGGCGATATCGGGCTGGCTGCGTGATGCACTCCCGGTTAGAGTGCCGTCGACACCAGGGGTTGCAAGCATGGCGCGAAAGAAGGAAAAGATGCGGAGGCCCGAGGTCATTACGAAGCGCAAAGCTCCGCCGCGCCCACCGGAAGCGGTGCGGCAAGAGGCGCTCGACATGCTGAAACAGCGCTTTCCGCAATACGGCATGGTGGTCGACACAACGTGCACGGAGACGTCACATGGACATTGATCGCGCCCACGGGCTACTTGGACGACTCTGCGACAACATGGATGCGCATTTGCGTGCGAGTCCCTTTCCGGGCCGCGCCACGCAACCGGACAAACGTGTGCGCAGGCACGCGGTGGTCTGTGCCGCTTTCCAGGGGAATGTCTGCAAACGTACCGCGGTCATCCAGATGCACAGCGGCGGTTCCTTCCTGCGCTACAACAGCCGCTCCGCGGAGGGGGTAGCGATGCTCAGCACGCTGGGCCGTTCCGTAGGGGCGCGCATCGCTGAGGCGCCCGAAGCGGACCCGGAAGGCGTCCAGGTCATCGTCCCCTTCACGCTGGTTGAAACGAACCCGGATCCTTGGGTCACGCTCTTCGGTCAATTGCTCAATGCAGCTGACGCGCATGCGACGCTTCGGCAAGTGGCGCTGCCCGAGGGGTGCGTCTGGCTGACGGGCGCGGGTCCCGAGGACGGGCCCGTTGTGAAGGTCGCCCGGGTCGCGCCGCTGCCTCGCCACAGCATGTTCCCCGTCCTCGCGGTACGCACGCATATGCTGGCCTTGGGTTTCCCTGTTGGGGATACGGGCTCTGACAGCATCGTAGTGCGTCAGCACGAGGGCGACGCTTGCCGCTTGGAGCTTGCGGGCAGCAGCAGCGGCCTCCAGGTCTACCTCTTGGGCACAACCCAGATGGGCCGCGCGCTCCTGCAAGACGTCGCATCAACCGACGTTGATCGCTTTGCGCGCTGGCTCCAGATGCTGCTCACTCAGATGCACGTCGCGGGATCCGCCCGTGAGCTTCTGGCTGCATCCCCCTTCGTTTCTTTCGAGGTTCCCAGTGAGTGACCCCCTGTCGCCAAAGAGTATCATTCCGGCCGAAGTCGTCGAATGCCTGATCTGCAAGGCGGAAAACGAGACCGCGCGGCGGCACGACCCCGACGGCGACGAGGCCCCCGCGTTGCTCCAGATCGGGCGCACGCCGCTGGGTTTGCAGGTCTGGTGTTTGCGTCACGATACGAACGTGTACCACGTCGAATTCGGCAAACATGATCTGAGCGTGCTCCGCATGTTTGAGGCGCAGATCGGCGGCTCCGCGGCGGACGCATGACTTGCGGGCGTTGCGCCATATACGAGACGCGGCCGGACAACTGCCGCACGTTCCCGACACCGGAGAGCTTCCGGCCGCTCTCTTGCACATTCACGTTCACGCGTCTCGACGAGCGTTACGGATCGTGCGACGCGGACGCGTGCGGAGTCGACAACTGTTGCAACAGCCCTCGCGAAGAGGGGGCGCCTACCGCCGCTTTTGCGGCGGAGGGCCTGCCCTGCCGTGAGCTACGGGGGCTGGATGCCGCGCCGTTTCTTGGCGCTATGGCCGATAGGCACACGCTGTGGGTACCCGATCGCGGATTCGCCATCACCCGAATCACGGGCGGTTGGCTCCTGCAACAAGTGGACGGGCAGCGAATAGGGCTCACGGTGGGTGCGACTGACGTACAAATGCGCCGTTACCAGGAAGGCGCCGCCTTCTCGGTGCAGCCTCCGGGTGCCGTTCCGCTGTCTTTCGCGCTGACGCCAGACGAACAGACTGCCCTTCTCAAACTGCACCCGAAGAGGGCATAATGCGCGTCGACATCACAGACCGCCCCGTCGGAACCAAAGACTGGGCCGTCGTGCCCGTCAATCTCACCCGGGACAGTAAAGGAGCGGCCGTCATGGGTGCGGGGCTCGCGAAATGGTTCGCGCTCGCCTACCCGGCGCTGCCCATGATGTTCGGCATGCACCTGTACCACGCAGGCATCACGGAGAAGATGACGATTCGCGGGATCGCAGATGCGTACAACAAGAACCCCCGGGACATGCCGCCCCCGATCCCGTTTTGCGTCGCCAAGCACCGTGTGATT
>Ga0233412_10001368_pt1 | contig 12806 bp, 10 predicted proteins | sample Na_anoxic_4_MG_FD_180667 | JGI IMG/M metagenome (GOLD analysis project Ga0233412, IMG submission 180667) | Seawater microbial communities from Saanich Inlet, British Columbia, Canada - Na_anoxic_4_MG | ecosystem: Environmental > Aquatic > Marine > Inlet | place: Canada: British Columbia... | reverse complement strand
CACCTGTTAATATTTTATTTATACATATAAATACTGGTATCAATTACGATTTCTTTATTTGTCAATTCATTCATTTGCATATATGTAATAGCATTTGAACATTCATTTCGTAAATATTTATTTAAATACTTAACCCCCATATAAAATTTGTATTCTTATTACTTAATAACATTATTTAGTATGTCTTTTTTTGTTTCAATTTAATTTTCAAATTTAAAATATGTATTTAATTTAATAGCATGCCACAAAACGATTATACTATTGTTACAGACCCTAGTGGAGGATTATTACAAGAATTGAATGAGGTTATATATCAGAATTACGATACAAATTATATGCCTACTTTTAAGAATACATATAAATTAACAAATATAAATCAGACGACAATTGCTAAAAATTTTATTCCTTATTCTAGTACATCATCCCTTAGGGATGTACAAGATTATATGGTTTTTGACGCGAGCGATGTATTATACATAACGAATAGGGGTGGTAATATAGCTTCTATTGATGTCTTTATATTAGATGGGACAAGTGCTACTGAAAATGGTAGATTTCAAAACATTGGATATACTTTTGAGATGTTTCATTGTCCTTATGGTATAGCGTTTGATGCATCTGGAATTTTATATGTTACTATGAACGATAGACGTCAATGGTCAACCGTAACCGATTCTTGGATATTAAAAATTAATACTACGACTTTAGTAGGAACCAAAGTTCAGGTAAATGGGGCTAATTTTGGTCATCTTTATGGTTGTACATTTGATAGTTCAGGTAATTTTTATGTTGCCGATAATACGAATAATGAAATTACTAAAATTACAATGACAGATTATGCAACTGGAACAGCAAGTACATACGCAAACTTATATAGTGGACTAAATAAACCAACAGATATTAAATTTGATGCACAAGGAAACGGATATATTTGTAATTTAGGAGCAAATAATGTCATTAAAATTTCAAATACTGGAATCAATAGTGTATTTGGTTCTGGATTAAACCAACCATATACCTTAGGGTTTAATAATTTAGATTCCATTTTATACGTTGCAAATTTAGGCATTGTTGGTGGTGATGGTTCTATTGTTAGAATTATAAATGGTAGTACAACCAAAGTACCTGCTATACTACCTGGACCAGGACCTCCGACGCCTGGAGGACTAGCAAATGCTTATTCAATTGCTATCAATAATGATAATAAATTATTGGTTTCAGACATCGTAAATATATTTTATCCGTCTCTTACAGGTGGTGTCACGATATATGAACAACAGGCAAGTAATTTCATTGGAATATATGGTAACGAACCACCATATTCTACTACTAATATCGGTGCAACATGTGTTACTTTTGATTCAGGATATAATTTTTTATACCTTTGTGCATATAATACAAATGAAATATGGAAATATACGAATTCTGGTTTAACAGGCAATAGTCGTGTTATTTTTTATAATGATTCAAGTACAGGACCTTCTTTAAATTTACCCACATCTATTGCATTTGATGGTGCAGGAAATTTGTATGTCTCTAACAATTCTGATGAACTTATTGTAATTACACCTGCAGGTATTGGAACATTGGTAGCAATTACAGGTCCTCAACCATTGAGTTTACCTAGTTCAATACAATTTGATGGTGCAGGAAAATTATATATTGCTAATTATTCTAGTAATAATATTATGGAGTTAACATTTTCGTCTATATCTACTGCAACTAGTATAATATTACCAATTATTGGAGACCCTATTGTAAACCCAACGTCATTGTCATTTAATGGTTCAAGTTATACAAAATTATATGTTTCGTGTGCAGGTGTTAATACTATTTTAGAAATAGATATTGCAACTTCGCAATCTTCTCAGTATAATTTAAGCGGATTAGAATTATCAAGTCCTACTGGACTATATTATGATGAAACTAGTAGTATACTCTACATATGTAATGAAGCAACCAGTGAAATTTATATGATAACAAATTATAATTATGTTACTAAATTTGTCTTATATAATCAATATGTGGGTGAGCCTATTATTAATAACCCGTTATCAATAGCATTAGACGCTGATAGTAACTTATATATTGCTAACAATGCATATCGAACTTTTGATGGGTCTGCTTCTATTCCAGTACTCAGTATTCAACAAAATCATAAATATGCATCTCAATATAGTGCTCTTCTTACCTATACTAGTGCTACTACAAATTCGGTTATAGATAGAACTAGTTTTACTACATATAATGTTACTTATGACATCGGTGCAACCTTTGTATATCAATTAAACAAAGTAGGCACATTAGAATTGGGAACAGTAATACCATCACTACCTGGAATTACGCGTTTAGAAACGATTGTATTTGGAGAAGACAATACTAATAACAAATTTTTAGCTGCTATATCTACTAATATAATTCCTGTTCAAATTGCATTTGTACAGGTTCAGACCAATGGTAGTATCCCTGGTGGAATTACATATAATGTACAAAATACTGGTGTGTCCTTTAATATGGAACCTCTTAGTTCCGCTTTTGCAAATGTAAATTCCACAACAAAATCTATTTTTATTGCTAGTGGTACAGATGCAAATGTTCCTCCATTTCCACCTCAATTTGCGAGATTTGATGTAACTGATGTATCAATTCCAAATAATACTACTTTTACATCAACTACTATTACTATTAATGGTCTCCCATCAAATATAGTTGTATCTCATATGGCAGTTTATCCATCATTCCAATCAGGAAATTATACACAATATTTGTATATTGGAGAAAGAGACACAAATAATATTTATCGTGTAGATATTACAAGTGGAGGTCCAATTTATAATGCTGCCTTATATATTAATTTAATTGGTGGACCAGGAAAAAATGACGGATGCAAGGGGCTTTCACTGGATGATAATGGATATTTATATGTTATTGGTGATTTTAATGGGAAATTACTTAGAGTTGATCCAAATGCAAGTAATAATATTACATTGTATAATGATTTAGATACTGAGATACCAAATCTAAAAACACTTACATATTGTAATTGGGATCAATCTTTACTTATTTTTAGTCCAAGTTCTAGACAATTATTTAAATATTATATCGGATTTCCATTTGTTAGTATGCTTGATACCGGAACTATAGGTGAATATGATAATACTAGTTATATATTTGATATCACTGGAGGCAATAATACATTTGATTTGAGTTTTAATATATATGATCCCTATGTTGTTATTAATCCATCCACTATTCCTATTAACACGCCAACAAATACAAGTATTCACTTTGTAACTCCTTTAGTTCAACCAGATCCAAATGGTTTATACAAGTTATTTTGTGATGATAATGATGTTGCAAATATATTTTGTAACAATTGTACCTATAATAAAAGCAAATTTTTAGCAGCTACTTATCCAATTTCTCTTGTTTATAGTACTGATACTGATTATTTATATGTTGGACTTGAGAATAATACAATCAGTCGTATTTCAACATTAGGTGAAGTTGCAAATAATTATATACCTAGTGATGCAGGATTACAAGGTCCTAGTAGTCTAGTATTAGATGCATCATACAATATGTTTGTGTTAAATACAGATAGTAATTTTATCACTTACTTAACATTGCTTAATAATATTATCAGTATTGATAATACATTTTTTACAAATATAGATCGTCCTATTTCTTTGACATATGATAATGCTACTAACTATTTATATCTTCTTAGTGGTGTTATCCCCAATATAAGAATTACAAAAATCTTAGGATCTGATGGAAGTATTTCTGAAATTTTACCAATTCCATTTGGTGTATTATATGATTCAAATGGATTAACTATTGATGATTTTGACTTTGGTACAAAATATTTGTATGTAAGCGATACTGATCAAAATGGAAGTCATAAAATACTACAATTTAATTTATCAGATGGTCTTTACACTAGTAGTATTCTTGTTAATAATATGTCTTATAAACCATTTACAATTACGAATAAGAATGATGGGTATTTATATGTTGCTAATAAAGTAGATGACAATATTAGTAAAATTGCGGTACAAGGACCTGTTAATCCTCAAATAAATACACAACCATGGGTTTCCCAGAATATTTCTGTTCCTAGTGATATTACTTTTGATGGATCAGGTAATCTATATGTAGCAAATAGTGGGACGGGGCCACGTAATAGTCGTATATCAAAAATATATATTGATTACTTTTATTTCACCAACGTTGTTCTTACTTCAGTTCCATGTACTGGAAAAATATACGATGTGCATACACAAAGTTATCTTGAACTAAACTATGACCCTAGTGATCCGTATACATTTCCTATTCCTATACCATATCCAATAAATACATAATTCATAATATAATATTTTTATATACTATATTATGCAAGTTATACTATTAGATTATCTCTCTACAATAGTGTTTGCATTTAATGGTACCATTGCGTATATGAATGTTGGTAGTAATTTACTTATAGCTGTATTTTGTGGGCTGTTAACTTCTATTGGAGGAGGTACTATAAGAGATACTATGAATGGTGCAGAGATTTTTTGGCTAAGACATCCTATTTATTTATTTTTATCATTTTTTATATCTATTATTGCGATTTGTGTATACAAACATATTACGCCCTATTATAATTTCAAAAATCACTATTTATCACGTATACTTTGAGAGAAAAATATCCATAGAATATAAATGAAAAATGATATTCATCCTAAATTTATAGAAAAAATTCCTAATTTAAAAGATATTCCAGGATTATATTCAATAATATGCAAATTAAATTGTTTAGAATGTTTAGATACTAAAAAGAAATGGAGAGAGAGAGCGAATCTTCCTTTTTCATCATGGGATGGACGTGGTTCGTATGATATAATTGGATGTCCTAAGTGTTCGCATGGGAGATGGATAAAATGTTCTAATACAAATAATATAATCGTAAATAGTTTCCCTTTATTTAGAAATAGTAATAAAGATATTGATGAGAGAGTGTTATTTATTAAACATAGATATCAAGATATTATTGATAATCATAACGAAGAATCTAAACTAATAGATAAAAATGTTTCAAATCAAATTTCTGCCCCAGTTCCAGAACCAGAACCTGAACCTGAACCAGAACCTGAACCTGAACCTGAACCAGAACCTGAACCAGAACCAGAACCAGAACCTGAACCTGAACCTGAACCAGAACCTGAAATTGCAAAATGGAAAATATGCGAAAAACGTACCATTATTAAAGATATTACTTCACTACAGATGGATGTTGCTCTAAAACAATTAGCTACTGACATTACACGTGTTATTCAATCGTGTAGCGGCGATATTTTATCATTGTCTAGTTTAGTAGAAGATGTTACACTTAGTATGGCATGTTGTATTCAAGATAGTAAAAATATCAATAAAAGTATAAAAAAAATTCCTTTGAAAACAGGAGACGATATTTTCATAGAATTTAATTTTAGTAATGAAACTATTTCTGAAAATTGGGATTGTTGTTGGTATACAACACTCAAGGAAAAATCTACTATTATTGTAAATATTTTAATGTATCAACCAGAAAATGACATATCAATTGCAATATGTGAGGAAAAAATGAACAATATGGTAAGCAAAATAATGGAGGAATGTATCCTCTAATTTTCAAAAAAAATTGAAATAAATTTCTACTTCAGCATGTATGATATCAATATATTATTAATATCATTCTTCTTACGTTATAATGACCAATACACTTGTTTATTTCCGCAACGTGAACGCTAGCGGTAAAAAGTTATGTGGGGATGTTCAACACATTGCAAGAGATTTTCTTCCTGAAGATGAGAAACATCAACTAGCAATCGGTAAATTATTTTCAAGAGATTTTGAAAGATCATTGCATGCCATTCCAATGAAAACTCTTGTTACACTTTTTGAAAAAGGGTTATATTCTAAATTTGCTCCCTACTTTATTAAATCTGATATTAGATCTAAACAATCATTTGAAAAATATGATAGTAGTAGAAAGAATTACTTAGTAGGTTGTAGTAGACCTATTAAAAATTCTCGTTCTTCTCGTGTCGCAAGAATTAGTCAAAGTTTGGCTCCATATATTCCTGAAATGATGATGTGTCTTGATAGTATTTACTATAATTATTCGTTATTAGATAGTAGTAGAAATGAAAACCCAACATATGAATTTAAGTATGATGAGATAACACATGAAGTTATATATAATTATGTGAATGTTCCCAATCATGATAAACTAACGGATAAAATTGTCATATCTGATTTATTAATAGTTTTAAGAAAACTTACATCAATAGGTAATACACTAAAAGGTAGGAATGCTAGTTGTGCCAAAAAGGAATTTAAGTCAGATCGTGATAATATTATTTATCAATTTATTGTTATGGCTGATTTTCTTAGTAAGAAATATTCACAAGCCAGAATTGCTAAGAAGGAAGCTGATAAGCAAGCTATGATTGCTAAGAAGGAAACTAGAATTGCTAAGAAGGAAGCTGATAAGCAAGCTAGAATGGCTAAGAAGGAATCTGATAAGCAAGCTAGAATTGCTAAGAAGGAAGCTGATAAGCAAGCCAAGATTATTGAAAAGGAAAAGATCAAACGAGATAAGATCGCCGAAAAGGAACATGCAAAAAAAGAAAAGGATAATAAAAAGAAAGCCAAACTTATCGCCAAAGAAGCAGTAAAGAAATCAAAGCTTATTTTCAAAAATAAAAGTATAAAAATGTAAACTAAATTCATATTCAATAACGTAAATTAAATAAAAATACAAAAAACGAAATGTATGGTAAGGCCTGCGTTTTTACGTTTTTTTACTCCCAAAGTCGATTCAGATTTTCAAAAATGGACAAAAATAAAATGTCCATTTTCAGATTCCTGGAGGACTTTCCGAAACTCGTTTTTTTGTGACTGAAAAAAAAATTAAGGTGTCATGTTGAAAAATAATTTTCAATTTTGTGACGATAAAATTTTCCAATTTTAGGATGCGGAAATTTTAGGCATTTTTTTTGTTAGCCTATATTAAGAGAAATGGCTAATAAAATGCTAACTAAAAAATGCCAAAAAATGCCAAAAATATATAATTGTATTAATTGTAACTTTAAATGCAGTAAACAAAGTAATTACGATGCGCATATATTGACCACGAAACATAAAATGCTAATAAATGCTAATGGAAACCTGCCAAAAAATGCCAAAGCATATATGTGTTCATGTGGTAAGGAATATAAACAAGCTCCGTCATTAACACGTCATAAAAAAAATTGTAATGGTGAATCAAAAAAAATAATAACAGAAATAAATAACAGCATTTTAGAAACAACCGATGAAGGTAGTTTGGTAAAAATGCTACTAGAACAAAATAAAGAATTCAAGGATTTGTTGGTAGAACAACATAATCAAATGATGTCTCAGAATAATACAATATTAGAATTGTCTAAGAACAATCATCAAACCATAAATAATTCAGGAAATATAAATAGTCATAATAAAACATTCAATCTCCAATTCTTCTTGAATGAGACGTGTAAAGATGCAATGAATTTATCTGATTTTGTGAAAACCCTTCAATTGAATTTCGCAGAATTGGAAAAGATGGGAGAAATAGGGTTTGCCGAAGGTCTCTCTAGAATGTTTGTACGAGGATTAAATGAATTGGATGTAACTAAGAGACCAATCCATTGTACAGACGCGAAAAGAGATATAATGCATATCAAAAACGAAGGAAAATGGGAAAGAGAAACCGCTGACCAAAAGCAAATCAAAAAGGCAATAAAGCAAATAGAAAACAAGAATGTGATGCATTTATACGATTGGAAGGATGCTCATCCAGGTTGTGGAGATTGGGATAGTAAACTAAATTCCAAATTTCTCAAGATGCAATCTGAAGCGATGGGATCATGTAATGAAGAGCAAGAATTGAAAGATTATAGAAAAATCATTCGTAAAGTATCAGAAAATACAATTATTGACAAAGAAAAGTATAAGAATCTCTGATTTCAAGAATTCTAAAGTATTAGACAATTATTTGTTGAAATAATATAAAAATAATAACATTATATCATCATATGATGCAAAAAATATTTAATTTTGCAAAAAGTAAAGTTCCTAAAATTTCACCAACAGAACTGACTGCCTTGAGAAGTGGGAATACATCATTAGATAGAGAAATTTTACAAGGTAAAGTAAATATACCTAGAGTGACAAAAATTCCTGATCGTGTTCCTCTTGGTATGTTGGATGATTTATTTGAAAAATGGGATAATAGTCCCGTATATCCAAATAAAGATAATAATAAATGGGTACAATATTTGGCAAAAAATAAATATTTTAGTTTTTTGATTAGTGAAAAATACGGCGGAATTAAATTATCTGTAGGCGAATTATCTGACATTTTAACAAAAATCGCAAGTGTTGATCCAGCATTAGGTGTTGCTACTATGGTTCCAAATTCACTTGGTCCAGGCGAATTAATTGGATTATACGGAACAGATGAACAAAAAGAATATTTTTTACCTAAATTGGCGAATGGCGATTTCATACCTTGTTTTGGATTGACTGGTCCAAATAATGGTTCAGATGCTACAGGAAGTATTGATACTGGAATAGTTGTTGAAAAAGATGGAAAGAAAATGATACAACTAACATTAAATAAACGATATATTACATTGGCACCAGTGTCTAACTTAATGGGAGTTGCTTTTAATTTGAAAGACCCAGAAAATCTATTGGGTAAAACGGGTGTTTCACTAGCTTTAGTGAAAAGAGAGCATGAAGGATTAATTCAAGAAACACATCATAATCCAATGAATGCTGGATTTCCTAATGGAACTATCAAAGGAACCATATATATTGAATTAGACCAAATTATCGGTGGTTCAGATAATATTGGCGAAGGGTGGAAGATGTTAATGGAATGTTTATCTGCAGGACGTGGTGTAAGCTTACCTGCAACTGCAAATGCTAGTAGTAAAGTTGCTGCTTTTGGAATGTATCATTATATACAAATTCGTGACCAATTTCGTATGCCATTATCAAAAATGGAGGCAATACAAGAAAAGATGAACAACATATTTTACCATACATGGATTATTCAGTCATCTGTAGCCTTAACTAATACTATATTAGATAATGGAAATTCGCCAGCCGTATTAAGTGCTATTATGAAACAACAAACAACAGAAAGGGGTAGAATAGTGTTAAATGAAGCATTAGATATTCATGGTGGTGCTGGTATTTGCATTGGTTATAGCAATATGTTAGAGAAGTTTTATAGAAGTGCTCCTATTGGAATAACCGTTGAAGGTTCTAACACACTAACACGTTCACTTATTATTTTTGGACAAGGATTGAACAAGAGTCATCCTCATATTTTCTCTATTTTAGATACAATTTTACAAGACAATAGCAAGGATTTTCAAAAAGAACTAAATGAAATGGTTCGTCATACTGTCGGTCTTTATTTTAAAACATTCTGTTTATCCTCTTCATTGGAAAAACAAATCGTTGACTACGCTGCATTGACCAACTTTATTGCATTAAAAGGAGGTGCATTGAAACGTGAACAAATGTTATCAGGTGATATGGCAGATATTTTTAGTAATTTGTATTTGGCTTTAAGTGTCCGATTTTATCAAAAAACATATCCTTCTAGTAAAAAATTCACCAATTATATTATTCAACGTTTAATGAACGAAAATCAAATGAAGATTAATAAAGTAATTGACAATTTAGGGTTTGAAAAATATGCTTTAATGCATTTAAAAGGTAAAGTAAAAACTATTACTTACGATAAAGAACGCGAAATATTTCATGAAATTATGAATAATCCAATGATTATTAACGAAATTAAGAAAAATATACATGTAAAAGATAATATTTTAAAAACGATGGAAACTGCTTTAACAATGGATAAAAATAGTGATGAATATGCAAAATTAAAATCGCAAATTATTAATGTAGGTGAATTTAAAAATGACTAATAAAAAAAATGAAATATTACTAGCATATGTATGTATGATATACTAGTAATATGCAAACACGTAGCATGAAACAACAAAATGAAAAAAGAAAAGAATACGAGGTAAATATCAATTTTGATATGGCAAGCAATGAATGGAGAAAAAATAAAAATTCGTTAGATAATGGATGTTTTGAATATAAGAAAAAGGTTAGTCAATCTTCTCATGATTGTCATTACTATTTGAGATCTACAACAAAATTAACATAATTCACACACACTCATTCGCATGTTTGTTAATAAAAAATTGTGATTTTCTTTATTAATTCCAGTATAGTTCTCTTTTTGTTTATATAGTTTTTTAATAAATTTTTCTGTACGTTTAATTCCATCTAATAATATTTTTGTTTTATATTTTTTTTCAATAAATTTACAAAACTCATTTTGGTTTTGAATTGTTTTTTTAAATTGTAAAAGGGAAGTGTTATTTTTTTGACACCAAGCTAAAAAATCTTGATAGTTTACTAATAAAATAAAACGAATAATATAGTAAGAAAAAACACTTGTATCTTCTTTATAAAGAGTATCTCTTAATATAATATCTTCTTGTTTATTTGAATATAAATTTTTATAATTTAATCCCATAAAATTTAAAACCTTAACCAGTTGAATAAACGAATATGTTCTTTCCATATTAATAAATAGTTCGGCAGATAAAATAAAATCATTTATATCTTCCTTGTTATCTATTTGAAAATAACTACAATAACATGCATTTATAATTTCTGCCCAAAATTCAGTATATGATTCAAATAAATTAACTTCTGAATTTACGTTAAATAATTCTTTAATTCTATTATGACATGTATCATTATTCATATCGGAAAAATCTAATGCAAAATTATGAAATGTTTCATGAATAAAGGATTTAAACCATTCTTCGTATCTATAAACAATTATTTCCGACTTACTTGGACATGTTGTTGTAAATGCTGTATTTACATGATCCCATCCAATAATATCTACATTAGATACTGGTTTTGTTTTTTTTAACGAAGTAAAATATAAATAACATGTAAGTGATCGTGCACATGATGAAGATGCATATTGATTAATAATATATAGCCATGTTAACATTGTTTCAACATAACGATTATATCTTTCAATATGTATTTCAGCATTTATATCTTCAACAATAAAATATATTGTAATATCTCTCCCAAAGAGTGAAATTTGATATTTTAATTCTTTCATAGAATTTTCATTAATATGTTGACGTATTTCTTGGGGAAAGCTATTACTAGGAAACATTTTAGGTTTAACAATATGTTGTTCATTATGAATAGTTGTAATTTTTAAATTAGGTCTTTTTTTTAGTGAAGAGATATATTTAAATGCCGTAAAAATATCATTATATAATACCTCTAATATTTTGTTAGTACTTTTTTTATTATTTATAGGTTCTACACATTTATTATGTAAATCACTATAATTATTATTTAATAAATAACCTATTAGTATTTGAGTATCTTTTGTAAGTTTCATTATTATTTGTATTCTATATACTATACGTATATTTTTATACCAATATTTTTGTATATTTGTGATACAAAATAAAATATTTGAATATAGTATAGTAGTATAAAATATGACAATTAACAAAACAACGCGTAAAACAAAAAGAAGCAAAACTAAAGACTTTAAAAGTGGTAGCAATAAAGAAATAACAGGAACATTAGAAAAAGGAGATGTAATAGGAAGAGGGGCTTATAAAACGGCACGTGAGCTTACGTCATCTCCGACTTCTCTCACATATGATCTATCAAATTATGTTGTTATTACTGAAAATGAACCTGGAGATATTCAAGACGATGAAATAACATTACATAAATATTTTGCTGATTTTGATATTGCACCAAAATTAATTGATGGAATTTCTATAGAAGAATCACAAGAGGAGAAACGTCCGTCATATATTTTAGAAAAATGTGATGATCTTGGTCATATATCAAACGATCACACACCTCTTTTTAATAAATATTTTCAATACATATTTAAGGATATAGTTAATAATTTAATACCATCATTATTAGACCAAGGGTATGTTTATTGGGATATAAAACTAGGAAATATCTGTATATTAGGAGCAAACACATTTTTTAACAATCGTAAAAGAAATGAAAAAGATATATTTGTTAGATTTATTGATTTTGATAGTAAATTTTGTTATAGTGTAGTTATGAATAATGAAACACAAAATGTTATGAAACAAATGATGATTACTATGTTAATTGTAATAATATTAAAATATTATGAAAACAGACTTACTTATGAAAGTAAACAATTTTTGGTTGAAGAATACGAAAAGTATTATGGTAATGATTTGGTTTTAGCGCGACGATTGAATGTTTTTTTAACACAGATGAATGAGATGACTGATATATGGACATCTGAGAATTGGTCTCCTGTTGCACTTTTTTATTATTATATAACTAACAATAAATATTTTAAAAAAAATGGAAATAAAACAAAAATATTAGACTCTCAAATATATAGTTTACGTGATGATATAATTTCAACTATTACTAAAAATTCGCCGTGATCAAAATAAATTATTTATAATATTCAATAATATTATAAATGAGTACATTTAGTTTAACATTTCAAGGTAGTTCAATTGGATCTGTAACTCTTCCGATACTAGAGAATTCTAGTGATCCAATAACCTTTACAATTAATTGGGGTGATGGTGTAACAGATTCCTTGCTAACACATAATTATGGTAGTGTTACAGGCCCATACACAGCTGTATTGAGTATTACATCAG
>Ga0233412_10001366_pt1 | contig 12815 bp, 6 predicted proteins | sample Na_anoxic_4_MG_FD_180667 | JGI IMG/M metagenome (GOLD analysis project Ga0233412, IMG submission 180667) | Seawater microbial communities from Saanich Inlet, British Columbia, Canada - Na_anoxic_4_MG | ecosystem: Environmental > Aquatic > Marine > Inlet | place: Canada: British Columbia... | reverse complement strand
CTGTGAGCCCATTTTGAATCTCTGATTGAAGACTTGTAAGTGATATTTGATCATCATTATTTTCAGATTGTAAGTTTTCTATAGTCGCTTCGTTTTCTGCGAATGATGTTAGGGAGGAGGTAATATCATATTCTGCAACTTCTGGTTCAGTTGGTTTTGAGGTATTTAAAATCTCTTTAAAACCATTTTTATCTTGTGTACTAATTATTACTTTTGTGTCCCCTGACGAAGTTATTAAAATTTTATTTAAAAGTACAGAATATTGTAAAACCATAACATTTTCTGTTTCAGACTCTATCTTTACCCCGTTATAAGGTTCTACATCAGTACTATCACCAGTATTTTCAGAATCTAATACCTGTTTAACTATACCCTCTGTTTTTAATGATTCTGTTAATTTATCTACACCATCCTTACCTAAACCATCCTGTTTTAATTTCCCCAATTTAACACCTGGAACAATTTCACCTGTGGATTTGTCTATTTTATCTGCTCTAGGGTCATACATTTGTGTGTTCGCGTAATAATTAAAGGAAACTGCGTTTTGTAATCTATTAATTGGTCCAACTAAAGAATGTCCACCAATTAAATCAACACTTAATGAAACGTTTGCAATCATAGGTTGTACCCCTATACCCTCTGGATTTAAATCCCATTTAATACCACCATCATCATAAGTTATACTTAAACTATTAATAACTACTTTTGTATGGAAAAAATCACCAATCCTTAATATACATATAGGTGGTCTACCAAATGATAAATTTTGAGTTTGTATCTTGTCCCCCTTACTGTTAATACTTGGTCCCTGTCTCATACATTGATTTAAAAAGGTTAGTCTACTATTTAACCCCTCTGGTGTTGTTGAGTGGTATCCTGGTTGGAAATACTTTATTTTTTCTGATATAGTTGAAAAGTAGTTGGGGTAATTACCGTCAATAAAATCGAAATAGCTTGACTCGTCAATTATTAAATTATCTACCAATTGTGCAAATTCTGGATAAAATGATAAACCCTCTAAAGATTCGTCCTTCGGTGCCTCACTAAAAGAATCATTTTCTATCGATATATCTACTCTTCTATCGTTATCATTACCCGCAGATAAAGAACTACCCTTTCCTACTATACTTTTTTTAATCTGACTAGATTTAATACCCTTAGCCTTAAGTAGGATTAATAACTCTTCATAAACATTTTTAGCCCTAGTTTTAGATTGTTTTTGGAGGTTTTTTTCGGAATTATCAAATTCCTCTGGGTTTGAACCTTTCTTTATAAACCCTTCGTTTTTTCCAGTAAACCCTTCACTTAATATAGTTAACTTTTGTTCTGTACCTACTAGTTGTACCGCTAATGTAACCAATGGGGTTAATGATGTGTCTGAACCCCCAGGTATTGCGGTTACTGCCTTATCAAATTTTAGCGTTGCAGTTTTTTTTTGTTTTCCAGTGTTACTAGTTTTGGGGTTCTTTATTTCCTTTATCTTTTTATCAATTTCTGATTGTGTTGTTTGACTTATGTCGCTATTTTTATCTAAAAAACTTAAGAAATCATCAGGAGTTACACACCCAGCTAAGAACCTTTCTATAACGTCATTATTCTTTCCTCTATACCCATTTATTACTTTGGGGTGATCAACAACTACTTTAAAAGATATTTGTCCACTTCTTTTAGTGTTATTATAAGTGTATATTGGTTCACTTCTTCCGATGAATTCTGTGGGTGTCCAATTAGCGGTAGTGTTTTCATCAAAAGATAACCCATAAGGTGGAAACCACATTATTCTCCCTTTGTTACCACTTAATATATCTCCAGGACCAATTTCACTTAAAGGTAAATCCGCAAGGTTATCAGCCCAAGCTAAATTCTCTATAGATAACATATATTTTTTTAATGTCGTTTTAGAGTCTGCAATAGTCGGGTGGTACTTTGGTAACCCACTGTCCATTAAAACACTTAAAGAAGAGTCTCCATTTGTAACAGAGAACCCTGGTTGTCCAGGATCTGGTGACGAAAATAGTCCTGTATTTCTTATAGCCTTTAAATAGTTATATTTATCGGTCACCGTCCATACCCTACAATAATTACCATTGGCTTCAGCATCAATTAAACTAATAGGGCTTAGAGCATTACCTCTACTAATTAACCTATCTTGTTTTTTATCTTTAAAATATTTTTTTGTTTGGTTAATAAACACATCTGTTGCGTTATTATCAACCAATTGTTGGGTTTTATATAACAACGTTTTTTTATTAAAATTACTTTCCCCACCTGTTTTCCAAAAGAATTCTTCGTTAACATCCGTTTTATTTCCATTTCCACTTTTATCTATATCACCGTTAAACTCTGAATCATCAAATGTTTTTGGTGTGGTAGCACCCCTATTAGTACTTTTCTCAGTACCTATATAATAATTGGGGTTTGTACCTTCCGATGATGTACCCTGTAACCTTCTATCTTCATATAATGGTTTATATTTATTTTGATCCAATAAATCAAATAAGAATGAAACTTGTGTAACACTTGTTCTATCTAATAATGTATTAACCCTAATTTCAGTACCCAATGTTGGTTCTACACCTTCTTTTTGGTCACCACTAGACTGACCATTACTTTGATTGTATTCATTCCACCCTATAGCTCCGTTTGGTAACGTATTAAAATACTGTTCTGTACCCCTTAATCTATTAACATAACTCTCTATTCCTCCGTCATCTCCTATTGGGGGTGTAATGTGTCCTACCCCTAATGTGTTATCATTAGCTTCATCCTCAACCTGAGCGATTTTACTAATAATAGACTTTTCAAGTTCTTGACCAGCTATTAACCCTAATGAAGTTTCTTTTTGGAAATTTAAAGATTTATATGTGTCTACAACATTTAAAGGGAATTGACCAGCTTGTCTATCACCTTTAGTAATTAAATCAAATTTTTCAGGATTATAAGATATTGGATATTCACCTTTTTCTTTGTCACCAAACCCGAAGGGTTTTGGATATCCTAAATTTGGTGGAACGGTTAACTCAAAAGTCCTATAGTCATCATTTTGTGGTGTAAATCTATTAAGGTTAACATTTTGAGTAGTTCTAAAAAATGTACCTAATGGAACCATTTTTTCCTCTTCATCATAATGAATAGGAATATTCTCATCTGGTACCCCAAATATTGGTACATTTATTATTCTACCAATATCATCTAATTTAGACGCTAACCCAGATTGAGTTAGTGTTTCGTTAACAGGTCCAGGTAAATTCCTATTTAATAATCTATTTCTAAATTGTTCAGTAGAGAATTGACCTAATTCGTAAAATAACCCTTGATGATTTAATATTCCAGCCATATATAATAATTCTTATATATATAAATATTAGATACTAAATTTTCAGGGGATATAATTGATATTATTATACTTGTTCTAGTTTTTTCTTGCTCTTGTTTTAACTATTTCAAGTATTAATCTGGTCCTTGTAATAATAGGAAATAATATTTAATAAGTCAATAGATAACGTAACTTTTTTTTTAAGTACTTTGTAAAACGTTAGGTCCACCCTCTTGTGGGAGTCTTGCTCCATCTGGCTGTGACCCATTACTTAAAATTTTAGTAACTGTTCTAGAGATAACGTCTGTATGTTGGGATAAATCCAAACTAGGGTTATCTGTTTTAATGTTAACATTCACCGTTGCCGTACCACCTATTTTCATTTCTGAAGAAGTTTTAGCCGATGATTTAGATGTACTTACGTTTTTTATTTTTTCATCCACACCTAAATTAGTTCCAGCGGTAAACATACCATCTTTACCATGGTAAGAATCTTTATCATTTAATGTAAAGGTACCTGCAGGTCCAGATACGAATGTTTTACCACCAGTATCCATTTGTACGTCATCAACACCAAATACACCACCAAGAAAGATTTTAGCATTATCTACCTTACTTGACATTGAATCAACAGAAAATTCACCATCTTTAACTTGACCTTGTATTGCGTTTGTTATATTATCCATCGCCACTCTTAACCCAGTGGTTATAAAATTCTCACCATCTGCCCCGCCAGCACCAAAAGCATCTTCCATAACCTTTTTTATTCCACCACCACCTGTAATTGCACCTTCAACTGCAGTAAACATCCTAGTCACTTTAGAATCATAACTTTTTACTGTTTCTTTTAGAAATGAATCCATAGTAACTTCATATGTACCTGTATCAGCTGCAAACCCGTATTCCCTAGCAGCTTGCTGATTTTCCGTCATTTCTTTAAATGTCTGAGTATTTAGGGCAATATCACTTAAAAGATCTTTCTCAGTTTTATCAGCGAACTCTTCTTTTTGATCCAGTAAACTTTTAGCCATAGTCTTATCAAGTTCACCTATACCGATATCTTCACCCTCGAAATTGACTTTCCATTCACCGTCTTTCATTTTAGCCATACCTGCAATACCTTCTCTCATATCTTCATCTAAGATATTGCCTGATACGTTCATTTTTATGGATTTAATCTTAGATGCTTGACGTGTCATCTCAGTTAAACTATCCATTCCAATACCCAATTCTTTACTTACTGCTTGTAGTTGCATCCTAGCTTCTGCTGGCATATCAAACTCACCAGTTTGTTCGTTAAATGACACCATATTTTCTGTCATTTTACCAACTCGTTTAGCTAACTCTTCAGGCTTATTCCTTGCCTCATACATTACCTGAAATGGATCACCAAATGCTTCAGCAATATCTCCACCTAAAAGTTGTAGGTTTGCTGCGGCTTCGATAGCAGCTTCTGGTTGATAAAATTTGTCTGACATTTGAAGAATGTCACCCACATCTACCCTCATTTTAACCGCTTGCTTAGCCATATTAACCATACCTTTAACACCATTAGAAAAACTATATTGTTGCATAGTTTTCATGTTACTCTGTAAAGTTTTAATAACCTTATTTGAGTTTAACCCCATCTCTCTAGAACTACCTATAGCCTCATTAATGAACCCACTAGGACCAAAAACTTTTTCTGAACTTAAACCCATTAAATCAAATTGTTCGGCTAATTTAGCAGCTTCAGTTGTAGAAGTCCCTATACCAGCAGAATATTTTGCAATATTTTTAGCTTCATCATCCCCTAATATCCTTGCTCTACCAGTTTCATCCGCAAAAGAAGTGAAGATTTCATCTATATCCGTTAATTCAACACCTAACCTTAAGGCTTCTGCCACCGTCTTATTAAAATTCCCACTTAAATCTTTAGTCCTATTAGAAGATAAACCTATATTTTTAGATATTGATAAGTACTGGGTTGCTAATTCTTGACCTTTATTAAACCATGCACTAGTACTAGTCGCAAAATTTCTAGACTTCTCAGTCATATCTTTAAAAGTACTAACAATACTTTTATTCACCCCCAACATTCCAGTTAATGTAACTTGATTCTTCTCTAAATCCTGCAATTGCTCTTTTAATGAACCTGAAATAGAACCGTTAGCCTTAACAAGTTCATTAGCAGCTTTTATTTCTTTATTGATCATATCAATCTGATCTTGCCTTTTAGCAGAGTTACTTATTTTATCCAGCTCTGCAGTTAATTCCTTAACTTTGGCTATCTTTTGTTCCAGATCTTCGTCAGGTGTTCCCATAATAAAACATTTATTTTAAAGATTTTATTTCTATGATTGATTTATGTGTAATTACTTTTTCGTTAGTGGGAACTACTGTACCACTTCTTAATGCGGTATCATCAACATATATAATTTTAATAGTGGTACCTTGATATTTCTTACCAGGTTCAGGATCTTTTAAAGTTATTGAAAATAGAATATGATTTTCTTTCAACCAGTTTTCTTTTTTAGTTTCATAATTAAAATTAATAATTGTTTTACCGAACTTTTTATCCACACTATATACCTCAAAAACTTTATTACCCTCCAACTTCAATTCCTTTCCTTTATTTTTACCGTATTTTAATTTTAACTCAATAGGGTTAATAAATTTCACTCTTATAGATTCAAAAGGAGAGTCTTTAATTAAGTCTTCAATTAATTTTTTTTGTTTGTCCGCAATACTAATCAACATATCCCTTAATTCCTCTTCTTTTTCTTTATCTAAACCAATCTTGTCTTTAATGTCAGATATAGTATCATCAATATCAGATTCTTTTTTATCTGAGTCCTCCCATTTTTCCCAAGAATTAGAAAAATCGTCATCATCGTCATTAAACCCAGGTGTCAACGCTTTCCGTATTTTTCTTTTTAAGAACCATTGAAGGACTGGTTTAATAAACTGTATTTGCTCATTTAACAAACCACTTATAGTGACATTTATATCCTCAATGTCTTCATTAAGTTTATCTAATTTATTTAATAATTTCATAATTTATTGTTTTTTTACATTTTATCGAAATTAAATTTTATTTGGTTTACTTTATCCGCAAAAGATTTTAATGATGTAAACGACCCAAAAGAAGGAAATTCAAAAACATCGGTAGTAGAAATGTCAACAGAACTACTAATTTCTAATTTATCATCAAGAATGTTTGTACTCTCTTTATAAACTATTTCTGACACATTTTTAAAATCTATATTTATAGAATACTTTGCACCACATTTAAAGGTGTTATTAATATTAGAAAGGTTAAAAAAATAACTTTTTTTATCCTGCAACCAAATTTGACCTTCTATTGTTATCCAAGGATGAAAATCTCTAGTGTCGGAAGAAGGATCTTTCCATTTTTTAAAAATTACATTTACCCATTTTTTATATTTTTTACCATCACCATCTTTTCCTTCATCAATAAATTTCCAACCCACATCTTTTGGTCTATTTGTTGAGTATACTTTTGAACCCCAAATTGTCATGGGTTCAACCTCTACACAAGAAAACACTGAGTATGTTACACCACCATCAGATTTTGTGACGGCAACTGGGTCTGCGAATTTACCAGCCGCTTCTTGTTCCCCAACCAGTAACTTATATTGTCTTTCTGAAATAATACATTTCATAATTTATTTTATTAATAAATATGTAGATTTAATAAAAAAACTAATCTTTAGCCCTATAATCAGATAAAAATATTCTTCTAGAATATGTGGGCATAGACATTATATCTGTCCAAGAAAAATTACCCTGAGTCACTAATATAGATATTTCCTTATGAAGATAACTTAGATACTCAGAGTTCAGGCCAGAAAAAAGATCTGTTGAATTTAAGAAACGTACTAACGGACCCTCCCCCCTGAGTCCTTGCGGTTGTACTTAAATCTAAACCGGGTTCTATATCACTTATATATTTTTTTAAGGATCTGGTATCCATTATTTTTAAGTTTCGAAGTGTTTGTGAAATCTTTAATTTATCTTTTTCCCCATCTAAAGACATAATTTGTCTTTCCATTGTTAATAAAGATTTATTTGAGATATCACTGTTACTTCTTTTCATTTGTTGTTCATCTAAATCTTCGACTTCCTTTTCTTCCTTATTAGTTAAAAATTTAAACTTAATTTTTTTATTCGATTGTGGTAATATGTAGTCAAAACAACCGTCCCCATCTGGTGTAACCTCAAGTTTCTTTTGTTTTAATTCACTTAAATTAACAACCCCTTCTTCCCATTGATTAGTGTCATCATTAAAAACCATTTGGGTATATTCCTCCCCAAACCCAGTAACCCTTAAAAAAACCAATATGGCTAATCGATCACCTTCTATAAGTTCTGATGGGTCAAAACCTAAATCTTTAATTTTCCTTTCTAATAAAACTTCTACTACTCTATTATTGGCTATAATGTTTGGTGAAGTAAGAATACTTTCATCCATAGCGGTTAAGTATTCTACTTTAACACTACTCTTTTTATTTTTATATAATATACCTTGAGATGGTAATTCTATAATGTCATATGGTACCCTAAATTCTTCGGGTACATAGTTTGGTGACATCTGATTGTCTTTCTGATCTTCCATATTAAAACTTTTATAATAAATATAAAGTTTTAATAAATTTAGTAAATAATATTAGATATAATTAGTGCATACCTATTTCATTAGTACTACCTCCAAGATTAACTGCGTTCCCAGCAGCATTTTGTACATTATCAACCGCTCGATTGAAATCTTTAACGTTAATATCCCCATCATCGTTTACATCAAGAGTTTCGAAACCCGATTCAATAGTAGTTCTCGAAAATTCTTCCGCTTTTAGTTTGATAGTATCTATAATAGTTTGATCGTTAAACATGTAATCCCAAACCGCAGTAAGCATATTGGACGTAAGCTTATCCATATCTATTTTTGTTTTATTTTCTAACCACCAAATACTAAAATTCTCACATTCTAAGCTAAACCAAACAGTTTTACAAGTTTCAGAAACGCCACACCAATCTTTACCATCTTTTGTAATATGTAATTCCAGACCCATTTCCTCACCCCTTTTGACCATCTTCCAATCATCTCCATTTTTCGTCATATTTCGAATAGGGTATATTAAGTTATTCTCAACAATATATTGGGTATTATCAGTAATAATATCAAAACTTGGTAATAAATCACCCTCTTTCATACCCACATATTTATATTCTCCTGTTTTTCCTCCTATTGACCCTTCTGGGAATTCAACCACACCGATGTGTTTAATGATATCATGTTTCTCCAACAACCCCACTTTAGTCTCAGTCTTTTCATCCCCCTTTGCGGTTGCCACTTTTGCCATTTGCTCCCCTAAAATGTCATTTTTTAACTTATCACTCAAAAGTAGTGAGGACGATATATTATCCTGTTTCTGTTCCATACAATTGATACGATACCTAAAAGCATCCGCCTTAATATATGCGTTGCTTTCCAATAAATCGTTAATACCCTTCCCAACAAACGTCATCATCAACCTACTCACTATCCAATTTAAATAGGAAACTGGTAACCAAAAATATGACCCACCATACCCAACAGCGGCATAATTAACAATGACTCTCTTCACCGTTTTTCTCCAGTTGTTATATTCAGAATTTGCGATAGAAATTTTGGGGCTGTACCACGGGGATGTCCCTTTACCAAGGAGATAGTTATATGTTAAATCTTTCCAGTTATCCCTAATTACCAAATTAGGGTGTACCTGACCTTTGACATACCCCTGTTCTAACAGTTCCTTATCTAAGTCCGTAATAAGTGTTTCTGCTGAACCATCAGGTCTAACATAAAGGCTATCTAAATATTCTTTCTGATTAGTACTTAATCTTTTTTGAGTATTTATTAAGTTCGAAGTACCGTAACCTTCCTTCATCCATTTTTTTACATCGAAATCTACCCTAAATTTTCTAGAAAATGCATCAGCTAAATTTTTTCTTAACGAAAAGCTCGGGTTATTAAATATCATAGTTATATAATCCATACCCTTTCTACTATTAAACTTCCCTATTTTTGTGGCAAGCCACGAAGGGTTATAGATATCCACATTATCAGTAGACGTTAAAAACCTCATAGCGTTGTATTTATACTTTGCACCTGTAGTAAACTCCTCAGCTGCTTTTTTAACACTATCATCTAACTGTTCTTCACCACCCTTAGTTATGAATTTTTTCTTTTTTACTCTGGGAGATACACTCTGACTTACATCAATCAATTCATCCGTACCTTTGGGGTCCACAACTTTTTTGAGGTACGAATATTCTTTATCCCCATAGTAAGTTTTATCTATCTCAATTATATATGAATTAGGATCATTAACATCTTTTTTGAATTTTAAACCGTATGTGTTATTTACTTCCTCAACATAACCTTTAGGTATCGAAACTTGTATTACATCACTATCTTCAGTCACCCTCATGTCAAAATCACCAACTTTTCTCTTGGGATTGTTAACGTAGTCACTCTTTAATTTATTAATACCTCTAGCTAAATCAACCGTTTCACTATCATAAAAAACTTTACTACTATTTTTTAAAGTATTATCTAACTGAGTAACTAATCCGGGAACATCAGTAAGGTAGTCATAAAAATCGGGATGTATTTTTTTAATGTCCTCCATAGACTTTATTATTGATTCACCCGTTTCATCATTAAAAAAGTTTTTACTACCGTCACCAAAAATATAGTCATCCAACCTCTTTCCAGTACCACTATTCTTTATAACAGTTATAAAGTCATCGGACATAGGCAACCCTTGTTCTTTTAAATCCCTCAATATTATTTTATAAGATTCTAAATAATTCTCACCAACAAAAAATTCTCGAATTGCCTTTTCACTATTTAAACTACCTAAAAGAGCATCCAACTCTCTCTTACCTACGCTAGACATTAAATCCTCCATTCTTGGTATGTCGTTACCACTGCCGATTTTCTTCCCATTTTTAGTAAATGTGATTTCCCCATTCTTTCCTTTTTTAATGACAATAAAGTCTGAACTATTTGCACCTTTTCTGACCTTATACTTTATTTCCCCACCGTTTTTAATATTTTTCGAAACGCTCTTCCAAAACTTTTCAATAAATTCAGTTTTACCACCTTCTACCAATAAATGTCTATCTACCATATTACCATATAAAAGATTTTCACCCATTAATAATTTCATTCTACTTATTTCCTCATTTAAATTTTTACTTTTCATAATATTTTTTTTAATAAAAAATAACCCTTAATTAAAAAAGTCAATTTCTTCCCAATTAATTACATCATCAAACTTATCAAACAGTTCACCATTGGTATCTATCATACCGTCAAATTTTTTATCTAGTTCAGATTCTATTTTAACATTTTTACTACAATCATTTACCAAAACCCAAACATCACTACCATCTTTTTTATGGAACCAATAATCATCCCAACTAGAGTATTGATAATCTGACCCTAAACTATTAACCCTAATTCTTCTATAGTTATGAACTTCATCCTCTAAGTGTGTTATAATCTCTGGTGTCAACGTTATGTTTTTTTGGATTTTTTTATTAACTGAACAGTCTTTCACCCAATTGTAACTCTCAAAACCTTTTAATTCTTCAGGAAGTTCAAGTGTTTTAAGTTTTTCTTTAATTTTATTCTTTTTATCGATATCCATTAAAATAATCTCGTCCCTCCCCGAAAAGTTTTTAGGTAATTTATCCAATATAAATACAGTGGTATCCATTTCTTCAACGAAAGTGGTTATTACACCCTCCAAAATCTCTCTTCTTTCTTCTGGTGGAATCTTCTCCCACTCACCAATATCCGTAAAACGATTTTCCCACTCCTCCATCAACATGTTAATCGCTTCAGATTCACTAATCGAATCTCCATTTAGTATCCCCATTGATACTAACATTTTATATACAGAGTCCCCAGCGATTTCCATAAACCCCGATTTATTTAAATACAAAGTAGCTAACATAACTGTAGGGTACATCAATTTTTCAAACATTGTGGGGTTCAATAATTCACGTAAAAATTTACTACCTTTACCAAAACCTAAAGTAACTGTTTTGTAATTACCAAACCATTCAGGAAACTCATCTTTAACTTTATCTTTAAATTCTTTTTTAGTTACGTTAGCAAACTCTTTTTGACCAACCTTTGAAGAACTCATAGTTAGATCTAATAATATTTTTTCATCAGGAGTAAGTTTGGTAATTGCCTTTTCTAACCAACCGAATGCTGCGGAAGCACTTTCTCTTTGCCCTTTACCGTCAGCATATTTCATAATTTTCATCACCCTAACTATTGATTTCTGAGTCATCCTTCTGAGTAGTGGACCAACTCCAGGTACCAACATAAAAATAAAAGACAGAAAACCTGATAACTCATCCCCTTCTGCAAGGTACAATCCACCATTAATACCCTCTAATGCCATAGATAATGCCACATTTAAACCTGGAACTGGAATAAATAAGGCGGCAACTGATAACACATCAATGATTTCATGTCTATATTCATAAATAAAATTTATGGCAGGTTCAACCCATTCGTGATACATTTGGTTTCCCAAATCATTCAAAGTAACATACGGACACATTACGTCTCTATTTTTGACGGATCTACTTAATGTTGTTAACATCTTTTCGAAACCCTTCCTTTGCTCGTCACTCCAACTATTACGGTCAAATTTACCTGTTTTAACATAATTATTTCTAAAGTGTAATATTTTACTAACTAATCTATCTTTTTCGTGTCCACCACCGTCACTTAACATTTTAGAGTATTTCGAATTAAACCGTAACCCCACAGTTTCATACTCTTCTTTTGACATACTATTGTCTAATATTAAATCTCTGAATTTCTCAATCTCAGTATTAGGTAAGGATAACTTACCTGAATACCCTCCAGATGGTGTGTAGTCCGGACAAAAATAACTAATATGAAACGGCTCACCACCAAACAAATAAGCGTATTTACCCTTTTTACCATCATGAGATAACCAACCAGTAGTCATGTCAGGATTTCTAACAACCCCTTTACCACCACCTACTTCACCATTTTTTAATGATGGTGGATCAACCTTTTGGTTCTCATTTAGGTTAATCTGACTGCCATCGTCCCTCTCACCCTTCTTTGTCAAAAGAGAAAACGGATTTTTGGTTTGTTCATTTAAAAACAACCTATTATACTGAGATTCCGATATTACAATTCTGTTTATCATATAATTTTTTTAAACTACTTTAATTTTTATCGTTTGACCCGTATCACCCCTAGCTTTTAAAATCTTAAGGTTTTTATAATCTACAGGGTTTAAAGATGTATTAATTTTTTTAATAGACTTAATTAATGATGGGATAAATTTAGTTTGTTTTATAATACTGTCTCTAAAACTCATTCCGGATTCAACCCTTGTTTTACTACCTGTTTTAATAACAAACTCATTTTCTGTATTTTTTATTATCTGTA
>Ga0233412_10001363_pt1 | contig 12838 bp, 11 predicted proteins | sample Na_anoxic_4_MG_FD_180667 | JGI IMG/M metagenome (GOLD analysis project Ga0233412, IMG submission 180667) | Seawater microbial communities from Saanich Inlet, British Columbia, Canada - Na_anoxic_4_MG | ecosystem: Environmental > Aquatic > Marine > Inlet | place: Canada: British Columbia... | reverse complement strand
CCGTATTTTTTATCGACGGATTCAATAACATGCTGTTTCATAGCAAAAGAATTTAGTAAATTCTTCACCCCAAAATTTAGATCATGATCTAATCGTGGAATAAACCCGACGTCTGCGAAATAAAAACGAAATGTACCATCACTACCTGTACTCATAGTTACCTTCTTTTTGGATATCTATAATAAAATCTAATATTTGTTTGATTATTTTAATTTCGCGTAAATAACTTCAGCACATAATTCCGGACGATTATTTCTTTTTTCGTGATCTTTAATTATTGAGGCTACATCAGGTTGTTGTACAATTTGTGCTGCTCTTTCCATTGCATCATCATAAGCAGCAAAAGCTTTTTCTGATATACCTTCTACATCAGTAATAATAGATATTAAACACGACTTAACTTTCCAGGAAAACTTCTTTCTTTCCTCTCGTACTTTTTCAAAAAAATCAAAAAAATCGGATTCGGATTTAGGCTCAAAGCAGGCTTTTAGTGACTGGGATTCCTTTTCATTTAACACAATTTCTTCAGAATGCATCAAGGAAGTACCATTTCCACCAAGTTCTACTTTACCTTCAGGAAGAGTACCTACTCCAAGACTTAGATTGTCTTTAGGTCGGATTCCTTCATAATCTAATCCAAGATCCTTAGGGTCTGAGAAAGGGAAATTTTCACCCATTTAAATGTCCTTTAGCTTCTTCAAAAGTGTTATATACAGGAAGTGATTCAAGATTATCATATAACTCTGGCCAATCAGGTGAGCAATTGCACTGAATCCTGCCCTCTGAATTTTTGCAACCTTGGTAGCCTTTTACACCTGAACGATGATCGTCGCCAAAACTCATATGTTCGCCATTCAAACAAGAAGTACAAACCGGAGCCACAACATCACCAACAAGAACCCACTTTATGGTTGGGCTGAGTTGTAGCAGAGACCGAGTCTCAAGTTCCATTGCTGTTCTAAGAAGGCTTTGTTCTGGTTTTGTTAATGTTGAAAGAACCATTCTATCCCATTGTTAAATGGATTTCATTGGATTCTTGTTCTTGGTCTTCTTTCATAAATTCTAAATGATCTAAAAAGATGGATATATCATCGTTACTTACCATAAGCTCTTTTATATTTTCTGGAGTAGCAGTTTCTCCTCCAAAGAAGTTATTATAAACATTTGCAACAAAATCACCACCATATTCTGTAATATAGTTATCAAACATATGGGAATAGTCATTATCTGTAAATCCTTCTTCTAAAGTACCACCTTCAAGTTCAAAAGCTTTTTTCTGTGATTTGTCTTTGCTTTCAACAAGTTTTTTAATAGTGTCAACTAAAATTTCTTCATCAGGTTTTTGTTCAGGGATTGTTGTTGTTACTTCTTCTGTTGGTAATCCTGTATTAGGGTCTGTATTAGCAAGAGGGGTTATTGTAATATTTTTTAAGCCTTCATCAGTTTGGCCTTCAACAAGATTTACTCGTTGTCCATTACTTAAAGTAGTTTGTCCATCTGGGATGTATGGTTGAAATGCCGCAAAATCCTCAGAATTATCTCTTTCATTTATTACTATATCTCTATCAAGATTTGTTGTATCTAAAGCCTTTCGTAAAAGAGATTTTTCGTTTATACTTAGTCTTAACATAACCAACTCCTATTGATACATAATACTTTAAGAGCTATTTTTTCAATCTAGATGAACTGAAAAGGTCCTGTTTTGAGTGAGGTTCGTCAATATGAAGGTATTTATCTACAACCCAGTCTGAAATATTTTTCTTTTTTAAAATTGCTTGTTTTAATTCAATATTATCACATTCATCAACATCTCTAGGCGGTATTATTACAAAAACTTCAGGCATTTTTATTGTTTTATAGAATTTCCCTATAAATTCTTCTCCACCATCGTCATTATCGGGAATAAGATTAATTGTTTTAAATTGATTTAATAATTTTATTTGTTTTGAAGTTATTTTAGAGCCAAAAGAACAAGAACTATTTAAATAGCCCCTACTTTTTAAAGAAAGACAATCCATCATACCTTCAGTAAAATACAGTGGTATATTATGGTCAAGCTTTTGAAAATCAAAAATTGTATTTTTTAAATATGCATTTGCTGGATATAGGCACTTCTTATTATCTATATCAATTAACTCCTTATTAATTATTCTTGCTTCAAATCCGTAAAGATTTCCATTTTGAAGAATAGGGAGAATTATCCTATTTTTGTACCACCCATCTAAACATACTTTTGCTCCATATTTAAAAGCAATGTCAGTTGAAATATGCCTTTTTTCAAAAAAAGATAAAATTCTTTTTGAAACTATATCCTCCATTTTAGGAAGATGGAAGGGATTACGTTCAATTGAAGTTTCTTCTTCAACTTGTGCTTTTGCTCTTTTTCCAATTTCAGTTTTAAGAAATTCTTTTGAGTTAAAGTTAAAATTACCATCGCCTTTTAGCCACTCAATTGCATCATCAAAACCAATGTTATTAATAAGCATTATGAATGAAAAAATTGATCCTTGCCATTCACAACCAAAACAATTAAAAACTAAATCTTTTTTATGTAAGTAAAGAGACCCTCCATCTTTTCCCGAATCCGGGTGCATCGGGTTAGGGCATTTACATTGGAGATTATCCCCTACAGATTTATAATGAAGATTTAGTTTTTTAAAAACTTTTTCAGGAACTATATTATAGATGTTTTTCAATTATTGCATTAACACTGGTACTAGAATTAATCTTGAATTTTCTTCTTTTAGATAAACAACATCTTTAAAATCATTATACTTCATTAGTACTTTTTCTTCTGAGAATATTTCAAAAGCTTCTTTTAAGTATTTTCCATTTAAAGCAAATTCAAGTTCTCCTGTACTATTACAAGGAACTTCTTCTTCAATTTTATCATCTTCATCAACAATTAATCGAATTTTCTCTTTTTCAACACTAAGTTTTACTCTAAAAAATTGATCCTTGCTTGTGAAATATGTTGCTCTTGCTAAGGCTTTTAAAAACTCTACTCTATCAACAGTTAATGAGTTCTCATAAGCTTCAGGTTGTTGGATGAATGCCTCATAATCAGGAAATTTGTCAACTCCAGCAATCTTAGGTAACCACGCTCTCTTATTCCCACTTGTAATAATATAACTTCCTTCTTGATCATAAATTTTAACTTCACTATTAAGTTTATTGCATACATCATAAAAAATCTGAGGAATTAATATTTTAACTTCAGTTTTACCTGTTAATGACGTCTTAACAACTTGTATTGATTTTTTATCTGTTGCAACCATGTTACCATCGAAATAAAAATTTCGTAAATGGTGATCTTGTCGTTCTTCATTTACAAAAAAGATACTTCTTTCCATTGCTTTGGCAAACTCAGTTGAATGTATTCCCAATAGTTCCGTTTTTAATTCTTGATTAAAAAAATCACCAGGAGTATCAAAACTAAAATTCTTTAATGTGTATACTCCCGATCCTTTTATCTTCCAACATCCTTCTTTACAAGAGAAAGTTATATCTTCTTTGGTTGTCTTATCAACTAAATGTTTAATTTTTAAAGCATCTAAGCAAATATTTAAGGGCTCAGGAATTTCCCCATAAGAGCTACTTAATTGAATATTTTGTGATGCAACATAAACATAAAGTTGTTTTTCAACAGTTTTAAAAAAGAAGCATTTTGATTTTTCTGATTTTAAGGCTGATGTTTCTGTGCCAAGCACAAGAAATCCTAAAATCTCTTGTAATTTCTTGGTATTAAGCTTAATATTTATCTCTTGTGCTACTTGTTCTGGTACTTCTGGTACTTGTTCTTGTGGTTGTTCCATTTGTGTTTTTCCTATATATGTAATAAAGTATCTGAAATGTATCTGAAATACTTATTGTCTTATTGTCCTTGTAAAATCTCTAATCTCTTTATTAAAATCTAATTCTTCACCGTAGCACCTAATTGGATTAATATCGATACCCCCTCGTCGGGTATATTTGCATTCTACTCTTAGATACCGTGGGCTTAATATTTTTATTAAATCTTTCAAAATTCTTTCACAACATTCTTCATGAAACTCATTGTGGTTTCTAAAACTAACAATATATTTTAAAAAAGATACTCCATCAAGAATTTTTTCATTCGGTAAGTAAGCTATAGCTACTGTGGCCCAATCTGGTTGTTTAGTATGTCTACAATTACTTTTTAAAAGATTACTATAAAGTTTTATGCTATCTAATTGTGAACCTCCTGTTGTTTCTAATAACCCAGGAGAATACTCATACACAAAATCAGAAGTGACAAAGGAATCAACACAAGTTGATTCCTTTGTCCATAAGGTATTTATTTGAACATCTTTAAAATCTACAATTAACTTATTAATTTTTAACTTAGTTGTTAAATCTGTAAAGATGGTTTTTTTAATGGAAGTTAATTCATCATTTTTAATACTTGATTGATTAAAAGAATTTAAATATAATTTTAATGACTTACTTTCAACAATACTTTCAGAAAAACAATCATATGCTATCTGTAAAATTCTACTAATAGGTTTCCCATTCTTGTCTAAAGTTGAAAATTCATAAGCATTCCAAATGTCAAGACCTGAAAATTTAAAATCCATCCCGCCTAATCTATCCCTACTTTCTTTTCTACTTACAGGAAATAAAATAGAATTATCATATTGACTTATATACTCAGTTTTTTTCCCAAGTTGTGTTTCAGTATTTTCAACTATCTTTTTTACTTCATTTATAAAATCCAAGGAAAGGATCAATTTTTTCTCTACACTAACATCATTATAGCTTCTTCGAGTTTTATTATGGCAAACAGGGCAAAGAGAAACTATAATTTTAGTTGCGAATTCTTTATGTACATGTGAAAATTTTTCTGCAACCCATCTTCTATCTTTATATTTTTTAGGATAACTTTTTTCAAGAATTTTTAAAATAGTTCCTTGTCGAATTAAATGGTGCCCATCAACATCATCTGTTCTCCCACATTCTTTGCAAGTGTGGTTATTTACTATAGAGCATTCAAAGTTAAAAAAACTTGTTATTTTTCCAACATAGCTTAACATCTTTAAATCAAATCCGGTATACATTGGATTTTTCTCGCCTATTTTAGATTCTCTTATTTTTTCTTTTATCTTTTTTGCTTTTTCTTTCCCAAATCTATTTTCTAATGTTCCTGTGTTTTTCATAGAAATTTTTTCCTTTATCTTTTTTGCTTTTTCTTTCCCATGAAGTTCTTCATAAGTTTTACCTCTATTTTTTTTCTTTTGAGAGTTTGCTTTCTGATATATTATAGATCTAAGTTTTTTGCAATTTTCTGCCATTTTTTCACCATATATTTCTTTAATTAAATCATATCTATAATTAGGGACAATATTAAAAATTTTTCTATGGCTATCAATAACTGATGCATCAACATTTTGTTCTTTTGCAATTTGTGTGGCAGGTTTTACTTTATAGATATATTCACCTACAAGCCATTCTTTAAACATATATAAGGGTTTATTTTTCATAAAACATAATACAGAAGGTAATAAATTCAGGGATTATCTAAGAAGTATTTTCTAGAATATATTTAAGCTAACAAAGATTTTGCGTAATTTAAAAAATTTTGATGTGACGCTAAAATATGTTCAGGTGCATTCTTTTTAACTAATCGGTTATGCTCTTTCTCTAATTCTTCAATAATATAAGGCACATTTTCAGAGTTAGAGAGCATTTCAAGTATGGTATTTTGGTCTAAATGATTAAGTTCTAAATCAGCTCCAAATTCACCAGAAATTGAATCCTTTACACCTTCAGAAGTTGCGGGTTTCTCTTCTGGGAGAATTGATCTCCAAGGTTGAATTTGTCTAACTGGTTTTATTGGTTTAACATGAGATAAAGGTTTAGCAGGATTAATAGGCTTAACTCTATGTGGAAGTTTTTGCTTTGAGCCACCACTACTACTATAAACTTTCCTTAAAGAACTTAATTCATTGATGTCTAAACTAGCATCAATAGGAGCTAAAGCCTCAGGGCTTACCTTTGTCTCAGGCTTATTTGATTCAAAATCAATAAATGCTTCATTCATTTTTCTATTTATAAAATCCTCAATGTATTCTTTTGCATCAGGAACTGATATGACATCTAGGATATTCTCTTCCCCATATGTTGCTGTTAAGGTATTATTACCATTGACAGTCACAATTACATCAAGTAAAGTATTTGTGGGCAAACCAATATCAGAACGAGATTGAGTAGCTGATATTACCGTTGTTGGGTTACCGTTTGTATCTGTTGAGGGTTGGTTATACACATACGCATATAAACCTTGGAGTAATTTGATAATTTCATCCATTTACTAGTACATAATATGTAATAGTAAATGACACAACAACCTAATCCGTACAAAAATACTGAATAAGTTTTAGCATAGTCAATAGATATATATTATATGAGATATGTACTGATTAATAAGAGAGGGGACATTGAAAAAAGATATACAGCAAACTTTAGATGATCGATATTTACTAACTAATGAGAAAACTTGGAATGATTTAAGTGCAAGAGTTGCAGGGATATACCCTCCTGCTAAAGATCTTTTACATTCAATGAGATTCATTCCTTCATCACCTACTTTGATGAATGGTAATTCAAAAGGAGAAGTTCTCGGAACACTTTCTTCTTGTTTTACAATGGGGATAGAAGACACCCTTACAGATATAATGAAAAGTTTTTCTGAAGCTGCAATTGTTACAAAAATGTGCGGTGGTGTTGGATATAACTTTACAAAATTACGTTCTAAAATCGAAAATATTACTTCTCTAGGTAGAAATTCTTCTGGTGTTATTCCCTTCATTGGAATTCTTAACGCTACTCTTGATGGAATTCGTCAAGGAGGAAGACGGAAAGGCGCAGGTATGGCGCAATTAGAAATTAATCACGGAGATATTTTAGATTTTATTCGTCACAAACGAGATCCTTCAGAAAAGAAATTACAAAGAATGAATCTTTCAGTAAGAATTCCTGATTGGTTTTATGATAAATTAGAAAAAGAACCGCATAGTGCAATGAGTATAAAGAATGTTGCAACTAATCAAGAAACTAATTTAATTGAAGATGATAAAATTTGGACAATTGAAGAAGTATGGAAATTAATTATCAAATGTGCTTGGGAATCAGGAGATCCTGGAATTTTTAATTCTGATATTGCTTTTAGACAATGCACAGTTACAAATTTGAGTAAAGAAGTTTTTAGTAATCCTTGTCAAGAGTATATTTCAATACCTTATGGCTCTTGTAATCTTGGTTCAATGAATTTAACAAAATATGTTAAAAATGGTCATTTTGACTGGGGATCTTTTGGAACTGATATCGAAATAGCAGTTCATTTTTTAAATAAAGTTATTGATTTAAATACATTCCCAATTAAAAAAATTGAAGATACTACAAAGAAAATTCGTCCAATAGGCTTAGGCTTTATGGGATTAGCACACGCATTAGTCAATCTTGGATTTCCTTACAATTCAAAAGAATCTTTGGCTTTTGCAGGTGCTATGACACGGTTTTTAACTATCAAAGCAATGAGGGTTTCTTGTGATTTAGCAAAAAAACACGGAGCAGCGTATCCTGCTTATGACGAAAAATTATTCTTTAAAGCAAATGAAAGGTTTTTTAAAATTGAAGAAGAAATATGTGGAGATGTTAATGTAAATGAACTTAAAAAAGATATCATAAAATATGGTATATATAATAGTTGTTTTACAAGTATTGCTCCAACTGGAAGTATTGGTTTCATAGCTGATGTTACTTCTGGTATTGAGCCTATTTTTGCTTTAGCTTATACAAGAAACATTGAAGAAGGGATTGATAAAAAGGGAAAAAATCAATATCGAAGTGCTTATATTATTGATTCTTGTTTTGAAGCATTTCTTGATAAAAACTATCCAAAAGAAAAAGAAAGAATTTTAGAAGAAGTTGCTTCAGAAGAGTTTGGTGGCAGTTGTAAAAAAAGTAAATACCTTACTCCTGAAGAAAAAGAACTATTTACAACAGCTACTGATTTAACTCCTCTTGAACATGTTGATATGCTAGGTGTAGTTGCTAGAAATACTTCTTTATCAGTTAGTAAAACAATTAATCTACCTGAAGAGGCAACTTATAAAGATATTGCAGATGTTTATCGAAAAGCACATAAAGAAGGAATTATTGGTGTAACAGTTTTTAGGGAAGGATGTAGAGACGATGCTATTTTAACAACTTCTTCTTCTAAAACTAAAATAATGGAGAGACCTCAAGAAGTGCCAGCTGAAGTCCATACATTTGTTATTAAAAAACATTGCTATTTTGTGGTTGTCGGTCTTAATGAGAAATTTCCTTTTGAAGTTTTTACAGGATCAAATTATGATGATGATGGTGATATGTTTATCCCTAGAGATCTTAAAAAAGGAAGAATTGTAAAAGAAAAAAGTGGTTCTTATTCTTTTGTACCTTTAGGAGGTGGTGAGAAAAAATACCAACTAACTTCAGGTAATTATCATGTTGAATCTAGCGCAGAAGCATTAACAAGGCAGATGTCATTAGCTCTTCAAAGTGGAGCCCATATTGCAGCTGTTGTTGATCAATTAGAAAAAACCCGTGAAATGAATAGCTTTGCAAGGGCGGTTGCTCGTGCATTAAAAACTTATATCAAAAATGGTACTAAAGTAAAAGCTCAATGTCCTGATTGTCATCAACAATTAGTTAGAATCGATGGTTGTCCAAGATGTCCGGCTTGTGGATTTTCTAATTGTCATTAGAAAGTACCTTTCCCCATTTCTTATAATTTCGAATATTAAGAAAGATTAATAATATATTCATACATATAGAACTATACATTCGAGGTTCAGTATATATCCCAAGGCTAATTCCGAAAATATTGACTCCAAGTAGGAATAGAAATGCAACTCTTTTTTTATTTCCTAATAAATGAATACCTACTACTCCAAGAATAAATACAACTCCTTGAAGAATATAATGTAATAGTCTTGGCATTAAACTTCTATAGCATTTCCAGGAGGGGGTGGAGGTGTAGTCGCATCATCTTCAGAAGCTCGCATATCATAAGGTAACTTCAGTGTAGGTAAAATCCGTCCTCTTTCAGGCATGAATTCAAAGAAAACTTTTGTTCCCATTTTTCCTTTTCTTTGTTTTTCAATTGAAACTTCAAGGATATCATCTTCAAGATCATCATCATAGTATTTCCCTCGAAATAGAAGCCATATATTATCAGCAACTTCTTCCCATTTACCTGAATTCTTTAAGTGTGACTTCATAGGTCGATTTTTATAAATACTAAATCTAGGTTCTACGTTCTCTGATCCTTGTTCATTACTTTTTCCCTCATTAGGATTAGCTCTTTCAGCATTTCTATTGATCTGATTAACAAGTATAAAATGAACACCTAGTAATTTTGCTGCCCTTTTTACTTTATCAAGCTTTAATTCATATTGTTGAGTTAAAGCATTAGCAGTTTCAAAATCTGTTATTTGCCCAAATAAGTCAATTGTTACAACTGCATATTGAATTCCTAATTCTAATTGTTTTTTTTGAACATCGGCAAGTATGCCATCTAAACTTAATCCTGCTTTATCAGAAATATGTAAATAAGGATTTTTCGCATACCTATCTAATTCGTATTCAATTTGTTTCTTTTGGCTTTCTGTGAGACTAGCTCTTTCTTTTACTAAAGTTTCGATTGGAATACCAGTTGCACTAGCAATATACTTATCCATAAGATCCGCATCATCCATTTCTAAAGTATATACAAAATCAAAAACTTCTCTATTGGCTAATCTTCGAGCTTCTTCATAAACAAAAGAAGATTTTCCACAACCCGGTCTTGCGCCCACTACTGTAATTTTTCTTGGGGCTAAGCCTTCAGTCAAGAATTTATCAAAATGATGGAACCCTGATGTGTAAAAGCCAATCCCTGCATCTCTTAAGCGTTGTTGTTCTCTATAACGCTCTACTACTTCAGCCATATTAAGCAAAAGTTTGCCTTCAGAAGATGTTTCAAAATCAAGTACTTTAAGATAGCTTTGATAAAGCGTATCTTTAAGCTCTCCTAAGTTGTAGCCAGTTCTACCTACTAGTTTAAGGACGTCTTTCACGTCCTTCTCCTTAAAGTCTGCTTTTAACTTATCTAGTTTTAAAATATCAATATGCTGGGTTAAATCTGCACTGGGTTTATCAAAAGCATTTTCTATTTGTGTTAAATACTCATACTCAATCTCTAATAAACCTAAATTTTTTGAAACTGATAGGATAATATCTTTGTCAATTTCTACTGCTCTTGTTTGTAAAACCCGCATTGTTTTACAAATTTGTTCATGGATTTTATATTGAAAGTCTATATCTTTTACACTTGAAAGAATTACTTTTCTAGTTTCTGGGAAGCAAACGAGATTAGCAATAACAGCCATCTCATTATCAACATTTGTATTGAGATTTTCACCCACCTATTATTTCCTTTCTTAGTTTATCTTGAAGGTTGACAGTATGGTCTCCTCTAAATGTTAATTGAAGCATTTTCCTACTTAATAGTCTAACAAGATTCACATTTAAAATTGAATCATTATTTTCTAAATCATGTTCTGCTATATTCGCTGTTATTATAGTAGATTTCCAATGATGAATTCTATGTCTAAATAAATCATCTATCTGTGATATTTGTATTTGATTTTCTGACGTATATGTTTTTCTTCTATCAAAAGAATCATCAACACCTAACAAATCACATTCTTTAAAAACACTAATGTCTTTTTTCTCAAACCAATTTTTCATATAACCAGTTATAATCTCTGACATCGTTTGGAATTTTACTCTATAACCTTTTTTAATAGCTTCTTTTAAAAGAATGGTCATTAACATTGTTTTCCCTGAGTTGTTATCTCCGAAAAGATATAAACTTCGCCCATTCTCTAAATGGGATTCCATATTGTTACAATATTTTTTTATTATTTGAAGATTAATCTCATTCTCTATTCTGTCATAAGAATAACCTGAAGAGTTTATATATCCTTTTGTATCAAGGTACCAAAAATCTTTAGGTATACTTGCTTCTAGAAGTTTTGACTTAAAGTCGGTTACTGCACGATTGTGTTGGCGGCACTCACAATGGGCTGAGTACTCTTCACCCGCTTCATCTCTTTTTATGATAGTACCGTTATTACATTTACTACACTTTACTAGTTCTGGATTCCCTTCAGGCCATGCCCCATAATTTTTCTCAGTTTTTAATTTGTCAGAAAATTCTTTCCATCGAGTAGAAACAGGCAATTTGTTTTTTTGAACATACCTTAAAGAAACACCTTGTGGATCTATTTTTTCCCAACCTAATAATGCATCACAAGAAGGGCATCTTTCTAGTTCCATTGTTACAATTCTATGGCATTTACATCTATAAATTTTAAGAAAATGGATATGGTTTTCACTATATAAAAATTTTAAATAATCTAAATACAAGCCTTCAGCTACCGAAACAAATTCAGGTGTTACACCATATTTCATTTTTGTTTTGCTAGTTTGTTTTTGTTCAGCAAGTATAATATTCTTATTTGCAACAAATTTTTTCAAAGAATTTAAAAAATAAGTTTTTATTTTTGTTCTATACTGTTGGTCTTGCTCACAAATTTTCAGCATTTCCAAAAATCCTTCTTTTGTAGTTTCAGGAGAATAAATTTGGAAAATTTCAGCTAAAATCTTAAAATCGGTTTTTAATCCTATTTTTCTATCAAAAAGTGAAAAGAGTTTATTGATTGGTATTTTATGAACATCCTCAATATCGGTAAGGATTCTAAGATTTTTTTCGAAATCATTTTCAGGCTCTTGCTCACCTTCTTTAAATGTAGTAAGTGTATAGTAAGTCTTACTAAAAAGCTCAATTGGTGGAGAAGGTATTTTCTTTTTCATTATACAAAAATAATATCTAATTCAAAAATCTAATTAGGAAAATCAATCTTTTTTAAATTTTTTTCGATTTTTGAAAAAATATAGGGTTTTTACTTTTATTTTTTCAAAAACATCCTATAATATATTTACAACAACAACCTATGTCAAATAATTTCACCATTTTCAATATTATTATCCAACACTTAGTATTAGATATAGAGACTACCCGAAAAGAGGAGGTTCAGTGGCGCAACTCTGGCATATTCGAGTTCCCAAAGAACTCTTTAAGCTTAAAAACGGCGCAGTATTAGTCGCTGTTTTTACGACTATATTAAGTTATAAATCAAAGAAAGGTGTCGCCTTTCCTAGTTTAAATCGTCTAGCGAAAGATCTTAAATGTGGCACTTGGAAAATTTCAAAAAGTATTGACACTCTTCATAAATTAAAAATTCTTAACAAAGGCTATGATCAAAGCCTTACAACTTACTGGGAAAAAAATATCTCTAAAGACTTTATCAATATAGAAGCGGGATTTATTAAACATATATGTAAGCTTCCCGATTTTTGTTGGGCACATTTAGGGACATATATTTATCTAAAATATTGTGAAGAAGAAGGAACATCACCAACTATAAAAGAAATTACTTCTTATTGTTGTGTATCAACTCAAAATACTTCTGAATATCTTACGTATCTAATAAAGAATAAATTTATTGAAAGACAAAAATCTAAAACGCATAATCAATATTCGTTACTAGAAATCCCTTATCCGAAAATTTTAGCAACAGATGAAACAGTTCCAAAAATCATTGTCGAAGCTATATCTGCTGAAACTAATAGTAATGCAATCATTAATTTTTTATCAAACCAACTTAAAAATTTCGCAAAAAATGTCGAAATTGACACTTTTGATGATGACGAAAATGTGAAGATTAAG
>Ga0233412_10001362_pt1 | contig 12840 bp, 11 predicted proteins | sample Na_anoxic_4_MG_FD_180667 | JGI IMG/M metagenome (GOLD analysis project Ga0233412, IMG submission 180667) | Seawater microbial communities from Saanich Inlet, British Columbia, Canada - Na_anoxic_4_MG | ecosystem: Environmental > Aquatic > Marine > Inlet | place: Canada: British Columbia... | reverse complement strand
TTAAAGTAAGTAGTGTTGTGTGTGGAGGGGGAGGGGGGGGGGGAGGGGGGGGGAGGGGGGAATGGGGAATGGGGAATGGGGAATGGGGAATGGGGATCTGGGGATGTTGGTTGATTATTTTGTTGATTTTTTTGATTTTGTTGATTTTTGTATACTCTTTGATACTACAAATTTTTTACTCCTGTTTTGCTTACTTCTGTTCCTTTTACTAGTGTTATTGCTGTATTTTATCATTCGTACTCTCTTTATCGTTTTTTCTCTCTTCTTATTTTTGTTCATTTTTCTTCTTCTGCGTCCGCCCGTTAGTAACTTTTGGTCTTCTAACATACTGTTATCTAATACTCCTAGTATATCCTGGTTTTTATCCATCACACTAATTTTCCCGTTATTCATTTTTAAATATAATTGGTGTGGAATTTTTCCTTCTATTTCCAGTGGTGACATTCCTTCTGTTAGTGATGGCTTATTATCATTACCTAGTGCAAGCCTCCATATCGCTTTACCTAAAACTGCACTACCTGATGTCAATCCACTTATACGTGCTAATAAACTGTTACTTGCCATTACACTTGCTGAGGCTGCCGATACAATTTTTACTGACTCTGCGTTGACTAGTCTTGGGTTGTACTGATTTAGAGCTATTACTGTACTAACAGTCAAACCATTTATGCAATATATTATTGTCTCGAACGTGTTAGCTAGTAAATATCGTTTCTCTACGAATTCTCTTTTTACAGTAGCGGTTATTTCATTTTGAAGTGCACTTAGCATGTATTCTTGTTCTATTCCCGCGGATTCAGCCATTCTGGATTGTAGTGTCCCAGATAATACATCTACTACTGAGTTTATAATACCGAAATCCCATAGATTATTAGGATCGGTTTTTAATGTTGCAGATTGTATTAAATTATTATTTATATTAGTGCTTAGTTGTAATAATCTTTGCTTTATACCTGATTCTTGTAGATTCTCTAATGTGGTTTGAAATGTGTTGCATAACATTTGTCCCATCAGCTTCACAAATAGTATTATGTCAAAACTGTCACTTCCGAACAACTCTTTGCGAAGAGCTGTGTCTGTTCCCTGAAATGTATCATTAAATGTAGTATAAATGTTTGTAATGTTGTGATATAACCCCATTAAACATGCCAAACTTGTTAATATGCATACAAATATTATTAACCTTTTGGCTATTGACATGGGTTCTTTTGGATTTTCTATTTGAGGAAGGACGCCACCTTTCATCTTGTCACTATTAGTATAATCAGGGTTTGTATCCGATAGATTAAGACCTTCTTTTATCATTTCTTCGAATTTTTCTTGGGCGGAATATTCCCATGCAAAACTTATTAGACATTTACGGTCATTTATCGTTTTGTCTTTGTCGGATACATCTATTATTTCACTAACTTTTTTTATTACTGCAGCAACCTTTTGTTTATCTACGTCTTTTTTGTCGGATTCTTTTAGAATATCTAGTTCTTGGTTCATACTTGTCAGAGACTTGTTTACGTCTGGGGGTTTCTTCATATAATCTACAAATTTGTATAGTAGAATGAATTCAGGATGGTTCTCACCCACGTCTTCTTTTTCTTCTCCGTCACCGACGTCTGTAGGGGTAGTTGACTTTTCCACAGGTCTTGTTAAACCACATACACCTAAAGACATTAGATATGATAATTCGTTTAATTGTTTTAAAGGTTCGAATTGCGATACAGAATCTGTCAAAATAGTATCTACAGTTGGCATTCCAACTTTCTTTATTGGTTCTATCTGTTTTAGGTCTGGGTTTGATTGTTTGATTGAATTTATTCTTTTTTCTATTGCTTCTTTGAATGATTGGTTTGGTTTAGTAGTCATGTTTATATAAAATAATGATATATTTTATTAGTGATATTTATTCTAAAATCGGTAAGTAATATATTTGGGTTGTAAAAAACTTAAAGAGTGTTGGTGTTGAGTATATGTCATACGGCGAGAGTGACTTGTTTGTGTCTGTGTGGCATTATTCTTCCATAGTGTAGTGGTTAGCACTTGAGACTTTGAATCTCGCATCGGGTGTTCGAATCACCCTGGAAGAATATTTGTGTCTATGTAATCATTATATTGGCGTTATAATGATTATAATAATGGGTTGTTAAGGTTGGTTATTGGTCGTCTATTTTTGACGTGTATATGTCTTACAGTATTACTGTGTTACTGTGTTACTGTGTTACTATGTTACGCCGTTACGCGGTTAAGTATTTACTGTATCATGATCTACTGTTAGTGGTAACCGCAGTCGTTAATTAACGTATGATATTAGGATATTCAAGAAATGAGTGACAAAATTCAGAAATGAGTGACAAAAAAGACATACTATATGAAGCAAGAAATGAGTGACAAAATCCAGAAATGAGTGGCAAAAAAAAGAAATGAGTAGCAAAAAAGGTCTCCCTTATTTAACAGTTAAATTAATTAAAATAAATACATTAGGTTTGTCTCTTTATTTGTCTTCTCCTTCCATGCCTGACCTATCCTAACGTACGTCGCGAAAATGGTACGTTAAATTGGGTATCTAAATCTACTACAAAATATAGAGAATGGTATGATGATAGCTGTCACCACTATGAATATTATTATTGCGATTATTACTTCCATGATCTATGCGTCTGAATTGTCTTCTATATCTAGTTCTAATTTGCTTTCATTTTTTTTAGGTATTCGACGTATATATCTGCGACAGGAAAAAAGACCTTTAGTTAATCCTTAATACGTTAGTTAAAATACATAAAATAATACAAAATAATCGTGAAGTTAGTCGTCAATTTAGAACTTATTGATTGGCACGTTCATGCTCATCCTCATAGCATCGGCGAACCCCATCTTCTTTGGTCCTCTATCTTCGCCTCTTCTTACCCTCATAGTCTTGAAAATCTGTTGCTTTGGCACCATAGATTGCTTCCTTATAGCGTTTAATGGGGGTCTATTTGGCACCTTATCAGCGACCTTTGGCGGCTTAACCATCTCATTCAATCTAGTCGTCACCTTCTTTGTCCTCTTAATTTGACCACCTTTAGTATTGGAGAAGGACAACTTGGTTTGGTAGATGAATGTAGCCGTATGGCTTGATACGTGATTAGACATCGTTTTGATACCCATTCTACACAGAGCGTCACTTGGGGTACTGACAGCCTTTTTCAATCCTGGTATAGCATTAATCCTTGCTTCTGTTGACGTCATGTTATCGTTTATTCAAAGATATTCAAAGATATTGATAAGATACAATATTGTTATTTACTTCCATAAACTATAGAGATTCCTTTTCATTTTTTTTTTTCTCACTTTTATTTTTACTTCTCAAACAAGAACAACAACAGAAAACTGTTCATAAACCATGCTATAACCAAAAACCATCCACAAAAAGAGACCAAAAACACATCAAAATACTACAAAAAACAAGCCAAAAACCAGTCCAAATACGCTCAAATACCACATTATCCACAAAAATGAATCAAATCGGCGCAAAATAGTAACTTTTTTTAAGTTAAATAGTGAAAAGTATTGACGAAAAAAAAAAATGAAATCAGATTTCTGTTCTTGAAAGAAGACAATTAATTATTGATACTATCAATAACTTGCTTTTACAACACACAAACGAACTTTAAGTTTTACTAACAACACACAATACACCAGTATTCGTCTCAATAACACACTAATTTAACAAAATGAGTGCAACCGTATCCACACAAACTACTATTATTAACACTAAACAGGTACTACAGCGTAAGGAAACCACTCTTAAATGGATTAAGAGAATGGCCAAGATACACAAGTTACAAGCCAAGGAAATCAAAAAGACCAACAAAAAGACATCATTAACCCCTGAGCAGAAAGAAGCTATCAAAGCAGAGAAAAAGGCACAAAAAGCACTTGCAAAAGAAACTGAAAAGGCAGACAAAAAGGCACAGAAAGAGGCTGAAAAGGCTGGCAAAAAGGCACAGAAAGAGACTGAAAAGGCTGAGAAGAAAGCCATGAAAAAGGCTGAGATAGAGTCCAAGAAAGCCGACAAAAAGGCAGAGAAAGAAGCTGAAAAAGCTGAGAAGAAAGCTAAGAAATTAGCAGAGAAAGAGGCGGCTAAAGCTCAGAAATCTGACTGGCTTGAAACAGCTAAAGCTGAGAAGAAGATGGAAGTAGATGCCATCAAAGCCCAAAATAAGCTTAAGAAACAGCTTGATAGAGATGCCGCAAAGGAAGCTAAAAAGGCAGAAAAACTAGCTGCGAAAGAAGCCGCAAAGGCCGACAAACCAGCACCAGTCGAAGCTCCTAAAAAGACACCTAAAAAGGTCGTAAAAAAGACCACTAAAAAGATTACACCTACACCTACACCTGCAGAGATAGAAGAGGGAGAGGTAATCGAGCGTCCTGAAATCAGGACACAAATACAAAAAACGAATAAGAATACAGCCGCTAAAAAACTGCAGATTGTTAATCCGAATACACTATCTCAACTTGTAGATACTATACAACCTGAGATCATTTATAACCACTAATAATTTAACTTTAGAATTTTACTTTAACTTTTAATAGAGAACTTGGGAGCAATCCTTTTTTTTCTTCAAAAAAAATGAAATCATTAGTATACTTTACACCTATTATAATACTAATTATGTTTCATATCGTTAACATACTCATATTAATATGGCGACTAATTTATCTCAACTTACAAGGACAGCATTCGCTCGATACTTGGATAATGCGCAATTACAACATCAACCACATCAGTTTAACGGCGTCGAATGGTGCGTCAACAACGAACATGACCGAGACAAACCTTCGGGAGTTAGAGGAGGCTTCATCGCCGATGAAATGGGACTTGGTAAGACTATAATGATGGTCGCGACAATCCATATCAACCCATTACCTCACACTCTTATCGTTTTACCTCCTGTCCTTATCAAACAGTGGGAAGAATGCATCATTCACACTACTGGAATCAAACCTATTATTTATCACGGACATCGCAAAAACAAAATCACAATTGACGCTCTTTTACACACTTCTGTTGTTATCACTACTTATGGAAATATATTTATACAACCTATTGATTTCTATCGACAACAAATTAATAATAAATTACATCTTATACAGTGGGACAGAATCGTCTTTGATGAAGCACATCATCTCAGAAATCGACGCAATATTACCACACAATCCGCTAGGTTCTTAAAGGCAAATATACGTTGGCTTATATCTGGCACACCAATACAAAACAAAAAAGACGACTTTTATTCATTATGTTCTGTACTTAGATTATCACCTATTTATTATACTAATCATAATAACCTTTCTGATATTGCTAAGCATTTTATTATTAAGCGCACCAAGGCTTCTATAGGCATCACCATGACCGACATCGTTCATCACAGTAATACCGTATCATGGCAAAATACACGCGAAGAGGCATTATCACAAACCATACATGCCTCTATTGGATTTACTAAACACAATTATAACGACTCCATACACGCTCATCCATTAGAGCTATTCTTACGCGCTAGACAATCCTGTACTATGCCTTCATTATTGCATGACTTTTTACAAAAGGTCGATTACGACAAAAATATACGCTTTACACAATCCAGCAAATTAGATACAGTTGTACAAACTATATTGCGCAATTTGCAGAATCACAATCTTAAGCTAGTGTTTTGTTCATTCAGAGCTGAAATCGACTACCTTTACAACCATTTATCCGACAATTCAGTATCTGTACAAATATTCGATGGAAGGGTTAGTGAACGCAAACGTAATCATATATTGAAACAAAACTATCAGGTTATATTGTTGCAAATTCAAACTGGTTGTGAAGGACTTAATCTACAGCAATATAACGAAATTTACTTTGTATCACCACACTGGAACCCAGCTGTTGAGCAACAAGCAATTGCTAGATGTCATCGCATAGGACAAAACAAACCAGTACATATTTACAGATTTCACATGGAGAAATTTAAAGATAATTCAGAACAACAACAGAAAACTGATGATATAATCAAAATTAAACAACAAAATAAACAAAAACAACACAATAATATACATGAAAATGACACAGAAAATGACACAGAAACTAACATAGAAGCACATATCTGTTCAATACAACAAAATAAAACTATAATTGCACAACAAATTTTACCATGTAATTCTAATTAATTTACTTTTACTTTAACACATTAATCTAACTATTTTCTTTTGGGTTGGTATGCGGGGGCGTTAATTAACGGATTATATATACCGCAAAATACTACCCTAATTACAGTATAATACTACACACAGAAATGAGTGACAAAAACCAGAAATGAGTGACAAAAAAGCGACCATTATATACCGCTAAATAGTACACTAATTAACCTATAATACTAGACACAGAAATGAGTCACAAAAACCAGAAATCGGTGGCAAAAAAAAAGGGTTTACTTAACTATTAATTAACTATATAAAACACTATACATAATTACTTACTCGTCTTCATATTCTTCGTATTCTTCTTCTTCATTATCTCCTGTATAATAATCTATGGCTTGCGTTTTTTCGTTCCAGACACCTATTTCTTCGTGACTTGAAGCGTCATAAATTACACCTGACTTTTTTGATTTTAAGTATTTTTTGTTATCTATATCTACTCTAATTACTACGTCTGTTTCTTCTTCTTCATTATCCTCTTCATTATCCTCTTCATTTATCGTGTCTAATTCGGCGACTGATTCGGCGACTGATTCGGCGACTGATTCGGCGTCTAATTCGGCGACTGAATCTAGGATTATTTCTGCGTCTTGTTCGGCGACTGAATCTAGGATTATTTCGGCGTCTTGTTTGGTGACTGAATCTAGGATTATTTCTGCGTCTTGTTCGGCGACTGAATCTAGGATTATTTCGGCGTCTTGTTTGGTGACTGAATCTAGGACTATTTCTGCGTCTGATTCGACGACTGAATCTAGGATTATTTCGGCGTCTTGTTTGGTGACTGAATCTAGGACTATTTCTGCGTCTGATTCGACGACTGAATCTAGGACTATTTCTGTGTCCGAACACCATACTGGGACGCAGTCTAATTCGACTACTTGTTCAGCGACGGAATCTCCTACTAACGCACCTAACAAATCATCACCACCTGACAACTCTAATACCTTTGAATCCTTCTTCGGACGACCACGACGACCTTTCACAACCGACTTATCGCAATCATTATTCGCATTTGACTTCGGACGACCTCGACGACGCTTTTCTGGCACTATACCTTCATTACTATCAAAATGACGTTCATCTATCTTTTGACCACATCTTTTACTTTCTTCTAATACACATTCTTTCGACAAATTTAGCTTTGACATTACACTTACATAGCTTATCGGACGCTCTCCGTTTGGCGCTACGTAATCATAAATGTCACATCTCAAACGCTCTATTATCGTACCATATGTCGGCTTACCATGAACGTTCTTTTTTGATTGGTTTTCGCATGTTTTACAATACTTCAGCTCATCTACTCCACAACCTACACCGCTTATACGCACCCTACACTGCGTCATTAAACCGTTGTTGTATTTCAAACCACGACATTTATCATTATACATTTCACCGCTGAATGGCAGCGCTACACGACTATCACATGACACATTCGACGACACATTCGACGACACTCGAGACGACACCGACTTCGACACCGACACATCACCACCCTTTAGCAGACGCTCGATATGACTCCATTCTATATCGTATGACAAACCGTTTCGACTACATATATCCTTCACCACACCACTAGACAAATACTCTATTCTTAACGACAAGTCGGACAACAACAACGACATATTTTTACTAATACTAATACTAATACTAATAGGAATACTAATACTACTACTACTATAACTATACTTCATTTCACTTTTTTTTTATCTCCACACTACTACCACAACAAACCACGACCACTACAAAGAACACATTAGGATTTTCAACGCTTCCAACAAGGAATTATACTTTTTGTATTTCTCGTCATTAACCTTTATGTCTTCGGATACGTATATATTTCTTATCTCATGTTCAGTTATCGATTCTAATATACTACCACGACACAACGATGTATGTTGCATCTGAAAATCATCTGTAAAAAGATTCGCAAAAATTATAAGCAAACATTCATAGTTTCGTGGTCTTAAAACCATAATACCGTTTGTACATATTATGTCGTCCCTTTCTTCAAGTATAACTGTGAACGCTATTTTACCCTTTAATTTAGATATTATTATGTCGTTTTTCTTTAATTTATGTTTAGCCCTTACTGGTAAATCACATCCGTACAACATGTTGTCTTTCTTGTATAATGGCGTAGTTATTTGACTTATATCCAGATACAAGTATTCTTCTGTTGGAATAATCTTAAATTTAGTATCTGGTATATCAAGTATATATTCGCATAGTTTTTTACATTTATTTTGCATAAATACGTTGACTATATTCGTATACTTAAACAGATATCTGTTGATGTCCAAAATATAGTCTATAATTTCATCGCTGTTTATTACTTCATACCCGTTGTTATCCATAAAACTACAACTACAATCTATGTTATTAATATCTTCATTTTTAATAAACAACTGTATATCCTTTACACATCTATCCAAATCGTTGTCCAGTATTGGTTTATTATCCTCCAATACATACTCACCATTTATACATTTGTATTTGTAAGGCGTGTTTTTCTTGTTCAATAAGTATCCTATATTGTCTACCTTTTGTATAAATATATTATAATTAGACACCATTTTACGTTTTTGTATAATCATCAAACTAGTCGAAACACCCGCACCACTTCGCGCAAAAGTATTTGTAGGTAGTTCAATTATGCCTATTATTCGAAAAGTGAGCAACCATTTACGTAATTGTATCGTATTTTTACTTGTATTACCTAAGTACCCATTAGGCAATATTATAAATGCCACTCCGTCTTGTTTTAAAAGTTGCATAGCACGTTCTATAAATAGTATACCTATCTCCTCCTTTTTTTTGTTATTACCTAATTCGTATTTGGCTAATAACTTAGAGTCGTTTATTACTGTTGATGTTCCAAATGGCGGATTTAAACAACAATAATCAAATTGCTCCTTTACGTCTATCTTATCCTTTATACTATTTACACATTCAAATGTTGCGTCTTTGTCATTTAGATTGCAGTTAAATTTACACATTTCAATCACATCTTCACTTATGTCCCATACATTAATGTCACCATTATAATTCAAAACCAAATCACCTGTACCACATGCGGGGTCTACTAATGTCTTGTTCTCCACCAACAAAACAGATATAAATTTGCCTATTGTAACGGGTGTATAATATTGACTTAAATTTATTTTGGTCTGCTTGTCACAATAAAACATGAACACTTTTTGTATCAACTCGTGTTTGTCTAGTAATAAATCTTCAAATAATGTCTCTATTTTATCATTCACTTCTTGGTCTACATTACAATTACCGTCATTTAATTCTTTATTGTGGAATTTGTGATGTATATAGTTCATTATGATATCTAATCGCGAGTTAAACTCAATACCATGATTGTGTAAAAGTTGATTGATTTCGTCTATAAAAAAATTGGATTTCTTGATTATTCTGTTTATATCAGCATGATTTGTTACATCCGATTTTTCCATAATATACATTATTAGATAACATATCTATACTATTTGATTGTAAAAATACTTATTTCGGATTTTTATAATCATATATTATTTATCAGCATCTTCCTGAATTGTTTATTGTGCCCATAGTTTAATTTAGACATGGCTGATTGGTCTATCTTTTCCATATACTTAGTAGTATTATCTCTGGCATTTGCATTTGCGATTGAACTTGCGAGTGTAACTGCGTTCGCCACATTTGACGCTATTTTTTTATTTAATTTATTTTTATATACTGATACACATTCCTCATGGATTATTTTATCGGTTATTCGTTTACCGTTCTTTACACTTAACAATAACTCGGCTCGCTTTTCACTACATGCTTTACACGAACAACCATTATCTATATAATGATTGATTTCTATTTTATCGTAATGTTGATTTGCTATTGTTATACTTAAGTATAATTGGTATTCTTTTCCAGTAAAAGGTGTAACTTCTACTCCTAATTTACCCTTCCATTTATCCAAGTATTCTATACACTCATCGGACGATAAGTATTTTGTTAAATTAGTAGTATCTTTACATAAATCATTATAAAAATTACACGGTAGTAAATAATTGTCCTTGAACTCTTTGTACTTTTTGCCTAGTACTTTATCTTCAGTCAAATAATCTTCAATAATTATTATTTCTCTACAAAATATCTTGGATAATATTTTAGACCATTCCTTGGAATCCTTTAATCGTAACTTCAAGTATTTGATATTATTCTTCTCATGCGTTATATATTTGTCTTCATAATTAAAACCATTTGAGGTATCTATATTATAAGTATTTGAATAATAGTCATCATACTCTAAAAATGGGTAAATTTTGTTGAACCTATCAATAATTCTATATATACTAAATTGCTTAATTGAATCTTCCGTGTTATTAAAATGAAACATTAATTTGTCAAAATACTCCGACATCTTTCTTTCAATCGGAGTTCTGTATATGTCAATCACATATATCTTTTCTACTTTGGTTGCGATGTATTCAATCAGCTCAACTACTTTTATATTTTTAATACCTGTCAACACTTCCAACATAACCTCATTATGAACATGAATTACATTTGCTACTTTATTCATGACCATCCTAAAAGAAGATACTAGTGTTGTTGAACCTACCTTTGGAGGACAATATATAAATATACATATTTGTCGTTTATCTTTTATTAATAAGTTGTATGCTTTTTCCAAGCATGATTCATCTAATTTCATTATTTATAGTAGTTAATTATATTATAAATAATAGTTTTTCACCAATACATTTTTTATGTATTAGTTTATTTATTTGTTTATTCGTCTGAATTGCCATTAGTCATATGTTTTGTTTCACACATTAAATTTCCTCCACAAATACCAGATATATTGACTGCTTTAAACTTGTGCTTATCATCAGATGTTTCTTCTATATCCAACTCTACATATTCACCTCTAACTAAATATCTATATTGTTCACTCGATACATTAATACCTGTATGATGAACAAAAATATCTTGTCCTAGCTGGTCACCCTTAATAATAGTAATAAAACCAAAACCTGTTTTATTATTAAACCATTTCACACAACCTGTGTTGTTACGTGTGCTTGTTACTGTCTTATTATCACTCATAACTATACAGTTACTAATGTAGTTCACTTTAAGTTATTTTGGGTCAAATAATATATGTGACTTAATACAAATCTTTCAATATCCTTTTGACTCTTTGTGTTTACATCGTTTGCATCTATGTTTTTAAAGTCGTATAATTCTATTTCATAGTGATTAATATACTCAAAAATAGGCAACAAATTTACAGGACCATTCTGGCTATTTTTCTCAATACTCTCTACATCTAACCTGTTTGTTTTTACTAAACTCAAATAATAATTATATATCATGATTGAAATATACCCTAATTTATTATTGTTATTTTCTTTACCCTTGGTATTTACCATTTTGAAAACATTATAGATTGTTGTAGCATATTCGTTTATTTTGGTGTATGACATTATTATATACAAACATCAGTATATATTTTTGTGTTTTTAACTTATTGTTAGTGTATTCATCTATTATCACTCCAAAATACTAATTAAATATTCATAATCTGGTTCTTGTTCGAATCTTAATTCACGGACATAATTGATGAAATCTAAAAAGATATATGGTATATTTACGTTATCCATTATATTTATTTTCATGTATTTAATCTCTTCTGTATCATTCGAATTCATATTTGACCAATCTAAGATTCCATTATGCAGGTATATCAGCATATAACATAACGACTCCAAGTCATCGCGTCTGCTTAATTCAATACAGTTATGAGAATTAATACTTGCGTATTTATAGCTACCTATTAAGTTATGCGTATTTTTCATTTCTATATGTGAATCATCATTAATGTATGGTTTACATAACCCAAAATCAATTATGAAAATACGTTTATTCATACTGTCGCATCCCAGCATAAAATTGTCGGGTTTAATGTCTCTATGTATAAGTCCTCTTGCATGTATGCTCTGTAATATTTGTATTATCTGTACACCAATTTTCTTCGTTGTATTAATTGGTATTACCGTGTTTTTATCCTTTATTTCTTGTAATGAAAGCCCTAATAAATCGGTTACCATATAATAATTGTTATCGTCTCTACCAAACCATTTTAGTTTAGGTACACATTTCAAATCTTTAAGATAATTATATATAGTGGATTCATTTTTTATCATTTTAAGGTTACGTTCTATAGATTCGACTTTAATAGCAACTTTATTTCCTGTTCTAATATGAATTCCTTTAAATACAGAACCAAACGACCCTTGGGCGATTTTATCTGTTATTTTATATTTATTATTAATTATCATAATAGACAATATAATTTACAATTATATTATAATTGTAAATCATTTTAGATTAAATTGCATTATATTTGATATTGTAAATTGTTAAATACCGTGCATTTTGTAGAATTTGATAATATCTATTGTGTAATGGTATACACCTTTGAAGATTTAAAATGGCACGGTTAGCACCAAAAAAATACATTCAAAGTTTAGGTCTTTTCATACCTTATGTATATTTTGTTTATAGCAATTCGTTAAAACTGCTTGATTACTTGTTCTACATAGATAACCTGGTCTTTCCAAACCA
>Ga0233412_10001360_pt1 | contig 12850 bp, 14 predicted proteins | sample Na_anoxic_4_MG_FD_180667 | JGI IMG/M metagenome (GOLD analysis project Ga0233412, IMG submission 180667) | Seawater microbial communities from Saanich Inlet, British Columbia, Canada - Na_anoxic_4_MG | ecosystem: Environmental > Aquatic > Marine > Inlet | place: Canada: British Columbia... | reverse complement strand
GGGGAGGGTATGCTGGTAAGTTAAAAAATAATAAAGCTGTACGTGATTATGCACATAATAAATATAAACACTTTGGGTTAAAAGAAAAAGACATTACACCCTTGAAGATTTAAAATGCCGTTTTTGAAAATATAATGAAAAATATTTATATAATTTTTATTATAATTGTTAGACAATTTCGTCCCATTTTAAATCTTCAATGGTGTATAGTTCTAATTTGGTCGCTTCCAAGAATATGTCCTGAACCTCTAAAATCAGTGTAACATATTTCAAATTGATTATATTCAGCCCAATTATAATCATAACATAAAATAAAATTGGGATTATTATCAAAGATGACCTCGAAATAAAATCTTGGAAGATTTCTGTTACACCACCACAATTGGGTATTCGTAATAATTTGATGTTTTTTATGGATAATCGGTTTAATTATATTATATCTCGTATCGTGTTTATGGATTACATTTACAAACGTATGATAATCAACCGCATTTTTATCTTTATACTTATACTTGATGCGTCCATCATACTCAAGTATGATATTTACTATTTCATATGGAAGTTTTTTCGTATAATTTTCATTTATAACTTGTGTTTCATTGTCATCATGGAATATACATTTATTATTTAAATGTTTAACAATAGCATTATATAAATAGTTTATTTTATCCATTACTATAAATAACACATAAATACATTTATATCTCTTTTTATTATATTTTCAAAAAACGGCGTTTTAAATCTTCAAGGGTGTAAAGAGCGTATGAAGAAGAAAGACACAGGACACATAATAGCGAAAGATTGTGGTGGAAGAAACACTGCTTGTAATTACATGTGGGAAGACCGACATAATAATCGTGCACATGGTAATAAACCTATTACAAAAGAAGAAATGAAAAAGGCTGGTCGGCTATAATAAAAAATAAACTAAAATGTATACTTTATTTTTTATGAATTTATACTGAAGCACGTCCCTTATCTAATAACCAATCTTTTTCTTGTCTATCTACTTTTTCATTTCTCTCTATTATTGCATTCAATACATATGGGGTCATATTTGCATTTTTCATTTCATGACGTAAGCTTGATGTATCTTTTGGGAAACAAGTACCTCCAAATCCCTTGCGTCCATCATGTCCTGGAACCATAGTGTGACTAGGTAATATACGATCATCGGCAGTTGCCAATTTTCTCACAATTTCATAATCCACTTCTTTATTTTGACAAAATTGATAAATTTCATTACAAAAGGAAACCTTTGTTGCCAAATAACAATTTTTGAACATTTTTATCATCTCTGCTTCTTTGTTCGTAATAAAATGAAGATTGTTATATTTAATTCTATCATTCTTATGTGCAAGATTAAAAAGCTTTGTCATTTTTGTTTTCATTATATCATCTTCAGGAAGATCTAATAGACCAAACATCCAATCCTTGTTGTTTATGAAATCATCAATATAATTTTTCTCGGTTAAAAATTCGGGCATAAAATAACATTGTAATTTATCACAAGTGCCTACAGGTACTGTAGATCTTAACACAATAGAACCAGAATAATTAATATGGGATAAATTGTTTAATACAGATTCAATAATATTCAAGTGACACGAACCATCTTTAGACATTGGTGTAGGAACGCTAATAAAAATAATTTCACATTTATTCATCTCCTTTAATTCTAATCCTTTTGGAACACATGATTCCGGATTAATATCATAGGCTAAGATATCAATATCTTTACATTGTAGCTGGAATGTAGCTTTTCCCACAAATCCATTTCCAATAATACCAACTATCATTTATATGATAATATTATCTAATATTTTTTAGTTATTTACGAATAGTATAAAAATGATGATATATTTAATTTAACATATATTTATCTAAATAACAATGTGTATAAATATTGATAATAATATATATATATTATTGTATAATAATGAATAGTATATTAACTATAAGTGACGGGAAAAGTAATGGAAAAGGAGGTAATGAATTTGTAACATTTGATGTTTCTTGTTACATATATGATTGTTGCATTGTTAATAATAATTTATTAATAAATAATAAAAAAATTAATATGAATAACTTTACTCATGTAATATTTAACTTCAATGAGGATTTATTTACATATCATTTAAATTGGGATACTAATCTAACAAAAAAATATAATAATGTAGATGTTATGATACAGGATTTTAAAGATGTTGCAACACTATTTAAAAAAATAGCTCCTAATGTTATCATTTATCAAGATCCACATAAGTGTTTTCCTCTTGGTGATAAAACATTAACATTTGATACAATAAAAGACATACAAAATGAATATGTTACATGTCCTATATATAAAAAAATTAATAATATAACTGATTTGAACAAATTTAATACTTTTCCATGTATAATAAAATACGATAATGGATCGTCTACAAAAAATGATAAAGTTTGTAAAACAAAAGACGAGTTATACAATGCATATAATAATATATTTTTAAATAAACCAAATGTTATATGTATTCAGTATATAGATAGCAAAAAAAATAGAATTAATGAATATTGTAGTATAAGATTAATGGTACTTAATGATAAATTACTTGACTATTATTGTCGTCCTAGTAAGAAATGGAATATTCATACTGGAGATCAAGATTTTACAAAGGTTGCAATAGCAGATGAAATGTTCCAAGAATATTATAATGCACATAAAGAGTATATTAATATATATATTGAAAAAATACATTCTTTATACGGAAATGGATTCTTTGCATATGATCTTATTTTGTCAGATAATATATTATATGTCTGTGAAATTGGGTTAAAATTGTATGATGATACATTAGTTAATGTATTTAAAAATAATAATATTAAATCAAATAAACAAACGTTAGATAAGAATAAAATGCGTAACTTAATACGTAACATAGTAAATGATACCCAAAATAAGAATAAAGAAAATAAAAAAATTTGCTTTATTACCAGTTGTATTGGAAGAGAAAACACAATGGATATTTCCAGTGATTTTTTAAAAAATGATGATTATGATTATTTAATATTTACCAATTTAAATGCTAATCAGGTAAAATCTGGTTGGGAAGTTATAAATATTTCTCTAAGGGATTTTGAATATTTAAAAAATAGTGTAAAAGTATCAAGATATTTTAAATTTATGGCTCATGAATATCTTAAAAAAATAGGAAGAACCTATGAATTTGTATTTTATTGTGATGCATATAGATATCCAAAATATGATATAAATTGGAATAACATATGCGATAAGTTAGAAAAAGATGAAAGTGGTATTATACAATATAAACATAAATGTTTTGGAAAAATGTCTATAAATAAGGAAATGAAAATGATTGTTGAATGTAAAAAGGATACTCAATTAGCTATGAACAATACGAGTAAATATTTACAATCAATAGATTCAACCATTAATTTAGATACACATCAATATTTTGAAAATACTTGTTTTGGAATTCATATGAAAAACAAAAATGCGATTAATCATTGCAATGATTTTTGGAAATATTATATAGATTGTCCTAGTTATAGAGATCAACCTGTATGGAATTTTATCTACTTAAAAAATAATACCAAACCATATATAGATGAGAAACTACCAACTTATTACGATGGGGAAGGTTCAAAATCACGAGAAATACGAATATATAATAATAACACTTTACAAAATTTAATCATTGATCAAACTAAAGATGTAGTGTATATGGATAATAATAATATATATTGTGTATTAGAAGATTGTAATCGTATAGAATGCCATAATTGTTTTCCAGTAATCAATTGCAGTTTTAATCATTCTAAATGTAAAGAATATGGTATGTGTGATGAAATTGATACTACTAAAAGAATATTAGTAACAGGTTGTGGTGGATTTATTGGTTCTCATACATGCGAATATTTATTAAATAATAATTATGTAGTTATGGGAATAGACAATATGAATGACTATTATGATGTTTCAATAAAAGAAAAAAATATTTATTTATTAAATAAATATAAAAATTTTTCCGTTAAAAAAGAAGATATCAGAAACACTAATATTATATCAACATGGAAACCTTATAAAATTATTCATTTAGCATCAATGGCTGGTGTTCGTTATTCTATTAATAACCCTTATATTTATTGTGATGTAAATATTAAAGGATTTATTCATATTTTACAGGAATCTGTTAAAAATAATGTAAAACATATTGTTTATGCAAGTAGTAGTAGTGTATATGGATTAAATAATAAAATACCTTTTGAAGAAAATGATAAAATAGAGACCTGTAATAGTCCTTATGCATCAAGTAAGATGGCAATGGAATTATTTGCCAAAACATACACACAACTATATAATATATCCTGTATAGGATTACGATTTTTCACAGTATATGGACCACGTGGTCGTCCAGATATGGCAGCTTATAAATTTATGACAGCCATTATGCAAGGTGTAAAATTTAATAAATATGGTGATGGGACAACATATAGAGATTATACATATATTGATGATATAGTTGGTGGTATTATTGGTGCATTGAATAACAAAAATAATCGTAAATGCGAAATTTATAATTTAGGCAATTCTACACCTATTTCCTTGAATGATCTTATATCTACGTGTGAAAAAATTGTAGGTAAAAAGGCTACATATGATACTATAGAAGAACAATTAGGTGATGTACCTCATACATATGCATCTATTGAAAAAGCAAAAAAAGATATAGATTATGAACCAAAAGTAAAGTTATATGATGGATTAAACAAATTGTATAAGTCTTTAACTGAACAAGTAGACGATGACAAATTGTATAAGTATTTAACTGAACAAGTAGACGATGACAAAACTATTTCGTATTTCGTAGTTTAGTTACTATTATATTCGTTATATACATTAAATGGCATTGCCGCTAACAGATAAATATGTTAGAAGAAATATTATTGATTTAAGAAAAAATCATCCTATTGCATTTGGGAAGTATATTGTTGCATTAAGGAATCTTGAGTTATCAGATGACTGGTCTAGAATATGTGGTATACATGGAAATACATTTAATCCCAACGACGCTGAGGTAAAATGTCCAACCAACCCAGATATCGTAGAAAAGGTTGGAAATACACCCGACGAACCATTTTATTGCGCACATAGTGAAACTAGATTTATAGCATGGCATACGCCTTATATTTATCAGTATGAATTGCTATTGAATAAACATAACACTTCAAAAGATAAAGGGTATATCACATTACCTTACTTATTTTTAACAAACGAAGATAATGATTACGCCTTTGTTAATGAACCGAAAATAGATATTGTATTTGATGGAGAACAAATGACAATGGATAATCCACTTGCGGCAGCAAATGTTAGTTATTACGATGAAAAAGGTAATAAAAAAATAGTGACACGAAATGGATTTTTAAAACCAAAGGATGAATCTGAAGTTAGAAAACTAAAAACAACAAATAAGGAACTAAATAATGTTTTATATGCTGAAAATTATCCCATGTTTAGTTCTAATAACCTCTTTAATAAAGTATTAAAAAAAATAATAGATTACAATCCACTTGAAATACCTCATAATAATATCCATGATTTTATAGGCGGTGAAGGAGGTAATATGAGTGAAGTTTCAATATCTGCGTATGATCCTCTTTTTTGGATGCATCATTGCAATATGGATAGGTTCTTTTATAACTGGTTATATAACAAGACTAATCATTTGAAAGAACAATTTTTACCTCCTAAAATCCCAGAAGAAACTTTAAAATACACATTGTCTCCATTTACCAACGATATAGTGTATAATGATGATTTTAATAATTATGTTTATGGTTGGCAAAATGATAATATGGATAAATTATTAACGATAAAAGATATGTTGGATATTGAAAAATATCCTTATACGTATGACAAAATAGATATTAAACCTTATAAATTTCCCACAACTACTATTGAAATAGTTGGTATGCCTATACCTCATGAATCAACACATATAGAGGTTTTATTATTTCCCAAAGATGTTGTTTTAACCGAAGAGAATAAAAAACAATATATTGCTGGCTCGGCAACGTGGTTTGGAATAAATAGATATACCAAAAATTGTAAACGCTGTAATTGTTCAAGAACAAATATGAAGATTGATATAGAAGAATATATGCTAGATCATAATATCAGTTCAGATGATTTAAAAGATTATAAATGGTTAATTGAAGGCAAAGGTAGATTGCATCCTGATGAAAATAATACGTTCAAGATATATTCCCAAGAAGAACTTGTCAAAGATGGAACTATTGAATTATTTATTAAAGATGACGATAATTTTGATGTGGGTGCAAAAAATAATTGTTGTATTCCCTACTACAAATAAAATAATTGATAAAAATAACAATATAATAATATAATCCAAAATACTATATTATTATACTCATGAAAGTAGCGTTATGTTTCATTATTAGTTATAATCATTCATTAAACAAAGAACATATTTGGAGAGAATGGATACAGCCTAATGAAGACATTATCAATGTATATTTTCATTACAAAAGTTACAGCAAAATAACATCTACTTGGATCAAAGACCATGCTATGCCCTTGGAATATATTGCTCCAACATCGTATTATCATGTTGTACCCGCTTATATTAATCTTCTCTCTTGGGGGTATTCTCAAGACCCAGAAAATAAATGGTTTTGCATGTTGACAGAATCATGTGTCCCTATTATATCGCCTTCTCATTTTCGTAATTTGTTTTTTCAGAATTATCATTATAGTATTCTTCGTTGGAAAAAAGCGTGGTGGAATATTCATCTCAACAGTCGTGCTAATTTACGTTTTTTAACAGAAGAATTTCATCTGGGAAATGATCCTTGGTTTGTACTCAAGAGAGAAGATGCATATCCATGTATTAAATATGCTTCATCCAATAATGTATTATTTCAACGTGTGTGTAAAGGAGGACTCGCTAACGAAAGCATATTTGCTATTATTCTACACGGGTTAAAACTTTTAGATGATGTAAAAAACGAAATATCTCATGCGACTGATTGGGACAAAATGTCTTCTCCAACAAGTCCTTATGTGTTTAAACATGGAACCCAGGAAGATATTGAGTTTATTGATACATTTCTTACTAAGCATAAATATACGATGTTTTTGCGCAAAGTTGATGCTGGATTTCCAGATAAAATTATCAAGGACTATCTCAATAGACCTGGTCCGTCATCATGGAGTTTTCATAGTATTTTACAATTATTTGATATGAATATAATGAACCTAACCATAAAAAATAAAATCCCAACATTATTCATTTTGATAAAAAAAGCATTGGCTTTCTTATTTTTTATTTTTATTGGTATGATTCATTATATGTATTACGAATGTTTGTATCCGTTTACACCATTATACAAGAAGGATTAAATATTATCCATAACATATCAATAAGAATTGTAACCTCCTGCAAAATCACTATCAAAATAATCCATTGTAGAGTTTCCTATTCCATATTCCTCATAATATTCTTGTTTTGGTTCTGCTTCCAACATTTTTTCCATATAAGCAAGATGTTCTTCAACTTCAGATTCTATTTCGTTGCGAATTGGTTGATTAATCAAGTTCTCATTTAATTGCGTGTCTTCTTCTTCACCTGTTTGCATCACTTCATTTTCATAATCAGAATCCGAATCAAATTCTGTAAAATGAATTGCCCTATTATATAATATAATATAACCACCAATTAATCCATGCAGTTTATGTAAATTAGGTTCAGTGTAAATCATTCTTACAATATCATTAATCAGTGATTCATGATTCATATTTTCACCTTCTTCATACCACCTAAAAATAACTCCATCAATACGTTCTTTATTATAATAAAAGTATTCTGATATATTATGCTTTTTTTCAGGAAATGTCTGTGCAATAGATGCAACAATAAACTCAGGATACATCAAATATCCAATTTTCCCATCCCCACCTGTAATAACATTAAGTATATGTTTTATATCATAATTATGTAACCATATGCTTACCATAACATCATAACGAATATAACTATAAATAATATTAGTTATATCAAGAGGAAGTTTACCAAATAAGCTAATATCTGATGGTAATTCATTAAACCCGACAGGTTTAATCATACTTTTATTGTTGATTATTTATTCTATATCCATGTAATTTACAATGAATTATTATTCAATTTTTTATTTGATTTTCAAATATTTTATTTTACTATATATATTATGTATTCTATTACAAAATATACATACAAAAAAGCGAAAAAACTAGGCGTCAAGGTAAAACCTTCAACCAATAAAACAAAAAAACTAGACGTCTATAAAAACGATAAAAAAATAGCAAGCATAGGCGCACATGGAATGAATGATTTTCCCACATATATTAAGAAACGAGGTATGAAATACGCAAAAACAAGAAGACGTTTATATAAAAAACGTCATCAAAAAGACAGACATAAAAAATGGACAAATGGTTGGTTAGCAGATAAACTGCTTTGGTAATTAAGTTTAACATTTCCATCTATTTCCACAATCAATACATGTAACAAAGGTTGTCATAGGTTCATCTGCAGATCGTGTTTGCATTTGATAATAAGTACATTTGTTGGACTTACATTTTCTACATTTAAATGTATCAGTAGCGGCTTCAATATTATTTTCATATTTATGTTTATCTCTTTTAATCTTTTCTTCAATAAGTTTATCCCACTTTTCTGGACGTAGCTCTTGATGTGTCATAAAAGCAAGTACATGTGGTTTTAAAGATCCAGATACTAATTGATCAAATATATGTTTATGGTTCAAGTTAAAATAAATACTTCTTGTACGATCTGTATATAACTGAACAAAAGATGGATTATCCCACTTTTTAATCACTTTTTTGCTATTGGCTTCTTTAATAGTGTAATTATATATTCCCTTTTCTAAATTTATACTTGTTTTTTCATTGTTAATGATATTATTAAATTTTTCTCTTATATTATTACGAAAACAAATTGGATCTTCTATCTTTCGCATGGCTATTCTATTATAATTTGAATAAGAATTACTATTTAAATTATAATCATTTTTTATTTGAATATATCTATATTACATTAATTTTATTCTAATTCACTCTCAGAATAGTCATATTCTTCTTCTTCTAATTCAGAACCAAAATCTTCCAATAACAAATCCACATCACTACCACCAGTTTCATCATTTTCAGTACTAGACATTTCATCAGATGAAATATTACTATCAAACGCTTCAGTATCTGGGTCATCACTATCACCCCCACTATCAATAACAAATCCATCCTTCAAATATCCTTGTTTAGTTTTTTTCTCTTTGGGAACATTTGCTAATTCATCTATTTCTTGTTCATCTTCTGCACTAGTCAATGCCAAATCTTCAAATCCACCAAACAATTTTTCATACATTTGATTCCACATTTCCAATGTTAGATTGCATGGTATCTTTTTATCCTTATTTTCTTTTGTATCCAACCTGCATACTAGCGCACAAGATCCAAAAAATAATATATTATCTACTGGAGGTGGAAAATCATATTTATTTTCACTATTTGCTTTACCTTCAGTTTTACCATATATTGTAACAAGATATTTTGTTCCAGATAATTTAATAGACCAATCTGTATGATTCTTAAAACCATCAGCTTTTTTAAAACCACATTTTTTATATAGTTCTTCTTCTTTGTACTCTTTTACACATAATGTTTTTATAGCACAATTCTTGTCAATTATAATGATACTCGTCATTTATATTTTTTAACCAATAGGTTTAAATAGTTTCTTTTATAATTAATTAACATTAGAATATGAAACTCTACATAGAAAATCACAAAATAAAGAAGAGTATTTTAGCGATATTAAAAGAAAAATACAGAACCGAACACAAAGAAATCACTACTTTTTACACTGAAAACGGGATTTTTACATTAGAAGGTAATGATTTGTATAAATTAATACCTCAAGATAAAAAGGTGGAAAATATGAAATTAGGTAATACAATATTTTTAATAGATGACTCTTATTTTACAAAAAAAATACATCACCAATTACCACCTGAACACGTTTTAATAGAATATACACAATATGTTTTTCAAAATTCAAGGGTAAAATTGGTTCTTGAAGGAAAACATACAACTTTACCTACAAATACTAAGGACCATAGTCAATTTGATACTAATAACTTTTATTTTGATATTCATAGCAAAGAAAATATAAACGATACAATGATAATTAATGAATTCAATGAGTTTTTATCACTATTAAACTAATATTTTTATAATATATGCTATCTTGGGTACTTCAAATAACTATTGTATCTATTATTTTTATATTATTAGTTCATCATTTATTTCATTTTTTTAAAGATACTCTAACAGTTCCTAAAGTGAAAGATTTAGTGAATATTCCTACACAAAAATATGAAGATATACATAATATTTTGAATAATAGTGCAAATAACAATGAAAATACTACACAAATTAGTGATATTCCTATACAATTAAATATATCAAAAGATAATTTGTTACCAAAACCACAAATAAATAAACCGAATCATAATAATGATATGAAAAATGATATGAAAAATGATATGAAAAATGAATTAAAAAATTTTATGAAAAAACAATTAAATTCTGATGATGAATCCTCTCATCCTGCGTATATGCCTCTTTAATAATATATATAATTAAACCATTTAAAGTAATAAATTGTTATATTATATATGAGACAACAACACCTAAATGTTATTTCTACATTTCCTAAAATTAAACTTTCTTATGAGTCATTTCTCCATAAGAAGGTTTTAGATGCCAATATTGTATTAGCAATTCCAGCTGGCAAAAAATGTTTTGCATGGTTTACTACTAAAGATGAAAAAAATGTATGTTATATTTTAGAATTAGGAAAAGACTATAAACAAATTGAACAAGTACATCTTACCAATGCTTGTTTTCATCATTCATTAAGTTTAGGTACTATCTTTTATGGAACTATGTTTTTCTATGAAAAGAGACGTTTTTTTACTATTGAGGATGTTATGTATTACAAGGGTAATCATGTTCATTCTTTAGGTTATTCGCAAAAATTGCAATTATATGACAAAATTTTTTCTAAAGATATAAATCAATTATCTGTTGCCTCTTCTTTTATTGTTTTTGGTCTTCCTTTGATGAGTGATAATATTGATGATTTATTATCACGTATTCATCCCAAACAAAGAATTCAGTATTTTATATATAGATACACAAACAAGAATACTATTTATCGTGTAAAACCTTATATTGTAATGAGGAACGATGATAGTGATGAAGAATTAACTCAACCTATTATTAATACTAAAACACAACCAGTAAAACCAATTACACATACTAATCATACACGTAGGATAAATAATGGACCTATATTGCACAAAATATTTCAAGTAAATCCAGATATTCAAAATGATATTTATCACTTGTATGATATTCATAATAATGACTATATTGATATTGCTTATATTCCAGATTATACAACAAGTGTAATGATGAACAAAATATTTAGAAATATTAAGGAAAATGATAATTTGGATGCATTAGAAGAGAGTGATTCTGAAGAAGAATTTGAAGATGAAAGGATTGATAAGTATGTACACCTTGATAAAAAAATGAATATGAATTGTGCGTATAATTATAAATTCAAAAAATGGGTTCCATTAAGTATCGTAAATTAAAATAAAGAATTAATATATATATATGTCTGGAACAGGGGCTTCTAATTTAGGATATGGAGATACATATCCAAATAGTAATGTAAATTCTAATTATGTAAATGTTGATGGAAGTACATACGCTGGAGGATTTGGAAGTAATCAAATACCATCATCTTCACATAGTATGCCAGGTGCCTCCAATAATATACAAGCAGCTAGTGGTAATTGGATGTGTGGAGGTGGACGACGAAGAAAAAATATATCTAGAGTATATAAAATGAAAGCAACTAGACATTATCGCCGTTCTAAAACTTCTAAAAAACGCATGAACCAAAAAAAAAGCACTGGTCGTAAAAGGACTACTAAAAGACGCATGAGCTCTAAAAGACGTCGTGTTCGTATGCATTCTTCCAAAAAACGTGGAACTCGTAGTAGACGCATGCGTGCAAAAAAACAGCGTGGGGGTACATATGCTCAATATGGTAGTAATGTGCCATATACACCTGGTTACTCCGTAGGTGGTGAATTATCTGCTGCCAATTCCGCTATGGCTTCACCAGCCCCATATCATGCATATGATGATTGCCAAGATAATTATAATCATTATGCTGCTACACAAAAATAATTTTTGTTAGATAAATTATTTAATATTTGTATAATTTATATAACTCACATGTCAAGAATGGGACCTGAATGGAGAAAGAAGGAAAGTGATGAGGTATTTGAAAATAAAACAGATACTGGAATAGAATACAAACTATATATGCCTAACTTTAATCAAATAGGCTATCACGAAAAATCTATGAAAAAATTCAAGGATGTATTTGATGATATTAAGAAAAATCATGCAATACAAAATAAACGTGGTATTGAGAAAGATAAAGATGGTATTGAGAAAGATAAAGATGGTATTCCTATTTTAGATTATGAACAATGGGTAGAACTTTTAACTTCTACGTTTAAAAATATAGAAAGAACGTGGAGTAATGAAGATAAAGTATGGATTTATAATAAAGGATATAACGGGAAAAAAGGGAATCCTATGTATATTGCAATTTGTCCAAAAATAACACAAAGTAATGTAAAAAGAGGGAGAAAAGTGAAACCACCTGCAGCAGGTGATGAT
>Ga0233412_10001356_pt1 | contig 12882 bp, 8 predicted proteins | sample Na_anoxic_4_MG_FD_180667 | JGI IMG/M metagenome (GOLD analysis project Ga0233412, IMG submission 180667) | Seawater microbial communities from Saanich Inlet, British Columbia, Canada - Na_anoxic_4_MG | ecosystem: Environmental > Aquatic > Marine > Inlet | place: Canada: British Columbia... | reverse complement strand
AAGCACTGCTGTCCTGAGCCACTGGTCTGGTCAATTGAACTGGAAGGAAAAAGTGACCAGGAGCGTTTTAGATGTTTGAACTGGGGTTTACGAACATGGGATAATTGGTATTTCAATGATGTGGATCATCGCTTTGGTGATGACTGGCCCGGTCGAATCCCGGCCCAAATGATCGCACACATCCTGTATTATTTTTCCGATCAGAAGGATCTGGTATTTGATCCCATGGCAGGCGGTGGTGTGGTTGCTGACACATGTCTTGCGTTTAACCGGAGATGCTGGAGCTTTGACATGGATGATCGGCCGGATACAAGACCGGAAATTGAACCCTGTTTCTGGGATATCACCAATTTAAAATGGCCGATAAAAGGTAAAACCAAACCGGACCTGATTATTTTTGATCCGCCTTATTTTAAAAAGCAATCAAACAATTACGATCCCGATGGCATATCCGGGCTGTCAAAAGAGAGATATTTAGAATTTCTGGAAAGCTTTTTTTCTCTGGCACACCTGAACGCCAAAAAGAGCACACAGATGGCGTTTATCAATGCCGACTGGCGTGATTTCCAAAACACCCCTGCCAAAAATGAGACCCGGGTGAATTCGATTTTAATCAATGATTACCTTCGGATTCTAAATCAAAGTGGCTGGCAGGAAACCCATATCTTTCAGGCGCCACTCTCCTCAGAGCGTTTTAAGGCAAATGTAGTGTCCGCCATGCAAAGAAAAAAAATAATCGGTGTAACCAGCAGGTACGTCATCATTTCAAAGAAAAAATAGATCTTCAAACAAATCAAGATTAAAGGAGATATGTTATGCGATTAATTGAATGTAAAGCGGGACGGGGTTAAATAACTAACTAACTTTTTGGGAAAGAAAAACAAAGGCGGTTGAAGGTTCTTCTCTTTAACTGCCTTTTCTTTTTTCAAGGGAAGGTGGTTCTGCCACAGGCAGACAGGCGGGGGATAGACTGCTGGCTGTCTGATAATCGGTCAATGTTATGTAAGTATGATGTTCCCGGAACCCCCCATATCTTTTGGGTGGCATTTTCTCTGGAATAAGATATAATACCTTTCCGAATCACATACAGGATTTGATCGAGCAGTTTCATATAACGAACTCACTTTCAGTATGTTTATGTTTCAATATTATGATTATTTTTGGCCAACATATTTTAATTATTGGATAATTTCAATTCAAAGAACAGAACTTTCAACAATATTTGAAGCTTCTATGGCTTAAAGCTCTTAGATTGAATCCCCATAGGGGTATACGAAGCGGCTCAGTTCAACCTGATTGTATGCAGAATTTCACTACGCTCAACTCCGCATACAATCTTAAATGTTATGGTGATATTTTATTAGTATGAATTGCGTATAGTACATAGTTGGTGTCAATTCTCAAACCGCTCATTTTCTTTGAGGATAGGCGCACAAAGAAGAGAACATCAAAACGATATATGAAGATATTTGTGAATGGCAAGAGTGAGATAAAACTGGAACCCCCTAGGAGACCACATCCTAGTATTTGAGGATATTTAGGGAAAATTTAGTTTTTTTGGAGGAATAGAAATGCATATCACTCGAGTGGTTGTTAAGAATTTTCGGAATTTACGTGCACTCGATGTCAGCCTTGAATCAGGCTTAACATGTGTTGTGGGCGAGAACAATTCAGGAAAAACAAACCTGTTGACAGCGCTTCGACTAGTGCTTGATGCCAATCTCCCTAACTATTACCGCACGTTAACCAAGGAGGACTTCTCAAAAGGACTAGATGTCAGTATACCACAACAAATCTTGGTCGGTGTTGAAATTACCGACTTCTATGACGAGGAACAGGATGAGAAAGTCAAAGAACTGGCTCTAGCACAGGAATGGGCGATAGAGCAGAACATTGCCAGAGTTTGCTATCGCTTTAGGCCAAACGCAGCGATAAGGCAGGCAATTGAGTCGGGTGAGCGAGATGGGACAGGGCTTTCAATAGAGGACTATGAGTATGAAATGGTCGGTGGCGCAGTTACAGATAATGAAGGAAACTTGAAGGACCTGAATAGAATTGAATGGGATGATGATTTTCAGGTGTTTGTGAAGATTGGAAGGCTATCTGCCTTCCGTGTTGTCTTCTTGCCAGCCATCAGGGATGTGGAAGAAGATCTACGTCGAAGTGCTACCTCGCCCCTAATCAAGCTTCTTGATGCAGTCGAAATTCCCGAGAACAAGAAGGAAGAACTAGTCGACAAAGTCAAAAAGGCGAATGAAGAGTTGGCGGAACAGGACGAGATTAAGGAGCTGGCTTCTGATATCAATTCTTCTCTGGAGAACTCCGTGGGATCTACATTCAAGATGGATGTCGGGCTTGCGATGTCATCTCCTACCTTCGCTGCAATCGCGAGAGCACTGAGAATTCTGTTGTCTGGCCAGGGGCTAGAAGAAGCCGATCCATCGCGCAACGGCCTAGGGCTTAATAATGTATTGTACATCAGCATGCTTATGGCATACTTCGAGAAGCGTACACAGCAGGACAGCACTGCAGGCCAGCTTCTGCTGATTGAGGAACCGGAAGCACATTTACACCCACAGCTTCAGAGGGTTCTGTTTGCCAGTTTACTGGCAAAGGAATGCCAAATTGTGGCGACGAGTCACAGTACACACATAAGTTCACGTGCTAATCTGGACAACTTACTTATTTTGACTACAGAGGACACGGGACTAAGCACGGCCTGTAGACCAGCCACTACTCCTGCGATCACAAAAGATGATATCAGTGACCTTGAACGATACCTGGATGCTACTAAATCGGTCCTTCTGTTCGCCCGGAGAGTAATTCTAGTGGAAGGAATGTCTGAAGTATTCCTTATTCCGTGTTTGGTGAAGCAGGTCATGAATGTCGATCTTGAAGAGCACGGTGTGTCCTTTGTCCCCGTATACGGAGTACATTTCAATTCATATCTGAAGCTCTTTGTTGATAAAGGCATCCGAAAGAAATGTGCTGTCATCACAGATGGGGACTTAAAACCAAGTGATGCAATCGAAATAGATAAAGATGATTTTCCAAGAATAGATGACCTGAAGGAACATGAAAGCGACTTGATTAAAATATTTAACTGTAAGACTACCTTTGAACGAGCCATTGCCCTGCCCAAAAATTTGAAGGTTTTTTCAAAAGCAGCAAAGGAATTGGGTGCCACCAATGTATCTACGCAACTCAACGATTTCTATAACCGACGCATAGAGTTGACGAATGATGAGAAGAATCAGGCAAGGAGCAAGGTGCTGAATACTGCCAAGAGATTTGGCAAAGCCCGGTTTGCTCAGATTGCCTCAAAGTATGCTGTTCATGCCGAAGTCTTGCCAAGTTACATTAGAAAAGCGATTGAGTGGATTATTGCATGAAACTAACATCCCAGCAGAAAGAAGCAATATTCCACGATGGAAATTTGTCACTGGTTTCCTGCCCTGGTAGTGGCAAGACACATACTATAGTAGCTCGACTTTTGCGATGTATGGATGAGGTTAAAGAAACAACCCGACGGATTGCGTGTATAACCTACACAAATGCTGCCGTAAATGAGATTCAATACAGACTTTCTAGATATCTAGGACGTGATGAATTTGAGGATAAGTTTGATGTTGGAACTATTCACTCATTTTGTCTTCACAACATTTTTCGTCCCAACCATTGGCGTCTATCAGAATTCAGGGAAGGCTTTTGTGTTCTCGCGCCAGACGATGAACACTATAAGGAAATCATCGAAAGTGTAATAATGGATAACGCCTTAGACAGACGCGCATTCGATCAGTTCGAACTTCTTTTCAGGGGTCGGAATCCCCCATACCACATTACTCGTGAGGCTGCTCAAGATTATTGGGATTGTCTTGACGAAAACAACTACATTGATTTCAATGGAATCATATATTATGCAGCTCAACTGACGGCCGCGCATTCGTTCATACCTGCAGGTTTGGGAGCCGCGTTCGCTTGGTTTCTAGTAGACGAATTTCAGGACACTTCTGAATATCAGGTACAGATCCTAAGTTCAATTGCATACTTTAATCATACGAAATTCTTTATTGTTGGCGATCCCGACCAGTCAATTATGAGTTTTGCCGGCGGTCGGCCCGACCTGATGCACTATTTTGCCAGCGAGATATCAGCGAGAGATGATGTCAGTCTATCTGGTAACTTCAGGTGCTCTGACTCAATTGTATCTCTAGCTAAGACGCTACAACAACGCATACCAGAAATGAGTGCAGTTGGTAAGAACAAGGACTATGATTTCCAGCCAGTCTGGAGGCAGAGCGCCACACCGTTTTCTGGCTTGGAAGACTACTTCCTACCCGAAGTGGAAGCTCGTGGAATCGATTGGGGCGAATGTGCGATTCTTGCGCCGAACTTCTACATTCTCTGCGCTATTGCACCACGGTTGCGCGACATGGGGATTCCGCTTATAGGTCCTGGGGCAAGACCATATAAGAAGTCAAATCACCTAATCGCGCCATTGGCAGAGGAGATGTGCTCTTATATTGAATATAGTGATCCTAGAATGATTCGGACGATCCGAAGGCGAACGCGCGAAATTATAGAGAACTGCGAATCCCGTTGGAATCCGAAGTTATTCACTTTTAATGGCGATTTGGCAATCGCTAGAATTGCGGCTCTGGCTAGGAGGTTGCGAGACGACAATCCTTTGGTGAGGGTTTTCTTGGAGAAGTTTGCTTCTGAATGTGCGAGCATCATGATAGATCACGAATTGCTTGTGGAATCAAGTAGAAAATTGCTCGAAGATTCCAGCGCGTCAATGATTGAGGACATCGAAAACCACCGTAGGACAAGTGGTATTGACGTTGACAATTTTTCAGTATCCGATATGGGATTATTCGCAAGGGGAGATAGAAGCATCAAGCTCCTCACAATGCATAAAGCCAAGGGTCGAGAATTTGATGCGGTTGCAGTAGTACGAGTACAGGATAGGCTAGTACCGTACGGGAATCCATGGATAGGTAGTAACGAGGAGGATGAAGCCAGAAGACTTCTCTATGTCGCAATTACGAGGGCCAGAAAGGTTCTCATGATTTTTACAGATAGTAGTGACGGCAAAGATCCCTCCCGATTCCTATCTGAAATCTTTGTACGTAGCTCTGTTTGAATCACTTGAAGAGATGTAATAGGGAAACGTGCGCCTTCTGAAATTGGTAAGAAAGAGAAACGGTTTGAGAACAGCCACTAATTAGGACTGTACTATGCGCAGCAAAAAATATAACACCATAACAACGGGCTGCACGCTGACAGAAACCGCTGACGCAGTTTCGGCAGGTGAGCCCGAACGTTAGGACCGCAAGAATATCAGACTAATTGACTGAAATGATCGCTTTTGATATTTTATAAATTCGAGGCTGTTATTATGAAAGATGAACAATTACTTGAACGTATCGTGCTGAATCCAAAAGTTATGGTGGGCAAGCCTGTCATACGTGGAACTCGTTTAACCGTCGATTTCATCCTTAACCTATTGGCGCATGGGGCGACGGAGAGTGAAATTCTGAATGAATACAAAGGACTCACCCTTGAAGACATTCAGGCTTGTTTCCTTTTCGCCACCAATTCCCTCAAGAACACCGAATTTATGCCATTGATGGCAGAGCCTATCTGATGCGATTCCTTGTAGATGAATGTACAGGCCAAGCAGTCGCAGAGTGGTTACGCAATCAAAATCATGAAGTCTTTTCAGTATTTGAAGAGGCAAGAGGAATGGGTGATGATGACATCATCCAAAAGGCACATGAAGAAAATTGTGTTCTAATCACGAATGATAAAGACTTCGGAGAGAAGGTGTATAGAGATGGCCGACTTCACAAGGGTGTTATCTTGCTTCGCCTCGACGATGAACGATCTTCATCAAAAATTCAGGTGCTCTCCCGCCTTCTCCAGAAATACCCTGAACGGCTGTCAGACACATTCGTAGTGGTCACCGAAAAGCAGGTTCGTTTTGCCCGAAGGTAAAAAAGACCAAGACGTCCCTGAAATATTGAATTTCTCATCATACTTGCCTGAATGAAAGGCAGTTGAAGATTTTTCTTTCAACCGCCTTTTTCTTTTTCAAGGGAGGGTGGTTCTGCCATAGGCAGACAGGAGGAGAATAGGGTATATGGCATTCTGATAATCACTCAATCTTATTTAAGCATGGTAACCCCTGAACCTCGCAAATCTTTTGGGTGGCATTTTATGCGGAATAAGATATAATGCTTTTCCGGATATTACACTCATTATTTGGCAACATATTTTAAATATTAAATAGCCCAAAGGTGCTTGTACTCAGGCGTTTAGGCGAAGATTAAGATACTTATATTTATGACACTACCGTTATTGCCGTTAAATGATTTAGCCGAGCGCCACCATGGACTTACGCCAGCCTTAGCTGAAAGTTACCTTGAAGCCGCTCGCGTGTGTCTTGACTGGCATCATGAACCGCCTCAAGAATTCACATTGAAGAATCGTGCTTCAGAACAGCAAGCACTGGTGGAATGGGAGCCACCAGATGAGCGATGTCGGGGAGCTTGGGCAAATAAAGATGATGCAACGCGAGATGGTGCTTATGCCTGCGCACTGGCTACGACAGAGCTTTCGTTGGGCCTGCTTGCTGTAAGGCGTGCTGAGACACTTACAGGCGCAGATTATTATGTTGCTCCAATTGACCGTCAAACAGATGACTTAGAAAATTGTTTACGACTTGAAGTATCTGGAACAAACTTAGATACTTATGAGGTTCATAGGAGACTTAGGATCAAGGTCAGGCAAGCCAAAGAGGGGAAGAGCAATCTACCAGCTCTGGCTGTTGTGGTAGGTTTTCAAGTGAAATTGATTTCTATGCAACCTGTTGAAGGAACATCATGAGCTGGATTATACACCACTCAAAAAGCGAGGAATATTCTAGTCAAGCGGAAGCCGCTCTTAAGCAAGGCGATGCGGAAAGCGCCACTAAACTTTATCAGCGTGCTGCTGAAGAAGAGACAACATCACTTACTAAACTTGACACGAGTAAAGTGCGGACGCTCGGCATAACTACTGTAAGCGCAGCTTCTCTTTGGTTCAAAGCTCATAATTTAAGACAGGCAGAACGTGTTGCCTTCCAGTGGCTTGCTACTGATTTTTTGCCCGATTTTGCAATTGACCAGTTACAAACAATCCTACAATCAATCTGGAATGAAAAGATTTATCAACAATCTGGTATTGAATTCATGAAGGGTGAAGTATTGGTATCAGTTGGAGGCGGGGAAGTTGTCACTGGTGGAGCCCCACTTCATCTTATACTTCGGAAAGTAGATGAGGTGCGTAACTTTTTTTACCGAACGATTGAAATGCTCCTGAATCTTCCATTCCGTAAACACGGTTCACCTAGTTCGGAAATCCAAGAGCAATTTCGCCCGTGGCTACTTCAAGCCCCACCTGGCAGTTACCAATTTGCTGTACGCGTGCAAAAGCCAACTCAAATGTCACTATTTCGTGAAGCCACACCAGAAGTAGAGGAAGTTACAAGAAAGTTCCCCAAAATAGTTGAAGATGCTGCTAAAGAAAATCATGAAGATTTGGAAAGCACTGTACCTAGTCCAGAGTATCGTGAGACTTTTCTAAAATTATCACGCAATCTTGCTCCTACAGGCAAATCTTTCAACAGGCTGGAGATAAAGTCAGCAACAGATATGGAGGCACGCCCCATAGTTTTTTCGCCAACATCACGCCAAACCATAAACAAAACGTTAAGAGAGATAAAAAGACCACCTGAAGAAAAGATGCAACTTGAGGAAGAGCAAGTTAGAGGGGTTCTTCGTGCACTTCACTTAGACCAAGATTGGCTCGAAGTAAGTTTTCCTGGAACGGAGCGCGAGAATATCAGGATATACCAGACAGGCGATGTTATTGATGATTTGGTAGGACCGATGGTAAATCATCGAGTTATCGTAGATATTGCACTGCGACCTGATGGTAAACGACTATTCCGTGATATTCAGTCTGAGGAATAAAAATAGACCGTTGGAGCCAGTTAATCACTCAGAGCAAACGACAGGCTTACAGCTTCGCTTTTCGTCTGTGTCTTACCTCTATCTTTCTAAAACTATAGACCTACAAAGAAAGGTGGATTTTATAAAATGCAGAATCTACAAAAAACACTCATCGAAATTTTGAGGGGGGACTCAACCTACTTCAGTGAAGGGAAACTCCTGAAAAACAAACTCACTGAGGATGCTCTAAAGTTGGAGCCGAAACTCATAAAATATGTTCTGTCTGATGATAGGCTGAAAAAGCATTTCTTTCTGAATATTGATGGCGTCCTTGTTTTTGACAAAGACAAGTTCATCCAGTTCATAAATGACAAACAGTTTCTGCCCGATTCTTACACCAGTTTCAAAAACACCATTGGATTGGTGGATGAAAACGGTGATTACTTTAAAGAAAAGAAAGAAGTGGTTTTAGCTTGGCCATACAAAGATTGTGTGCTGGAAGGGGGACAGGACAAGGAAGACCAGAAACGCAATGAAATTTTTTACAATGAAATATTAGCCCCCGATGAAATTGACCGCCTGTTTGACCCCAAAGTGTTGACCAGTTTCAAACGCTATGACAAGGACGGTGAACACCCCAACCCGAAAGATATTAGCCGAAACGACAATTTGATTATAAAAGGCAATAACCTGCTGGCGCTGCATTCACTGAAAAAATTGTATCGGGGGAAAGTAAAGCTGATTTATATTGATCCGCCTTATAATACAGGTAATGATGAATTTAATTATAATGATAAATTTAACCATTCTTCATGGCTCACATTTATTAAGAATAGATTAGAAGTGGCAAGAGAACTGTTGAGTGATGATGGTGTAATATTTGTTCAAATAGATAATATTGAACATTCCTATTTAAAAATTATGATAGATGAAATATTTGGAAGAGAAAATTATATTTCAAGTGTTAGTTGGCAAAGAACACCTGAAATAACATTTTTAGGTCAGGGTCAAACAGCTATTATTGACATCGTTGAATATATTCTAATTTATGCAAAAAATATTAATTCTGCTCCTTTAAATAAAATTACTAAAAAGCTACTTTCAAATGAAAAAGTGATGAATCAATATCCACTTGATGTTGAATTAAATGATCCTACACATCTTAAGACTGATTATCATCCAAGAACAGGCGAACCAATAGAATATTGTTTATATAAAAATGCAAATATAAAAAAAATTGGTAATAAAGTTGACAAGACTTATTACTTAAAAAATTTTAAAAATATTTACCGATTAGCCAGAGTAAATCCTGATAATTCTTTCCTTTTTAATTTAATGAATAAAGTAGATCCAAACCAAGTTTGTGGTGTCAAATATAAAGCAAGCTCTGGTAAAAGCGCAGGCAAAATAATTGAATGTATTTTTTATAAAAAAAACCAGCTTTGGCCAGCCAGTAACAATGCATTCATTGATAACAACAATATCTTTCGTTCTCCCGACATGTCTAACTGGTGGACGAATGATGAAATATCGGCTACAAAAATTGCCAATGAGGGAGGAGTTACACTAAGACGAGGGAAAAAACCCGAAGAATTGATTAAAAGAATAATAGATATATCAACAAAAGAAAATGATTTAGTAATGGACTTTTTCTTAGGCATTGGAACAACCGCTGCAGTAGCTAACAAAATGAAACGGCGATATATCTGTATAGAGCAGTTGGACTATGGGGAAAATGATTCGGTTGTTCGATTGAATAATGTAATCAACGGTGATCAAACCGGCATTTCAAAATCTGTCGGTTGGAAAGGTGGTGGTTCATTTGTCTATGCTGAACTGAAAAAATGGAATCAAAACTACATTAATGAGATTGAAATAGTGGAAACGACAAAAGACCTGTTGGCAATTTATAAAAAGATAAAGGATGAAGCCTTTTTCCGTTATGATGTAGATTTGACCAAACTTGACGAACAGGAATTTGAGAAATTGGAATTGGATCAGCAGAAGGAAGTATTGATTAAATGCCTGGATAAAAACCATCTGTATGTAAATCTTTCCGAAATTGACGACGCCACATATAAGATTTCCGATGAAGATAAAGAGATGAACCGAAAATTTTACGGCCTTTAAAGAATGCCAGAACAAACTCTTCTACAGCAATTTGACACACTTGAAGATTTAGAGATATTTCAATACGAACCGAAAACGTTTATGGTTGAAAATCTCAACCCAAATCTTGTTCTTCGCCCCTATCAGGAAAAAGCGATTTCACGTTTTGAGTATTATTTAGATGGTTATCCTAAAAGGCAAAATCCCACCCACCTTCTTTCTCATATGGCAACGGGTAGCGGGAAAACGGTTTTGATGGCAACCAATATTCTCTATCTCTTTAAACAGGGATACCGCAACTTCATTTTTTTTGTCAATTCCACAAACATCATTGAAAAAACCAAGGCAAATTTTTTAATCCAGGATTCTTCCAAATACCTGTTTAATCAGAAAATCATTTTTGATCATCAGGAAATTCAGGTGAATGAAGTCCAGAATTTTGAAGCCGCCAGTCCCGATGACATTAATATCCTGTTTACTACCATTCAGGGTTTACACTCGCGTCTGAATAATCCCAGTGAGAATGCCATCACCTTTGAAGAACTGGCGAATATAAAATTGGCGCTAATTTCTGACGAAGCCCATCATATCAATACCCTAACAAAGAGAAAAAGTGAAATCGGCAAAACAGAAGCGGAATTGGAATCCAGTTGGGAACACACTGTCGACCGAATTTTCAAATCGAACCCTGAAAATATAATGCTGGAATATACCGCCACAGTTGAATTGCGCAATGAGAGAATTCGAGAAAAATACAAAGATAAAATCCTGGTGGAATATACATTGAAACAATTCCGTTTGGACCGCTATTCTAAAGAGATTAAGGTTTCACAGTCGGATGTTTCACCTTCTGCCCGCATATTGCACGCCATTATATTGAGCCAGTATCGCCGGAAAGTTGCGACTGAAAAAGGAATGCACTTAAAACCGGTTGTGCTCATCAAGTCCCGTACCATCGCCGAATCTGTTCAGTCAGAGCAGGACTTTTATGAACAGGTGAAGAATTTGAAAGCGTCTGATATTGGGGACATTAGAAAGCATTCCCGAAATACCCTACTGGCAAAGGCATTTAGTTTTTTTGATTCGGAAGGGATTACAGATAAAATTTTGGTCCGGGAGCTTAAGGAAGATTTTCGCCCTGAAAAATGTATTGGCATTAATTCGGAAAGTACATATACCGATGAAGATCAATTAACACTCAATTCATTGGAAGACTACGATAATGAATTACGATTGATCTTTACGGTAAATATGCTCAATGAAGGCTGGGATGTTCTTAATCTATTTGATATTGTACGCATTGACGAGAGCAGAGGCACAAAATCCACCACCATTTCCGAAGCCCAGTTGATTGGCAGGGGCGCCAGATATTTTCCATTTAAGTTGGACGATGCCCAGGCATTATACAAGCGTAAATATGACGAAGATGTTGATAAGGATGTCCGTTGTCTGGAAGAACTGTATTACCACAGCATCAATAATTCTGAATATATCCGCAATCTTACCGATGAACTGGTCAAAAGCGGGATTATGGAAAAGGCATCTAACCAGCTGGAACTATTTTTTAAAGTGAAACCAGAAATCAAAAGTACAAAATTCTGGAAAGAGGGATACATTTTTCACAATGAGCGTATGAAGTTTGACCGTGACAGAATTAGGTCATTTTCTGATCTCGGGTTAGACAAAAAGATTTACCCTTATGATTTTGGCACAGGGGCCGTGATGGAAACCGCCATTTTTATAGAAGAACAGTTAAGCGAAGAGGAAAAGAAAAGTTCACTGATTACAATTGCCGATTTAGGCGTCACGGTTTGTCGTAAGGCATTAGATAAAATCCCTTTTTATCGCTTCGATAATCTTAAACTCTATTTCCCAAAATTATCGTCAATCCTTGAATTCCTGAGTTCATCTTCTTATGCAAAAGATTTAAAAATTTATCTTAAAGGGTCAGAGGAAAGGGTAAGCAATCTTTCACCAAAAGAAAAACTGAGTGTGGCACTAAGAGTGTTCGCGTCAGTTTCCAATGATATTGTAAACAGAAGCCCAGGATACGAAGGCACAAAGGAATTCACGGGATACCCCGTTTACTCACTTGTAGAAGATAAAACCAGTCATATTGCTGTAAGAGAAGGTGGAGACCAGCAATATGGTGTTTCTATGAAAAGCACAACCAACGATGATTTGCGCCTGAACCTGTCTGAAAAAGATTGGTATGTTTATGATGATAACTTCGGCACTTCAGAAGAAAAACATCTGATTCGATTTATTAATGATGTAATGGATAAGATACAGGGGAAATTTGATGATGTTTATTTGTTGCGGAATGAAGGTGTTTTTAAGTTATTCCGTTTTGCTGATGGCGCAGCAATTGAGCCGGATTTTGTGTTATTTATGAGGGAAAAGAATACCAAAGAGAAAATGTCTCTCCAGATATTTATTGAACCTAAAGGCGAATATTTGATGAAAGAGGACAAATGGAAAGAAGACTTTTTACAAAAAGTGAAAGACGACTTTTATATAAATCCGTCAACAATTTATGAAAGCGCTCAATTTCGATTGATTGGCCTTCCCTTCTTTAATAAAAAAGATGAATATTTTTTGAAATACAAGGGATCATTTGAAGGTGCTCTTGGGATTGGAAGTAATAAACACCGATTTTCATTCAGATAATCATAATACCATTAGGAGACCGTTCCCTGCACGTATCGTATTTTTGTTCCCAACCATGATAGCTGATTATTCTGACGTATCCAAGGCACTTCAAAAAGTATCGGTA
>Ga0233412_10001354_pt1 | contig 12902 bp, 27 predicted proteins | sample Na_anoxic_4_MG_FD_180667 | JGI IMG/M metagenome (GOLD analysis project Ga0233412, IMG submission 180667) | Seawater microbial communities from Saanich Inlet, British Columbia, Canada - Na_anoxic_4_MG | ecosystem: Environmental > Aquatic > Marine > Inlet | place: Canada: British Columbia... | reverse complement strand
CTTATGGTCAAGGTAATAAATTAACTCTAAAAGATTTCTTAACTTCTGACCTAACATAATGAAGAAACACTATAAACCGAAAACAACTAACATAACGAAACTTAAATCCTACTTGGATAAAAGTCCTAATAAAAAAACAAATGACAGATCTAAAAGACACGCTACAAGTAGGAATAGCTAATGCTTCAGCAATTGGATTCAGCATTACTGACTGTAATGAAGTCCTTACACTTGTATCGCTTTTACTAGCAATATCGTTCACTATTTATAAATTCGTAAAATTTGAAAAATGAAGAAAATAATCTGCAATTTAATATATAAATTAACAGGAAAGATTTACTGTCTTGGTTGGTGTAATGGCGACTTTAAAGGTTGTAAATGAAGAAGCGTAAACTAAACAGTAAGAATCCTAAGTATCAAAAGAAAGATGAGAAAGCTGCTAAAGTTCGTAATGAATTTGTTAAAGAAGTTAGAGGAACTAAAATCTATAAAACCTATTTTGAGTAAAATCAATTTACTTATCATTCGTGATACCTTTACTGATAAAAGCACAATAGGAACTCTTTATATTAATGGAGAAAAATTTTGTGATACTTTAGAAAACCCTTATTTGAATAACCAAAGAAACATAAGCTGTATTCCTGAAGGTTCTTATAAGGTTAGACTTAGACTTCCAAGAGAATCAGCAACAAGAGATTATTTACACTTATTAGTTCAAGATGTACCTAATAGGGATTGGATATTATTTCATAGGGGAAATTACCCATCACAAACGCAGGGCTGTATTCTAGTGGGGAATGGTCGTAAACAAGACATTGTTGAAAACTCTCGGTTAGCTATGGATTTAGTTATCAAAGAAATACTTAATTTAGGCGGCGAAAACATTAATTTAATAATTAAAAATAAATAAAATGCAAAATTACATTATCACAAAACTTCTTACATCTAAGAAAGTATGGTTAGGAATTTCATCAATTGTTGTTCCTTTAATTGCAAACTTGTTAGGTGCTGATGAAGATGCAGTATCAAAAATTTGGTGGAGTTTACTAGCAATGCTAGGAGGACAATCATTTGCAGACTTTGGAAAAGAAAGCAAGTAAGTAGATTTTGGCAGGAACAAGAATAAGACTTTCCCCTGAAGAAGTTGAGTTAATCAATGAAAGCAGGGGAAAAGACTTACAAAATATTAATGGCAATACTGCTTTAGATATTCACCTTAAAGATAGGGGAATAAATAAAAAGGATATTGTAAGCGTTAAGCATTGGCAAAGTATGTCAGGTGAATTACGCTTTTCAATAGTTACTAAAGAGCAGTATGGTGTAGATCAAAACGACTTACTAGAAGATATTAAAAGTCTTATAGATAAACACGCACCTATTTACCCTAACATTAAAAGGTCTAAAGGAGAACATCTTTTAGTTATTAATCCTGCCGATATTCATATAGGGAAATTAGCAGTAGCTTTAGAAACAGGAGATGACTATAATACTAAAATCGCTTATGATAGGGTTTTAGAGGGCGTTACAGGGCTTTTAAGCAAAGCTCAGGGGTTTAGTATTGATAAAGTTTTATTCTGCATAGGAAACGATATATTGCATATTGACAATGTATATAATACAACAACAGCAGGTACACCACAAGACGCTGATGGTAAATGGTGGCAACACTTTGAATTAGCTTTAGAATTATATGTTAAATGTGTTGAGATACTAAGGCAAGTTGCACCTGTAGATGTAGTACATAGTATGTCTAATCACGACTACCAAAGTGGATTCCATTTAGCACACGCTTTAAAGTCTTGGTTTAGAAAAGCTGATGATGTTTCATTTGACATATCAGTAGCACACAGGAAGTATTATGTTTATGGTTCTAATCTTATAGGACTTGAACACGGAGATGGTGCTAAAATGGATAAGCTCCCTATGTTAATGGCACAAGAACAAGCTGAAAATTGGTCAAAGACTAAATACAGGTATTGGTATCTCCACCATTTACACCATAAAGTAAAATACAAATGGCTAGACGCTAAAGACTTTATAGGAGTTACTGTAGAATATATGCGTAGTCCTTCAGGAACTGACAGTTGGCACAGTCGCAAAGGTTTCTGTGGAGTGCAAAAAGCAGTAGAAGGTTTTATACATTCCAAAGAATCAGGTCAAATAGCAAGACTAGTACACTATTTTTAGCATACCCCTTTAGCCGTTTCAGGCACTTTCACATCTTTTTAATGGTAATATACTAGACAGCACTTAAAGTTGCTTATCTAGTAAAAACACTCTTAACACTTAAATTGTTAATAACTTTGGTAAAAAGTATGTTAGAAACTAATTTCTTTTTATATCTTTGCTGTGTCAATAATTAAAAGACAATAAAACAAAATTAATTAAAAAGAAAAAGAAAATGGAAAATCTAACAAAATGGCAAGTATGGGTAAATAAGGGAAGCCAACCTATTATAATGAGTTTACCTTTTAACAATGTAAATACAGTTTTTGAGTTCTTATGTGAGAACCTTAACAAAAGACCTGTATCAATTTCAAAACTTTAAAATAAAAATGGAAAACTTTAAAATCGTAAACAGGAATACAGGAGCTACTTACTTCTTAAACTCACAAGAATATGCAACATTTGTGCAAAGAAACAGCTTTTACAAAGATGGTGTTTGTCAATATGATGAATACAATCTAACTAAAGCGAAAGCTAGAAGAAGAAATAAGATGTTAGACCTAGTTGCTCACTTATGTATAATAGGAGCTTCAATCTTAGCTACATTAATTTACATTCAAAACTACTAAGATGACTAGACTAGACGCAGAATACTTAGAACACTCTACTTATGTAGATTACAGCGAACCAAAGATTTCTTTTATAACAGGTGAGCTAATAGATGACACTAAAGTAATAGCTGAGGAATGGCTGTTAAAACCTCAATACATTCCTGCTCAGGTAACAAGATCAGGTGGTAATGACCTAACTTACAATAGACGATCAGTTATTGTTGTAGGAACTGCTTTACAATGCTACAGGAAGTTTTGTGAAATGCTAAAGACTTATGGTTGGCAGCAGCAAGACAGTTGGGATAGAGAATTAAAACCAAGTTGGAAGAAGTATTATATAAATAATGATAGACAGCCAACAATAATCAATTTAATTTAGTATTTTTAACGAAATTATTAACAGGCAAAAATATTCCTAGCCAATTAACATAGGTAGAAAATATGAACTTAGAAGAATTAAAAACAGAGATACCTTTTAAATGGAGGGTTCAATCAGCTAATAAATGGGGAGCTTCTTGTGTAGCTTACATAGACGCTAGAGATTGTCAAGACTTATTAGATCAAGTATGTGGTCAGGAAAATTGGCAGACTATATATTACGAAAGTGCAGGTTTGCTATTTTGTAAAGTAGGAATAAAAATTGAAGAAGATAAATGGGTTTGGAAATCAGACACAGGTTCGGAATCTAATGTAGAAAAAGATAAAGGACTTGTTTCTGACGCTTTTAAAAGAGCTTGTGTTAATTGGGGTATAGGTAGATTCCTTTACAGTAAAACTATTGTTAAGCTACCTGTAAAAGAAAAGGGTACTAGATTTGCACCTTATTCAGAAAAGACAAGCAAGTTTATCTATGGAGATGATATAACAAAATGGTGTAACTCAATTAGTAACAAATAATTAATTAATAAAGACCTGCTAAAACAGGCACAATAAAAATGGAAGTATCAGGAAAATTAGTAAAGAAACTTGAATTAGAAACAGGAACATCTAAGTCAGGTAAAGAATGGAAGAAGCAATCAATCGTAATTGATACAGGTAACGATTTCAACAATGAAGTCTGTGTTAGTGCCTTTGGTGATAAAATGGATCAAATGAACAAGCTAGAAGTAGGTATGGAGGTATCAGTTCTTTGTAATGTTTATTCAAGAGAATATAACGGAAGATATTTTCACAATATAGATGGCTACTTTTTCACTAATCAAAGCAACAAATCTTCAGGCAAGATAAAGAATGGTGAAGCTGAAGAAGATATGCCTTTCTAAGATGAATACAGAAGATAACTTTAAAAACCTTTGCGACCTCACTACAAATTTAGTGGGGTTGCCTAAAGGCTCTCTAGCTTTAAAAACTAGAAAGACAGAATATCAAGTGCCAAGAATGATTGCAGCTATGATTGCAAGAATTGAAGATGGTACTCATAGAGAAGTAATTGCTAAAGTATTGGATAGAGATAGAACAAGTGTTAATCATTATGAAGTTAGACACGCTTTTAATTATGCTTCATTCCCTAAGTACAGAGATACATTTAATTTAATTTACAATGCTTATTCAGAAATTAAAGACGCAAAATATACTTTTAAAGGTATGTATGATTTAAAGAGATATTTAAGGGATAATGATATATACGATAGTGAAAAACATCAGACAACTATCCGTATTAGTTGTGGTAAGTTTGGAGTTGATATAAAAGTTTCTTACAGAGAATTTTATAATAAATTTGAATTATGTAAGTTAGCACTTCAAAATTATAAATACGAAATAGAAGTAATATGAAACATTTACTAAGTAGTTCAGCTTTTTTAATAGTAAACAAGCAATTAGCGAAGCAGGTAGGGTTGAAAGGGGCAGTCCTACTTGCTGACCTAATTAGCAAAGAAGAATACTTTATAGCTAACGGAATGACTGATGGGTGGTTCTTTAATACAGCTAAGAATATAGAAGAAGATACTTGTTTGACATCACATCAGCAAAGAAAAGCAATTAAGAGCTTAAAAGAATTAGGTATTATAGAAACTAAAGTAGTTGGTATTCCTGCAAAGCAGCACTTTAAAATAATAGAAAACAAGTTGTTAAGTTATTTCAATACTAGTTGTGAAGAAACTGCAAAACTAGTTGTTAAAAAAACGCAAACTATTAATAAGAATAACAATAAGAATAACAATAAGAATAACAATAAAAATAATATATCTATAAGGGAGTTAAAATTTATTAATGATGTTTCTTTATTTGATTATGATATTAATTTAAAAAAGGGATTTACAGATTATTGGACAGAACCAACAAAAAGTAAAACAAATCCTAAGATGAAATTTGAACTTTGCAAAACTTGGTCTACAAAGCTAAGACTAAAGACTTGGGCAGCCAATCAAAAGAAATGGGATAAACCTAAGTCAAATACAAAAACAATGTCTAAGTTAGACGCACAAATTAATGAATGGCAAAAAGCAAAAGAATTATTATGAAACCATTAAAACAAGAAAACCTAAAAGAGCTGACAGAAAAAGTTTTAGACTTAGTTGCTAAGACTTCAGTTGAAATAGGACATAGATCAGACGCACAGACTTTAGCTTCATTATCTAAAATATTTGCTGAGGACTTAATACAAGAAAAGCGTTTTGGCAATATGACCTTTAATCAAGTTCAAGACGCATTTAGACAGGGAGTAAGATTTGGTAAAGACGAACCCTTTTTAAACATCAGAACCTTTTATAAGTGGGTATATGCTCAAAAAAAACTGTGCGACAATGCCTACTATGAAGTTCACACTTTAGGAAAGCCAAAAGGAAAGACCTTATGGTATCAAGAACCAATAAAATTATTAAAATGAAAGAAGAAGAAGAAAAAGAAATTACTTGTTGTGGAGTAGAAATAACAACAGAAATTAGGGATAATGATTTATGTCCTGTTTGTTTAGAACACTTATAATGATTGGGTGGGTAATAATAACAGCCATTGTAATGTGGCTAATAAGAAAATTGAAATGAAGATATTAACAATCGTATGGGGAATAATAATTCTACTTTGTATTTTAGAAGGATATTTTTGTACTAAATTTGAAAAAGAATGAAAGTATTAGAATTATTTGCAGGTAGTAGGTCAATAGGGAAAGTAGCAGAAGAATTAGGCTATGAAGTATTCTCTGTAGATGTTAAAGACTTTAAAGGAATTGATTTAGTAAAAGATATTGAGTTCTTAACTAAAGAAGATATACCTTTTGTACCTGATGTAATTTGGGCTTCACCACCCTGTACGACTTATTCTATTGCAGCAATCGGACATCATAGAGATATGGGAAAACCTAAAACAGATTTCGCTGCCAAAAGTGATAGATTAGTTTTAAATACATTAAATTTAATAAAAGAATTTGAATGTAAATATTTTATTGAGAATCCAAGAGGTTATATGCGAAAGATGTTTTTTATGACAGGTATTCCAAGAACTACTGTATGGTATTGTACTTACGGAGATATGAGAGCTAAGCCTACTGACATTTGGAGTAATCATATTTACTCTTTATTTAATACAGAAGGTTGGCAACCTAGACAAGAATGTTTTAATGGAAATGTTAATTGTCATCATCAACCTGCACCAAGAGGATCAAGAACAGGAACTCAGGGATTAAAAAATAATTATGAAAGAAGTAGAGTGCCAAGTGAATTATGTAAAGAAATATTATTATCAATATGAAAACAAGACAAACATCAATAGACTGTTATAATAAAATAAAGTCAGAAGGACTTTTATCTAATATGAGATTTAAAGTTTATGAAGCTATTTTAAGAAAAGCACCCTGTACAAGTGGAGAAGCTTTTGCAACAATGACTACTAAAGAAAATCAAATAAGTCAATCAAGAGCAAGATTTACCGAATTGAGAGAGTTAGGTGTTATTTATGAAGTTCAAAATAGAAAGTGTAAAATTACAGGTATGAATGTAATAGAATGGGATTTAACAGACAGACTACCTATAAAAATTAAAAAATGTAATAGAACAAAAAAGCATAAAATTGATGACGCTTTAAATTCTTTGCGTGAATTATATAAAAACAAAGATACAAGCACAGATCAGGATTGGAAATTAGTAGCTGATTTAATTAAGAGTATATGAAAAAGACAGTAAGTAAATTAAAAAAGGAACTTGACAAGTGGTTCAGTCTTTACATAAGACTTAGGGAAGCAAACGAATATGGTTATTGTCAGTGCATAACTTGTAATGTGGTAAAACACTATAAAGATGGTATGCAAAATGGACACTTTCAGTCTAGGAAACATCTATCAACTCGTTTTGATGAAGAAAATTGTCAAAATCAGTGCGTGAAATGTAATGTCTATGCTTGGGGTGAACAATATAAATTCAGTCTAGCATTAGATTCAAAGTATGGAGAAGGTAAAGCAGAGGAATTACAATACTTAGCTAGAACAACTTTAAAGATAAGTCGTGTTGAATATGAGGAAAAGATAAGTTATTACAAATCACTTGTTGAAAAGTTAAAAAAAGAAAAAGGAATTGAGTAAACTTTTTTAATAAGTTTGCCGTATGACCAAACCTATTTATGCAAGTGAAGAACACAAAAATATAATTGAAACTTATCTAACTATGTGTCAGGAGTTTGCAAAAGATGTAAGTACAAAAGCAAGATACAACAATTATTTAGATGTTGTAGATACAATAGTTGAATACCATAACGGATATGGCACAGGAGTTAAAGAGGATAATTGGTATACTTGGTTAATGATTATACCAACTAACTTATCAGTTGCAACAAGTGGATTTTTTGCAGGATTAGAAACTAAAAGTAATGCTTCAATCATAAGAGCTTATAGGGTTGTATTAGATGAGATGGTACACGAAGTTGCAGATAAGATTGATAACTTAGAAAGAGTGTATGAATAAGATTTATCAAGCTATTGCAGATTTAAGAAGTGATTTTAAAACAATGTCTTTTGCTTTTACTAAAGATGAGAACGAAATTGACAACGCTGTGCAGGAGTTGCTCTTGTATTTTATGCAAATGAACCAATCAACATTAACTTCAATTTATGAAAAAGACGGATCATTAGGATTAAAGAGGTATGGAGCAGTTGCTTTAAGAAGAAGTTTTACAAGTCCTAGAAGTAAGTTCTATTACACTTACAATAAGTATTACAAAAATATTGATGAGCTTACAAGTAACGCAACTTATTACACGAATGAATATAACAGTCACAAAAGTATTTACAATTTGCCTAATCAAGTTTTAGAAGTTTCTAAATATGAGCAATTAGAAAAGATAGACAAAGTATTAGATAGTTTAGATTATTGGTACGACAGGGAGATATTTAAACTTTATTACTATGAAGGAAACACACTTGATAGTTTAGCAAAGAAAACAGGGATAAGTAGAAACAGTCTTTTTACTACAATAGATAAAGTGAGAACTAAAATAAAAGAAGAAGTTGAATAAGTTTTTTGTACCTAACGAAGTCTATGAAGATAGAATAGCTATCTGTAAGGGTTGTGTTTACTATAAATCTTTATTAGGTAATTGCTCCATTTGTAAATGCTTTATGAAAGTGAAAGCACGAATAGCACCAATGGCTTGTCCTCAAAAGTATTGGGATAAAACAACTGAGGTAGAAACTCCTGATACTTTGCCACAGGAAATAGTAGATGAAATATTAGATATGTGGAAGGACTTAAAAACAGGTAGAGCAAAAGACCAAGCAGCTAAAAAGAGAATGATTGAAACTTATAACACCATTTTTAATACTTCTTACAATGTAAGAACTAATTGTGGCTCTTGTATTTCAACTTGCTTTGATGGTATAAAAAAACTATATAATGAATATGCTAAGGGCTAAACTTAACTTAAATAACAAAGCGGTTATTTTCTTATTTTTTTCTGAACCCTTAGCGTATTTAAAAAAAGATGAACCGAATATAAATACTAATTGGCTCAATTAAAACAAAAGAAATGAAGATATTAAATTTATACTCAGGAATAGGTGGTAACAGATGTCTATGGGGCGAGGAACACGAAATAACATCTGTTGAAAATAACGAAAGCATTGCTAAAATTTATAAAGACTTATTTCCTAACGATAAGGTGATAGTAGCTGATGCTCACTTATACTTGCAAGACAACTTTAAAGAATATGATTTTATTTGGAGCAGCCCTCCTTGTCCGACACATTCAAGAATGAGATTTAAGGCTTACTGTAATGGTAAGGGTAAGGCATTATTTCCCGATATGAAACTATATGAAGAAATACTTTTTTTACAACAATATACTAAAAAGACTAAAATTAAATATGTTGTAGAAAATGTCAAAGGTTGGTATAGCCCATTAGTTGATCCTCAAAGTATGGGAAGGCACTATATATGGTCAAACTTTCAAATACCAAATATTAAAATTAAAAGCAATTCTACAGGTAATAATAAAGGAATGACATTGCAAAAAAAAATGCAAATTAAAGGTTATGACATAAAAGAATGGCATAACTACAAAGGAGATAAAAGGACTTTATTAAATAACTGTGTTGAAAAAGAAATAGGGTTAGAGATATTAAATGCTTCCAAATGAATACAAATAGAACTTACAAAACAATCAAATGGGTATTAAACAGCCACATTAAAAAGAATGTCCGCAGTCTTTGGACTTGGGAAAACGATAACTTTACTTGTATCTTTGAAAACTATGATGGTGATAGCAGAATATACACACCTCATCAGCTGTTAAAATTATTAAGCAAATGATGACAATCGGAATAATAGTAGCTGTTATAATAATCGTATTGCTTGTAAATACAATTATAGAAAATAAGATAGCAATAAGAAACAATAAAGATTTAATTGATAACATAAATAAACTAAATGAAAGATAATAGAATACCAAGCTACTACAAAGGGATAAGATATGGCTATGAAGCTCGTAAAGTCATAGAAGATTTTGAACTCAGCTACAATACAGGAACGGCTGTTACTTATTTACTAAGGGCTGAAAGGAAACATAAAAGCCCAATTGAGTGCATACAAAAAGCAATCAATCATTTACAGTTTGAATTAGATAAATTAAAGAGATGACATTATACTTTTGCGAATGTGGAAACACAATGGAAATAGGAAAAGCTACAATAGTCCTAAGAGATAAAAAGTGGGTATGTAAAGAAGCTCAATGCAGTTGTGGTAAGTATATGGATAGCGAACCAACAGAAGGTATGCCTAGTCTTAAAAGAACAGAACCTAGTCTAAGTATGAAACGAGATAAGCTATGGGAAGGAGCAACAGAAAAGATAAGAAGTAAAAGCGAGTAAAATAAATTAACAACAATTCTATTATATACTAAGACACTACATTATGAAACAACAAGTTAAGATAAATCAAGTAAAGGGAAACCCTGACAATCCTAGAATAATTAAGAACGATAAATTTAAAAAGCTAGTGAAGTCAATACAGGAGTTCCCTGAAATGTTAAAGCTAAGACCAATTGTAGTTGATGAGGACTTTATGGTCTTAGGTGGTAATATGAGATTAAAGGCAAGTAAAGATGCAGGACTAAAAGAAGTATGGATAGAAGTAGCAGAAGGACTTACTGAAGAACAAAAGAAAGAGTTTATAGTTAAAGACAATGTAGGTTTTGGAGAATGGGAATGGGATATGTTAGCTAATGAATGGGATAGCGTACAACTTGCTGAATGGGGTTTAGATGTATGGGAAAATGAAGATGATAAAGAACCTGAAGCAGGATTAATAGAAGATGATGAAATACCTGAAGTAAAAGAAAGCAAAGTAAAGCGTGGCGATATTTGGCAATTAGGAGAACACCGAGTTATGTGTGGAGATAGTACAAGCTCAGATGATGTTGCTAAACTAATGAATGGAGAAAAAGCTGATATGGTATTTACAGACCCTCCATTTCCTAATAATAGCGAAATAATGCACGATATGATTATAGATATTGACAAAGCATTTACTAATGCAAGAAACTATTGTGATAATTTGATGATTTGGTTTTGGGATAATATATCTTTTCCTGAATTTGGGGAAATGGTAACTACAAAGCATATTTGGCATAAAACGAATGGGTGGCAAGCAGGACATTTTGAAACTATGTATGGTTATCATAATGACAATAAAAGACACGAGCAATTAGTATTTAATGCTAATAGCGTTGGAATTAACAATAAAAGAGAAACACAGGGTTTTCATTTAACACCAAAACCTTTAGAATTACCAATATTGATATTTGAAAAGCTGAAATTTAAAAACTTTGTATTAGATTTATTTTTAGGAAGTGGCTCAACTTTAATGGCTTGTGAAAAAACAAATAGAAAATGTTACGGAATGGAGTTAGATGAAAAGTATTGTGATGTAATAATAGAAAGATGGGAGCAATTTACAGGAAAAAAAGCAATAAAGAATGGAACAGAATAGAACAAAGATTAAAGAGAGAGATTACTTAAAGCATTAGAAAGTTCTTTAGGAGTAATAACAACAGCATTAAAGGCAACTGACCTAAGCAGAACAAACTTTTATAAGTGGCTAAAAGAAGATGAAGAATTTGCAGCTAAGGTTGAGGAAATAGAAAATATACAGCAAGACTTTATAAAGTCTAAGTATTATGAATGTGTAAAGGATAAAGTACCTTCAGTTGTAATACACGCTGCAAAGACTAGGTTAGGTTGGAATGAAACAAACAGAGTAGATATAACTTCAGGCGATAAAGCAATTAATATGCCTGTTATAACATTTGTTGAAACTGATACTGAATAAAAAATACAATCCATTATTTTCATCTGACGCTAGGTACTTTATAATTACAGGAGGTAGAGGATCAGGTAAGTCTTTTGCTGTTACAGTCTTTCTTACTTTACTTACTATGACTAAGGGTATAAGAATACTCTTTACTCGTTACACTATGACTTCAGCTCACTTATCAATCATTCCTGAGTTCTTAGAAAAGATAGGGCTGCTAGGGTTTGATGATGTGTTTAGTATTAATAAATCAGAAGTATTAAATACAAGCAATCAATCAGATATATTATTTAGAGGTATTAGAACCTCAGCAGGAAACCAAACAGCAAGTCTAAAGTCATTACAGGGAATAAGCACTTGGGTATTAGATGAAGCTGAGGAATTAGTTGATGAGAATATCTTTGACACTATTGATTTAAGTATTAGGGAAAAGAACATACACAATAGAGTAGTATTAATATTAAATCCTGTTACTAAAGAGCATTGGATATATAAAAGGTTTTTTGAGGACAAAGGTGTAGAGGGTGGTTTTAACGGCTTTAAGGACAATGTATGCTACATCCATACTAACTACCTAGACAACATAGAAAACCTCTCACAGAGCTTCCTAGAGCGTATTAAGAGCATAAAGCATAGAAACTTTAAAAAGTATCAGCACAAAATCTTAGGAGGGTGGTTAGATAAAGCAGAAGGAGTGGTCTTTGAAAATTGGTCAATAGGTGAATTTAATCCTGATGGACTACAAACTTCTTGTGGAATGGACTTTGGTTTTAGTGTTGATCCTGATAGTCTAACAGAAGTAGCTATTGATAAAAAGAAGCGTAAGATATATTTAAAAGAGCATATCTATAAGAATGGTATAAAGTCAAATGAATTGGCTAAAATCATATTAGACAAAGTAGGTGATAAACTTATCATAGCAGATTCAGCAGAACCAAGACTAATAGCAGACCTTAGACATTTAGGAGTAAATATAAAACCTGTAAAAAAAGGAACTATTGAAAGTGGGATAACTCGTATGCAAGATTATGAGCTTATCATAACTCCTGAAAGCACTAACATAGCAAAAGAGCTAAACAATTACATATACGCTGATAAGGGTTCTAAGCTGTATGTAGATAATTACAACCACGCAATTGATGGGGTTCGTTACAATGTAATTTTTCACTTAGACAATCCAAACGCAGGTCGTTATTTTGTGCAGTAAACTAAAAACAATAAAATTCTATTATATAGTATGAAAGTCAAAATCAAAAAAGCAGGGAAGCAAGAAACATTTAATTTGATTGATAGTTGGTCAGATGTAACTTTGGAAAAGTGGGCAGAACTTATAGCTTTAGAAGAAACAACAAAAAGTGAAGAAGCGTTTGAAACTATAACTTCAATGTCAGAT
>Ga0233412_10001350_pt1 | contig 12926 bp, 33 predicted proteins | sample Na_anoxic_4_MG_FD_180667 | JGI IMG/M metagenome (GOLD analysis project Ga0233412, IMG submission 180667) | Seawater microbial communities from Saanich Inlet, British Columbia, Canada - Na_anoxic_4_MG | ecosystem: Environmental > Aquatic > Marine > Inlet | place: Canada: British Columbia... | reverse complement strand
ATCGTGTTTTATGGAACTACCGAAAAGCGCAACTCCACCACAGGTAGTATGGGTGATGCCTATCATACCGTAACTTTCATGTTTTTGTTTTTCTTCTAAGGGCATTGTTTCCCTCCTAAAGTGTTAATAAGTCTCATTATTGAGCTATCTCCTCCCATATAATAATAATCTTCTCATATGATAATAGAGTTGTCAAGCTAATACCTATTAAACTTACTTAATTCCATAGCTTTTCTTTTTGTCTCACGATACGGATCTTTGCACCCAGATGATAGGGTTTCAAATTCTCGTATATCCTTTCCACAACCTTCTACAACTTTAAGATAATATTCCTGGACCCAACCATGATCAAAAATAGTTCTACCCTGGCTAGGTCCTCTTTCAAATAATCTTGATATATCAGCCACTAGAACCACTATACACTCTACCTTAACTCCTCTCTCCAAACATAGCCTATTAAATTTATCGGCTTCTTTGAAATTTGCAAAAACTATTCTATCACCGTCTTTTACACTTTCGAGAAGGGAGGTAGTCCTACCGGTAGCCCTTGAAGCTTGGAAATAGATAAATAATGCTGCTTGCACAGCTTGGCCTATTCCGAAAAAATCCATATTAAATCTCCTTAAGTTTTTATCTTAATTTACCACGACTAATGGTTGCTGTCAAGGGAATATTAAGGCTTATAGTTTTATTTTCTGCTCCCATAAACTAGATTATTGTTAAACCTTTTTTCTCGTATTTGCTACCGTGTTTTTTTGATACTATAGCTCTATTAAGAGCATTAAGTGTAGCTACTACTCCATCTATCTTGCTCTCGTTCCTTTCTTTAAACGGAAATACGTTGTCTTTTTTATCATATCTTCCACATGTATTAGATGCCATCCATTTAAGAACAGGATCTCCATTATGATGAATCCTATTAGAAAGCACTAACCCTTCCATTTCTTTCATTGGATCTGACATAAAATTTATTGTCTGTGGTATTTCTACGCATGTTATTTTTCTTTTCTGAAGATTGCCGATTAATTGTGGAGCATTCCACGGGTCATGGTCCACCTCCAATACATCATAATCTTTACAAAAGTCTAATATATCTTCTTGTATTATCTCATAGTCTACCATATTACCCATTGTGGTGATAATCCAACCCTCTTTGGCCCATCCTGCGTAGTGAGCCATATCTTGACCTTCTGTGCGCTCTTCGGGTAGGTAGTGTTTGGCAAAGATGTAATAATGATTGTCTCGCTTGAATAACGCTAGCAAGACTGTGATATCTATCTTCGAGGCAAGGTCTACCCCTAACCAACATTCTTCGCCCTTGAAGTCTTCTATTTTGAGGGATTTGTCGCAGCAGTTGTCCCATTCGAACATGTTGAAGAAGGCGGTGCCAGCGTTACACCATTGATTAAGGTGTTTGCAGCGTATCATATTTTGTTGAGATGCCCTTTGGAGCGCACTTCTATGTTGCGATCTAAGGTAATCTTCAAATACAGACACTCCAAAATTAGGGTTAGCCTTCTTCCATACTTCAAAATCAGACCAATCATCATCTTTATCAATAGTGAAAATTATGCCGAAAATTTCCTCATTATCAAATGTACCGTCTAGTATTTTACATACTTGATTTCTTTTGTCAAAACATGGTGATGATGTATCTGTTCCGGCTGTTGTTATAATGAGATTAAGAGGCTGGATTCGACTGCCCATCCCAGTCACCATAGTATCATAGAGGTCTGGCCCAGAATGCTGATGGTATTCATCTATGATGGAGCAGTGAGGACTGGCTCCATCACCTGGCTTACCTATGACGGGAGAAAACTTGCTTGCAGAATCAATTATGGATAAGTTTGAAACATTAACTTCTATCCCATAGTGGTCTAAAAAGCCTTCAGCTTTCTTAGCCATTAATCTAGCTGGGGTAAAGACTTCTTTCGCCTGGGATTCAGATGTCGCGCCAGAATACACTTCTGCGCCAGATTCTCCATCCTCAACAAACATAAAAAGCCCTACACCAGCAGCCTGTGTAGACTTAGAATTTTTTCTAGGCACTTCTAAATAACATTCCCTGAAGCGCCTAGACCAAGTATTGGTTTTATACCACCCAAATACAGTTGTCCATATAAATATCTGCCAAGGCTCTAATGTTATCAATAGGCCTTTCTTTTCCCATATTCCCTTTATATGGGGTAAATTCTCTATGAAGGCACATATTTTATTAGCCATCTCTGGAACAAAATAATATTCATCTTCTTCTGTTTTCCAACGTTCTAAGTCATCTTTTTGTCTTTGAACAGCTTGTTTTAGTTCTTTGCAAGCTGGTATTTTTTCACTAAGCACATCGTCAATATATTGATTAGCTATAGCTACGTAGTCCTTCTTACTCATTATAGTTTGCCCCACTTGGACTCTTTTCCCTTGGGTTTAACTGAAATCCTACTTCTAGCACTAGGCGTCATGCCCATTTCTGATGCTATCTTTTTGAGTTGTTCAAGTGATTTGTTTACTATCCACATGTATGGCGATGTTATCACATTACCTCCCGATCTCGTCTCAACCACATCTCCATTGCGTTTATTTACAGTAGTAACCTTTTCTCCTGTTTTATATAGAGTGCCCTTTTCTAGTAATTTTTTTTCAGCTTGAACCCAGCGTGAATAACATAACACCCAGGCTTCTATCAATGCATGGTCTAGATCATTGAGTAAACCAACAGCATCTAATTCCTTGGTGATATTGTTCCACTCCTCGACTGCAATATCATCTTCTTTAATAAAATCAGGTATTTGTGGTATTTTATTCTCTGGAGTAGGTTCGTTTTCATTTAATTTTCTACCGGATGGATTTCCACGAAGTTTACGTAGAGCAGTGGGTACTGGTTTTCTTCCCTTTGTCATAATTCATATCCTTACCCCCTCCTTTTTAAAAATTAATATCTACGTCACCCCCATGACGCTACTTTTTCTCTTCATACGCAAAACCAACTTGAAAATGTTCTGCTAACTTTGTTCCTTTACTCATATTATCACTTGCCCACATTGGTTGCAAATTGTCTAGGTCCCAACATCTTTTAAAATCTAGATGTTCAGGCTTGGTAAAATTAAAGAATATCTTAGGTATACGATGATCAACATGCCATGACCCGTAATTTTCCCATGTCATGCCATCCGTAAATTGCTTTTCTAGATGTAATCTTAATTCTTTCTCAGTGTAATTAACCAATTTCTCCCAATGCCTACCCGCTTTAGAACTACCCTTTAAACACCCTCGCATGCCAGCAGATATGCTTTCGTTCAATCTATGAAATGGATCTTTAAGTCTTTTTCTATCATATTCTCTCTCTAATTTTTTAGTTTCTGGTCTACTCCTGTATTCCTTTTTATACTCTTTTCTATATTTCTTAACTTCTTCTCTATTTCTATATTCGTTTTGACATTGCTTGCAAGTGTAGCTTAATCCGTGCCTAGTGGTTATATCGATATGAAATTCCCTAGACAGTTTATCTTGTCTACATTGACAACATTTATATTTATCGTTTATATTTATTTTATGATTCTTCTTTTTGTTTTTTTCACGATATTCCCTACATGCTTCACTTGAACAGCTCTTACACTTATTATCAAGTCCATCTTTCATACTTCTATTTTTGTAAAACTCTTTTAATAATTTTTCGTCATCACATCTACCACATATTTTATATCCATCCCTCGGCTTTATCCTCTTCCTTATCGTTCGTGTTCCATTTTTAAGTTCTTGATAATATATCTTCTTTTTCACACTTATACATTCCCTGCAAATAGTATTGCGTCCGTCCTTCTTGTTTATATCCCTGTTAAACTCTGTTAAACCCTTAACCTCTTTACAACTACCACACCTCTTAACCTCTTCACTCATCATCTACCTCACTTACAAATCTCTTCTTCCTATTTGTTGGATATATAAAAACATGTTTACGCTCCTTATTTTTAACCTCCACCTTTTTATCAGGGAATAACGCTTGTAATTTTTTATACCCGCTTGCTCCGAACTTAGCAAAAGCTGTTCTACTGTGATAATGAACCCCATCTATAAAAATATCTCTACTCCCACCACCTCGCTCTCGCCCCATGTAATCAAAATTACTAGCTTTATATATAATACCTTCGTGTCCAAAATTGGGATCAGCTAACGATAGGACACATTGATATCCTAAAGCACCAACAATCCGTAAAGTTTTCCCTATGAAATAGCTCTCTGCATTTTTAGGTGTTTCATCAATGAGGCAAAGCCTACGAAGTTCTATATCGACGTTGTAACATTGTCTTTGAAATCTCATAGCTGGCTCTCCGTATGCTATTACACCTATAATAGCATCATTGTCAAACATTCCATAATAAAGTTTACACCCTGGGCATGATCCACTATAATGCCACTTCTCACAAAAAGCTTTAGTTTGTTTATACTTTATTGGCCTTATGTTTGTGTTCTGTAAAATCATCCCTAATCTCCCAATCCTCACAATCCTCCCAAACATCCTCACACCATAACCACCACCACGACCACACATCACACATACATCCTATCTCTTTATCTCCGAAAGAGAAGTTCTTGCAGTTGCCACACTTCTTATTTTTATGGGAGGTTGTAGCGCTCTTTTTATTAATCACATTCATCATTCACCTTCTTGTTAATAACCTCATCCACCATAAGCTCCTGCCCACAATCACATATAAATCTAGTTATATTCCGTTGTTGTAATGTGTTGTGGAAATTCGTGTAGCAACTAGGACATTGATATATACTCTTATGGCTAATATATGTGTATTCTTCCCATGTTACATTGACTCTCTTGGCTTTCTTAGTGATCTTACCCATCCCATACCTCACTCTCATAAAGTCTGTATGAAAAAATAATTTAATTCTGAAATAGCTTGTTCCTTTTCTTCTAAATCTTCAGCTATCATTTTTAAAAACACTGTATCTAATTCTGAAGTTATATAATCTTTCCATTTTATTCCATATCTATCTATTAGATATTCTTCAGCTTCTTTTATGTTCATAGTTAGTTTCCTTTTTTATGGGAGGAGATAGTTTTGCTTTTTAATTGACACTCTCTTCTGGCACATATGTTTTGTTTCATCCATATTCTCATCTTCCTCACCTCATCCCCATTATAATCCCATGCCCACCATCAAACCTGAAATAAAAATGCCCTTTCTCATCTCTATGTGAGAATAGTTTGACTCCTGGTAGGTCCTTTATCTTTTCTAATAGAAACGCATCAAGCCCATAATCATCAAATTCTATCCTCATAAAACTTTCTGGATACATCAGTCCCTCACCATCACATTCATGACAAATCTTATCTTGACCTGGTAATGTGCCTTCACAATTACACATTTTACAATCACATTCATAATAATTATAATCAGATTCTAGTTCCACATGTCCCTCACCATCACATTCAGGGCATGTATCTATCTCACCCACGCCTTGACAGACTACACACTTAACCTTATCTGGTAATTTGTAGGGAGGTGGATCAACCTACTCTCCTTTGATACTTGGTTCCCATGTAAGTGACTCGCCAGCCTCTTTTAAGGGAGATTCACGGGTTGTACTGATAGCATCTATACGTGGTATTCTTATGGCTATATGTCCATCTGTAGCACATGCTAAATTACCCATAATAAATGGAGAGCTTAAGTGGTCATAGCCTCCTTTGCAAAATCCCTGTAAAAAATCGCTCTTGTCTGGATGTCCTCCACAGTTTTCACACTCTGGACCATCACAATCATCACACATACCTTTTAACTTTCTCATCTCTTACTCCTGCTAACACATATTTACCACTTAATAATTCTGGATTCTTATATATATTCCCCACCACCTCATGAGACCACCCCACCTCACTCACACAACCAGCTCCAAAATCCCATGCTGCTTCATCCTTATTCCAAACAACTTCGCCATAGTAATTCTCATACCTAGCATCGTGCCAATTAATTAAACATATATCGCCCTCGTATATTTCTTTACCATTTTTATCCTTTTTACCAGTATATATTACTATAATGCAATCTTCTGGCTGTATATCGATATGCATCTCTCTTTGCTCGATAATGTCATAACCTTCACATGTGGCCCATAATTCATCATAAGAATCTCTATAGAGATGAATAACCTTATAGAATTTTTTCCTTTTCTTATGCCAAGCTTTAAATTTAATATCTCTCATATCTCACTCCTCATCCACTAGCCAATATATCTCCACATTTTTTACAAATCATAGCGACACCATGTTCATCAGTTGGCTCCCAATCATGACCACATCTATTTGCCTTCTCATTGCTATTCTCTATTTCTAATTTCCCTCCATTCTCATCCAAATCATGAATAGTACCACAATTAGCACATTTTATATTCACAGAATATTCAAACCTATCTCCAAAATCATGCCCTGTCATATCAACACCATACTCAAACATATCATTACATCCACAATTACCGCATATTATATGCAATCTAGCTCTTACCATATTATTCCTCCTTATTCCTCAGTTATGAATTTTCTATCGAAATATCTATCTCTCAACTTAGAAATAGTAAGCATCATATGTCTATACTCTTCTAAGCTAATTACGCTTGATATCTCTGGAACTATGTCTTGTAATATACTATAAGCGTTATATATCTTTTGCATGTCTGATATGTCTATGTATTCCTGTTCTGTTGTCATTGTTGGGTTCCTTTTTTATGGGAGCTTGTTGGTTGTCTTTTTAGTCGATACGTTTTCTTCTTCCCTATTCAGGTTAGTCTTCATATATTCTCACATAACAACCGTCCAACCCATTCCATACTTCACTTTTAGTTCCCCACCATATAAGCTTTCCAGTTCTGGAACATGGCCCAAGATCAGATATAAGTGATTTCAATAAATCTCCATCTAAATTCTCTCTATAAATTATTTCCCCTTTTACAATGTCTTCATGGGTAGCTGGTCTAAATTGTATCTTCCCCATATTGCCTCCTTTAATAATATTTATCAAGTTTCTCATTGATAGCATCTACTATAAAACAACCAATGGAATCTTGTAGTTCTTCACCATCTTCCATGTATTGGAGTCTACCCCATCCACGAATATCTAAAATATGATTATTATCCTCATCTAATATCATAGTTCCGTATGTTACATATCTTACTTTACCTTTTATTAATTTTTTTATCTTATCCATACCCTCCCCTCCTTAGACCCACATCAATTACCGAATTTGACTATAAGAACTGCACATAAAAATGCTACATTCGCAATCAATTGGACTAGTAACCACATTTTAAACATCTCCATATATTATTTATCCTTTAAATTTCCACAGTATGACCACAATGTGAGCATACCCAATAATTCTCATAATATCCATCACCCAGATCAACACTATCTAAATTCATCTTCCTGAAATGACACATCGGAGCAGCCTCCTCTATTTTTGCTACCATCTCTCTGTTGACCTCTTCCATGTCATCCATTATCTTAAAGAATTCCTCATCACTCATATGATCTGGTTTCATATATCCCCCTTTTTATTTAATTATTGATATATATAGGTCTATCAGTTTTTCTATGCTTATTTTACTGTCTGGTAATAATCTAGGGTGCATATTATATCTCCCTTATATTATCTTTTATTTTCTTCCAATCAATCTTCTTGCCACAAAATGGACAATAGTTTAATCTAGTTGTTAATCCTCTACGTGCATCCAGTATATCAATAGGTTTTAAATTAATTTTTTCATCATAAAGTAAATTTCTAATTTCTGTTGCGGCTTTAGCTTTGATTGTAAGAAACTGTACAATGCTGGATTCATCCACAATACGAGGAGAATAGTTATTTAATAATAATATACAATTATGTTGATTTTCCATATATTACCTCTTTTTATGGGAGGAGCTTGCGCTAATCCCTGCTCGTAAAATATTACTTACCTTCATACTTTCTAACTAATCCCCATGATACATACGGTGAACAATCATTTCAGTTAATTTATTATCAAACCTAACTTCATCGTACACGCCACCATCTACATCCCATAAAGCATCCATAACCGCCTCTGCCTTATCAGATGTTGTACTAACCTCACCATCAATACCCATCTGCATCATTAGCTCATTTATAGCTTTATATAAATTTATTAAATCTTTATATTGCATCCCACTCACTCCTTATAAACCTACTAATCTCATTGCACATTTTGTAGAACATACTGGATAATTACCACACATCGTCATAGTATCTTCAGTTATATCTTTACCGCATTCACTACAATTTAAATTACCATCAAATTTAGTATATACTCCAAACCCAATTGATGGAAATTGTTTTCTAGTTGGATCATATATTTTACCATTTTCCCTAACTGTCCACCAGTGCTGCTCTTGCGTGTTCCAAATAGGGCAATAATAATAACCCCTAACTAAAGTTAATGAACTATCTTTTTTACAAGCCTCCTCTGAAGCTTCCTTGCACTTGCCTCTATATATACTGTAATCACTTTCCATGTGTATTTTACCTATCTTTAAATTCTTTACCACAAAACGGACAAAACCCAAGCTTCACTCTCTCCCCATGATCCATACACCCGCAATCATCTAAATCAACTAACCTCAACCAACCCCTATCTATAAAGACTCCCCTTTCTATATAAATAGCGTTATCCTTAGCTATATCTCCTCCAAAAATCAATAAATCATCCGATAATTCCTCAAATTCAAATATATTATATCCATCATTACAATATTTACATCCCCTTTCGATATCATCTTGATTAGGTGTATTTTCTATCAATGACCTCCTCATAATACAAGTTGGACATAATATTGGACTTCCTGGTTTTTTAGCGCATTCTGGGCATTCTTTAAATTCTGTCATCCTTTCCACTTCCTCCATCCTCAACTCCTCTTGATATTGTCTGATCTCCTCCTCTTTCAACTCTTCTTGCCTCATCTCCTCTGCTGCCCAAGCCTCGTAATACCCATCAGACCCATATCCCATATCACCATAACACATAGAACATGATGAGCCTTGACCGTCAGGTATAGGTGAACCGCATGATGTGCAATCAGACATTACTGGTCTCCCATTGGTCTTGGGCTATTTATAAGTATGGAAAAAGCTTCATTGTACCCTTCCTTATCTTTTATCTCTTTTTTTACCTCTTGGATTATACTATCAAACTCTTCTGTAACTTCATCATGTGAAGAATCATTATTCTCTTTTATCATATCTAGCCATTCTTTACGCTTAGATGTTATAGCGTCCTCAATGCAATATAATTCAGATAAATTAAAATTCATTATTCCTCCTCCCCATAATAACAATCTAGCAAGTCTTTTATATCTTCTTCATCCCATCCATCATGCTCCATGGCTAATTGGGTTTCTTGTCGGGTAGACTCCGTAGTCTCATTTTCACAATCGCCAGCTTTAAATTGAGGGCAATTAATACCACAATCTCCATTAATGCCCAAGCCTCGTAATACCCATCAGACCCATAGCTCATATCGCCATAACACATAGAACATGATGAACCTTGTCCGTCAGGTATAGGTGAACCACATGATGTGCAACTTGACATTATTTCTCCTCCTCATCTATTAATTCTATACCCACTATGGATCTATTTCTATATGTACCCTTCTCCCTTAACCACATCTCCATAAAATCAACCTCGGTAAAAGTTACATGCTCTTCTCCCATGCCAAACCCATCTGGAGTGCAGCATCTTTCTACACATATAAATTTAATCATTATTCTTCCCCCATCTTAATAATAAGTTCTTCAAGTGTGGTGGCTGAGTATTCTGGTGGATACTCTGTATCTAGATCTAAACATATGTCATCATCAATAAGGAAGTTGATCTCGGCGTTGAGCCGTAAGTGTTTTTCTATCATACTTATCCCAGTCTTCAAAATATCAAGCTCATTATGTAAATCACTATAACCTTTCGCCCAACCCTTAAGACAATCATTGCATATTTCAAGTTCTTCTATTAAATTAGTCATCTTTCTTCCCCTATCTTCATAATAAGTCCCCTTAAATCTGGTGATGTTATGTATATGTCATTATATATATCATGTATAAACCACCCATCTTCGTCTTGTTCTAATTCACATACTCCTCTATCCAACAAATTAGCTAACTCATAAATACCGGCCTCCATAATATTAAGCTCAGAACACAACTTATCATTCTCCTTTATTGCCTTAACATTACATATCTCGCATATACCCTTTAAATCTATGTCTTCACTCATATCTCCTCCTCTACAGCTTTTAGATCCTCTTCCCACGCACAGTATTTATCAAAGAACTCTTCCATTGTATTGTAATGTTCAGTCTTAGGTCTTCTAGCCATTATGTCTTTATGAGATTCTTTTTTTATGGGAGGAGATATCCACACGCGTCTTAACTCGTCATCTGACCCCTTATGTATAGCAACTCTGTATGAAGGTATTAAATCAACATGACTACTGTATACCTGAATTCCATTAGGGGAATATATGGCTAATACTAGATCTTCTAAATCACATTTATAGTTATTAGTATTTATTTCTATTTTTTGAACAAGCCACATTCTTTTTATCCCCAACTCTTTTTGATCTTTTTCTTCTTTCAACCTTATCGTTTTTAATTCATCCATACATTTCTCACATGTTCCACATGCTGTGCCCAGTATAAAACACCCTCTACATGTTACTCCACTGTATTGTTTTTTCTCATCCTTTATTTCTTTTAGGCAATACGCCACATCCTCTATACTGCTAGAGTTTATGATGAAGCGTATAACATCTGATACAGTGTTGTATTCTTTTATAATATACTCTTCCGGTCCTGCTGTGTAAGTCTTCCCTTCTTCTAGTTGTTGCAACGGTGTTTTGATCTCCCCCATAGCTTTTCCCTCCCTATTTTCTCCAACTCTCCTTAAAATAAATCCCCAAAATTATCATCTACTGCAATAGTAAAGTCTAGATCGGGATCTTTAACATTTAACAAAATATCGGCAAAAGTCTCATTCACAATTATATCTCCCTCAATCTCTGCATAACTTAAGGTATCATACATCTTGAAATGACAACGCCTACATTGACACAACACTCTCCATCTTCCTTTTCGGATACGCTGTACTTGATCAGTGCTGCAATTAATACATTTATCCATCTTCTGATTTACCCCAAACTACCCTAGATATATGTTTCAATGCATCTATTAGTAATGGGACCGCAGCTGGGTCATTTAATTCTATAGCACCAATAACACATCCACTTGGACTTTCTCTTTGTTTAATTAAAATACAATCATCACCGTCCTCAACCTCTAATGTTCCCAGTAGGTCGTGTGAAATTATTCTTCTTGTACTTACTATATATTTTTCCATACCACCCTCCCTAAAAATAAATCTTTATTTTTAACCTTCATATCTTATCTTCCCATTGTTATCTTTCCATTCCAATATGTGTTCATATCTAGAGTTGTCAGCTCCCCCAACCCACGCATTACACCTTAAACAACGATCCTCAATCCATATTCCTGGATACCCAACATTATGGTCTATAAACTGAGTTGCCCTACAGCCACATTGAGGACAAAAATCATAAGGTTCTATATCTATCAACTCGTTTGTTTCTTTGTGTCTTGTAATACGGACTGATTCAATTAATTCTTTCAGTTTCCTTTTATTTAGTTTTCTACCGAGTATCCTTTTCTTTAACTTTCTTGGTAATTTTCGCCCATAATGTGAATTATAATGATATTTATATTTAGCCATCATTACTCCCCTATATCTATCCCCAGCATCTTAGCCCACTTTGCCATCATCTCTTCCTCCTCATCTACCTTTTCTGCATCATGAGCTACATTCCCAAGGGCACTTAAAAGCCCCTCCCATCCTAATCTCCTATCGTGATCCTCCACCCTCCCCTTAGCTATCCTACGAGTGTTTATAAATACTTCGTAATTATAGTTGCCTGTTTTTGTGTCGCCTGTACCATCATTGTGTAGTGTTATTATTAGCATTGTTCCCCCTTTAATATCCATCATGTAGAATTATATCAATTGTTGGATTAGAGTAACTTAAATTATCGTAATGCCATAGTCTATCCACAACATTATAGAAATCAGAATCTGGTGTTTCTATTATATCTCCAATGTTTGGTATAAACTCTGCACTTCTTGTGAATAATATTTTATCATTTATAGTTATAAAGTTAATTTCTAGCTTTTTCGACATTCTATCCCATCCTTTTTATTTTATTTTCAACATTGGGGTGTATCTTCCTACCGTAAAGTGGCTCAAAATATATGGCTTCATTTATTCCTATTTTACATTTAGACCAATCTATCCTATCACAGCCTTCCCTATGAAACTTACACCAATAGCATCTGCATTCTATTTCCCAAACATTGGCATAACAATTACCATTATCATCATATCTCCACGGGCATCTTTTGCAATGATCTGAACCAATAAAAAAATCAATAAATATCTTTTTTATAAATGAAATCACTTAACTGATCCTAATTGTATATCTACTCTTTCTAAATTATAATCTAATTTCAAATCACGATTATCTTCATCATAGCGTCTAATTATTTTTTCTATTTTATAAAAAGCACCTTTATCAAATTTAACTATCTCACCTATTCTAGGTAAGCTATAATTTTTTCTTTTATATAAAATCTTATTCGCAATTTTAAAATGAATTTCAAACCAACATAATTGTTTTCGCATTACAACATTACCCCTTTCGACATTTTATTCCATCCTTTTTGAATTTCTTCATAAGCTTCTTTTGTTCTGCTTCGCTATTACATTCTACTATAATGTCAAAACACACCTCTTCCCCCTCTCCAGAACCCTCACCCCCACTACCTGGATCGTCGTTGTATCCTACTA
>Ga0233412_10001349_pt1 | contig 12929 bp, 43 predicted proteins | sample Na_anoxic_4_MG_FD_180667 | JGI IMG/M metagenome (GOLD analysis project Ga0233412, IMG submission 180667) | Seawater microbial communities from Saanich Inlet, British Columbia, Canada - Na_anoxic_4_MG | ecosystem: Environmental > Aquatic > Marine > Inlet | place: Canada: British Columbia... | reverse complement strand
TTCTTTATTAGCATCCTTATATTTCCCTTTGATAGCCATTAACCTATTATAGCAAGACTGTTTAAGCATAGTTTAATTAGAGACGCTTTTTATATGATGAGCAATAAGCACAAGCCACCCGTGAATGGAGCTTAGTTCCTAACCAGAATTTTATGTTTTTAAGTATTTTTGGACAGTAATGTCTTCCCAAAGCAGTTTCTTTCATATGTACGCAAGTATAAAAACGATGTAGTTTAGGCATATAATAAAGATCTAATAAGATCTAAGGTATTAGATTTTAAATAAGTAAGGAGATTAAAAATGATGAAACCGAAAGATATAAATTTTAAACTTAAAAAGGGAACAAAAAATATGGAAGCAAAGAAGAGCGTTAATAATTTAAATAAACTAAAATTAAAAGCCGATATAGCAGACCAAATTGAAGATGTTAAATACTTTGTAAATAAGCTTGACGGTAATTGCCTTGAAAAAAATGATAATAAGAAGAATTTAATAATCCTTGAAATAATGATAAAGTCGATGCAGGATTTTGTTATTTCACGAGAGATTGCCACAGGCCTAGACCTCTATTAAAAATAGGGTACAACCTATAAAAAGGCGTTTTTGAAAAGAACCTCATCTCTCTCCTCAGTAAAGGGGGATAATAAGAGATAGAGTAAAACCTATGTGTTCCCTTAATATTGTGTTTTAAGACCTTGGTCGAACCTATAAATTGAGTTTTGTAGGGTATATGTGTCTCTCTCCTCAGTGTTTCTGGTTAACCCTAGAAATCAACCGTACACCAGGTACACTACTCAACCCGGTGAGACACGTGTAATCAACTCTGCTACTGAACTCTCCTCTAACTGTGTCTCTACCTCAAATCAACGCGGTCGCCAGATAGCGAGTAGAGGTGCCCCATCCTGAAGTCAACTCAATGTGGGAGTGTTGGAGTTGATTTGATAGGTAGCTCATCCTATAATTATTTATCAGGTGACGGTGATACTTTTCTTTCTTCCTTTCGGGGAGGGACGGAGAGGAGTTGTTTTCACCTGGGTGATATTATATAATTATTTATCAGGTGATGGCGATGCCCTTCCCCTTCATATAAAATGAGGGAGGGAGCGGAGTAGATGTCACCCAGGTGATATTATATAATTATTTATGAGGCAGAGAAAATCTGTCACATAATAAATAATTGTTCTGAGGAGGACATAATGAGTAAAAACAAAGAAATCAACGCTGAAGCAGTAACTGAAGAAACCAACATCACAGTATATGATGTGAGCAAAATCGGAGTCCTGAATGGTCAGGTTACCGAGATTCACGTTGTCAACTTGGATGCCAATAAGAAAAAATTGGCAAATCAGAGATGCGAAGTCACAGGGAAATCGGCCCGGTATCTTTATGCAGTCAAACGCGGAGATGGTGAGACCAAAAAGGTCGCCGCTTCTGTTCTTAAATCTGCGGGTGTTACCGGAAAAGAGATTGACAAGATGTATGGCGTGGCATGGAGCGCAACTCATTCCGGGACTGGCTCAGCCAAGCTGTCAACTGAAGATCAAGCAGCTCAACTGAAAGAGTTCATAGGAGCCTAGTTATAATATAGCGATAATATGAAATCGCCTGATGCCACCTTCGCGGGTGGCTTCAGCCCTGATCTAACGCTTGGAGGCTAATATGAAAACATTTAAGATTTTATTCGCTATCAACTTAGTAATAGGAATTACTTTAGGAATTTGGATATACTTTGGCTAACCTAAATGCCCAGACATTAGTTTGGGCATTTTTACTGTACGGGGAGCTCCGGAGGAGTTGACTTCTAGAGGGGACACTGCCATATAGTGAAAATATTGTTGTGTATGAAACTCAAAAATCAACTCGAGTTCCGGTGAGCAGAGTTGTAAGATGGAGAAGTAACTTCCTCCTCATAGAGCTTTACGCTGTATAATATAGTGAAACTATATTTAAGAGGAGTAGATATGAGAGGTAATTTATTATATAATTATTTATCAACTTTAAGGGAGATATCAGTTATGGATGATCATATTATTGAAATATCAGAAAAGAGAGCATATATAGTGAACACTGGAGAATTTAAGGGTGTTAAAACTTGTAACATCTGTAAAGCTTACAAGCGTAAAGATGATGTCGAGTGGCAGAGAGGCAAGGGGATAGGCTTACAGGCAGTAGATTTTGCTAAGGTTGTTGCTTACCTTTGTGCTAATAAAGTAGAGATCATTAAAGCTATTGCAGATGAAGCTACTTTGAAACTCATGGAGGCTGAGTCAATAAAAGATAGTTATATTTCTTTAGAAGAACATGTTGAGAAAGACGAAGTACCTTTTTAGAAATTCGTTTTCTTTATTATGTACTTGATATAGAGTACCAAATATGGTGTCTATATAGTACCCTATGCCAATGAAGCTTTCCTTTGGGAGGGTGTTCAGGAATGCCGAAATAATAAGGCAAGGCAGTTCGACTCTGCTCGTTGGCACATTAAATTATCTTGAGGAGGATAAGATGGAGAAACAAATATTGCAAAATCTGTCGCCTATGGCAATCTTTACAAAAAATCAGCAAATGAATATTGTATCTGAAGAACTTAAGAAGGGAGGATTCAAATATGTCTCTTCAAATGCTCTTGAAGGAGAAATAGCTAGGGCTAGGAGAAATTGTATTCTTAATTAGATCTAATTTCTTGGGAGGGGATTATGATTGCAATTGGAACTATTCTGAAACTACTTCCTGTTATTGCAGGAGGGGTTATTATTCTATGCGGGTTGATTGCTACACCTAAGAGAAAAAAGCTTTCAAAGAAAAAAATATTTTGGATAAGGAGTCTAAGATGAAAATTATTATTTGTTTGTTGTTAACGTGTTTTGTACTTTCTTGTACAACTGACCTTCGTGACCTTCATGAAAAAGAAGGAGCAGTTCCTAAAACTAAACGATTCGTCTACACTATCTTATATGACTCGGCGAGGGATACTGCTCATGACTTGTGGCTTATTCTTGACACGGAGACAGGTACAGAATACTTAAGTCGAGTAGGTGGTGGATTTATTGAAGTAAGTAAGTAGGGGGTGAAACGGGTTCGACTGTAATCTTGTTTAAAGCGACGAAAGGCCCAACGAAACGAAAGCTTAGAGATTATTGGACGCGGGTTCAAATCCCGCCACCTCCATTTGTAGTTCCTCCTAAGACAAAGTAAATAGGCGAGTAGAAATGCTCGTCTATTTTACTGTTCGACAAAATTCTCCGGAGAGAGGAGTTGACTTCGAGGAAGTAGATTGTAGCGATCTAGCATATAGTAGAGTAGATTTGATATGGAGCTCATTATATAATTATTTTGAAGTTTGGGCATATTTTCTTTTCCCTACTCGTCTTATTTCATTTTCTAGAGATATCATTTAGGGAATGGGATAGAGTGGAGTAGATATGTAAAGGAGCCCATTATAAAATTAATTAATGCGTCTGGGGAGATCAAAAAGCCTCAGTCGTAAATACAATTTGCTTGTGGAGGCAAACATGGAAAATATCATTATTTATGAAGTCGGAAAATTAAACATTCTTGGCGGAGCAGTTAAGACTGTAAGCGTCGTAAATCTGGACGACAACAAAAAGAAGCTGGCGAAGCAGAACTGCGATGTTACTGGTAAATCGGCTCGGTATCTATTCGGGATTGAGAACAAGGCTGGCGAAACCAAGAATGTCGCTTCTTCTGTTCTTACATCTGCGGGTGTCACCCAGAAAGAGATTGAGAAAATCTACGGCGTCGTTTGGAGTGCAACTCATTCCAGTGGCGGAAGTACTCGGCTGTCAAAAGAAGATCAGGCAACTGAACTCAACTCCTTCCTGTCAGCATAGTAATCGGCGAAGATAAGAGCCCAGTCAAACGAGACTGGGCTTGCGCCCTGATCTAAAGGAGTGCTAATATGTTAACAGAAGAAAGGAAAAAAGAGTTAGAAACTCGTCTTCTTGATGTTAAAACATCTCATTGTCCTGGAGCACCTCAAGAAGGAGCTTGTGAATTTTGTCCTGGCCCCTGCTCTACAGATAGTCTTGATGGTAAAAATCTTACAGCAGAAGAAGAAAGTTTTGTTGATAGTAAAAGGAGTATCGGATGAAAAAAGAATGTGTTAATTGCCCTCATTTAAAGGTAGTAAATCAAGAATGTCAACCCCTCAAAGTATGCACCCACTCTAATTTTGAAACTCAAAAGAGAGTTCCCGGTTGGTTAGCTCCTTTTTGTTTCGGCTATTTAATCCTACTCGGGACTGTATTAGGATTCTTTGGAGAATTTCTTAATAAGCATTTGTTTGTATATCTAGACACTTTTGTTGATTTCCTAGAACAATTGTTGTTTTAATCAATTATGCAACTCGTAGTTGACTTTACATCATGGGTTACACCAGCAATAGGTATAACAACAGATACAACTTCTAAATTTGAAATACAAATAGCATTCTTATGTGTTTGGCTAATAATAAGAATAGGATGAGTCAGAGATCCGGCGAGAGGAGTTGATTTGTATAACTTTTATTACCAGATCTCATAAGAGAGGAGTAGATATGAAAATCAAATCATATTATAATTATGTAAATGGGAACATCTCTATTTATATAGAAGGAACTTAAAATGAGTATATTTTTGTATGAAACCTCAACTGAACGTTTAAGGGAGCGAATCGAAAGTCTAATCTACTCTCTAAAGACTCATTCCAAATACTGCCATTTACATAAGCTTATAGGAGGGTGTAAGCGATGCATTGGAAGGACTTCATTTAAAAATAGCTGTAAGAAATATACTTTGAAACTCTATATCAAAGAGTTGCTTTCAAGAGGGATAGAATGAAGTTCAATAAAGAACAAATAAAAGATCTCATTTATTTGAAACAGAATAGTTGTAAAGGGAGGTCGTGTGGTCCTTGTCAATGGAACCAGCTGGAGATACGGGAATTTTCATGTTTTTTTCAAAATCAACCAGAATGGGAAAAACCTATTGGAAAAATAAGAAGCTTTGAAACTACGAAAAGAATTCAGCAAGTAGCAACTATTGTTCTTAAGGAAATTATATTTGAGGAACCAGAATGAAATTCAATAAAGAACAGATAAAAGATCTCATTTATCTGAAAGAGAATAATGGTTGTAAAGGGAGGAAGTGCGCTAAGTGTCTGTGGGGGAAAACAAATTTCGACAGCTGTTGGTTTCAGAATCAACCAGAATCGGTAAATGTAACCTCTTACGTCCCAGAAGCGATTCAGCAAGTAGCAACTATTGTTCTTAAGAAGATTATATTCGAGGAACAGAAATGAAATTCAATAAAGATCAAATAAAAGATCTTCTTTATCTGAAACAAAAAGGATGTGATGGTAGATTGTGTTTTAATTGTCAATGGGGCAGATATAAACAACAACCTCCTGTGAACACAAATGTTGGTTTCGAAGTCAACCAGAATGTAAAAAATTAATGAAAGCTTCCCGTCAGAAAAGATTAAGAAAATGGCAACTGAAATTCTTAAGAGAATAATTTTTGAGGAACCGGTATGAATATCAAAAATCAGAAAGCAGAGTTTAAATTTGAAAGAGAAGCTATAATGATAAGTAGCTTAGTAAATTCTATTGAAAGTTTAGCACTCGATATGGTAGATAAGATCTATGGTGAAAAAACAATTTGGAAAGAGCTTCATGTACTAGGAAAAGAGAAATTTCCTGAGATTGAAAGAGAACTACGAAATTTACGCAGTGGTTACATTTTCAGAAAAGATCCTGGACAGACACTACTCGAGTACCTGATGGAGTGGATTAAGAGTAAGAAGGAATCACAGAAAAAGGGATATGAGAGATGAGATTTAATAAAGAGAAAGGGAAGAGGGTGACTGAGCCAACCACTACAAATACCACTGCTTCTCTCCTGCCCTCACCCACTCTCAACACTATTACCTACCTACCTCTTACACGTACACTACTACACTATACTACTTCCCTTACGTTGAATAGATCTATAGGTAAAGGGTATCTTTTAACGGCTAAAGATATAAGAAATGGGTGTTTTCAGGTGAATACAATTCTTTTCCTACGTTTCTCCCTTGAATCTCATCAAATTACCATACATGCATACCGGTTCATACACTCAACCCCTGAATTTTTGCGAAATCTTGGTACTCTTATGATACGTCTTACTTACAACACAATATATATTCACCATATGTTTCTCCCCTGTTTCTTCTATTATATGGTACTCAAATCATACCAGTACTACTTATCTGTATTCCTAACAGAACGTCCGGTTCTCGGTGTAGGTTTCACGGGGTGTACGACATGAACAATAAAGAACAACTACAATGGCTCATAAAACTATCTACACAAGCTGAATGGTCTTGCCCTACTGAAAAATGCACTACTTGTTTAATTTTTCAACAGTGTACTCAAGGAATAGAAATCTTACAGCAATATGTTACTATGCCACATCAATTAAGAGAGTTGAAACAACGTCTTGCTAAAGATATGATAAGGGAAATGTTATGAATCATCTTCAACAGCTTCTTTATATAATTAAAAAAAAAGGTAAGTGTCATGGTATGGCTTGTAAAGAATGTATCTTAGAAGATAAATGCTCTATAGGAAGGAAAAAAATGATTGTTACTAATAGGGATGTACTTTATCAATTAGCTAAAGAAACTATCAGGGAGATGTTGTGAACAATATGGGTAATGCATTACTGGCTTACAATATCGAAACGATACTTCGTACTAAGTTTACTGATGAAGATATTTGGAAGCTCCTACATACATTACCTAATCAAGTAAGGAAGGGTTTTCTTTTTCAACTTGAAGATATTTCTTTGCGGGATTATTTAAAAAAGCTTAAAGAAGAATTGGAGGTGTTATAATGAAACTTAAAACCTATTCGTACCACGAAACGTTAAACATAACAACTGAAGATGGGAGGGAAACACATCTTAAAAGATGGAAGAACAAACCAAGAGACCATGAGTATGGTTGCTTTGCAAGTAAAGGCTATGTTTGTTTTGCAATATCTGGAAACAATTTGGGGAGTTATAAACTTACTTTAGATGAATTCACAGCAATCGTAAGTAGAGATGCAACAGATCCTCTTCCTGTAGTTGGGCAAAGAACAATTGATGTTGAAAAAGAATTGAAAAAAGGAATAATAGTTTGTCCTACATGTATGAGTAATGGGAGAATCGTTACAACTAAAAATAAGCATTGGTTGAATGAAGATTGTCCACTGTGTAGTGGTAAAGGTTGGTTAAAAATAAAGGAGTTGTTATGAATTATCTTGAACAGCTTCTTTTCTTCATCAAAACAGAAGGTAGTTGTTTTTCTATAAAGTGTGATAAATGCGTTATAGGAGATAAATGCTCTAAAATAGTAGAAGAAAGAAACCGGATTACTGGTAGAGAGATATACCTCTTAGCTAAAGAAACTATAAAGGAGTTGTTGTGAATAAACTTGAGCAACTTCTTTATATAGTTAAAACAGGAGGGAATTGTTATACGCTAGATTGTAAAGAATGTATCTTAGAAGATAAATGCGATAAACTAGGGAAGAAAACGATTAAAACGATTACTAATGATAAAGCCCTACTTCGATTAGCTAAAGAAACTATCAGGGAGTTGTTGTGACCTACTCTGAAGAACAGATTAAAGATCTCATTTATCTGAAACAGAAAGGATGTATCGGTAGATTGTGTAGTACTTGTCAATGGGACTCGAGTGAACGGGACATAAGATGTTTTTTTCAACATCAACCAGAATGGGACAAAACAAAACCGCTGGGAGCATATACTATGAAAAGAATTAAGGAAGTAGCAACTAGAATTCTTAAGAGGATTATATTTGAGGAACCGGAATGAGCTATACTACTGAACAAATTAAAGATCTTTTATTTTTGAAAGAAAATGGTTGTGATAACGATAGAGTATGTGCGGATTGTCAATGGGCAAAGAGTCTAAAGACAGGAAGACCTGTTGATTGCTTACTTTTTGAAGGACTTGGCTTCTTTGGAGTACGTCCTTTTGAGATACCTGAGGTAGTAACTGGAATACTTAAAGAGATAATTTTTGAGGAACAGAAATGATTTACTCTAAAGAACAAATTAAAGATCTCATCTTTCTGAAACAGGAAGGATGTGTTGATAGAATGTGTTGCAAAGAAGATTGTCAATGGGCTAATGAAAGTAAGAAAAACAAGGACCATTGTTGGTTTCAAAAACAACCAGAATGGATTAGAATATTTCTTTACGGTAAAGAAGATAGTATTAAGACAATGGCATCTAGTACTCTAAGAAAGTTAATTTTTGAGGGAAAAGAATATACATGAAACAAATAAAAGATTTAAAACTTTTAGTGCTTTTAGCAAAAGGAGGTTGTCCTAGAGTGTGGCCTGCTACCATAGAATGCCATTGTTGCCCTTTTGAAAACGTATGTTTTGTTCTTCTAAATCAGGAAACTCCTGCTTGGTCAATCTCTAGAGAATTACCTCCTGTTGCTTATAGTAGTATGAAACTTCTTGCAAAGAAGGCTATAAGGGAGATGTTATGAAAATTACTGACAATTGTACGGATGTATTATTGGAATATGTAAGATTATTAAACGCTTCGGAAGCAGGATTTGCTTGTAAGTTAGCACCTCCTCCGATGAGTAAAAGGCAAAGCGATTTTTGTTTAAATATCTGCGTTGGAGGGCTTGGTTTAAAAAAAGGTAATTGTATCGAAGAAGCAAAAAAACGAATAACTAAAGAACTAATCTCTAGAGGTTTAAAATGATAGTGGGAAAAACCGACTATTCTAAAGCACAAATTATAGATCTCATCTATATAAAACAGAATTCCTGTAAAGGAAGATTTTGTGGCGAATGTATATGGATGTATAAGCTACACGAGAAGTGGAAATGTAGGCTTAGCGAAAAATCAGTTGTCCAAGTGACAGAAAACAGGGAGAAAGAAGTCAAGAAAAACGTAATTAAGATTCTTAAGAAATATCTTTTTGGAGAAGCAGTAAAATGAAGAACCCTGTGGTACTTTTATTTATGATATCTGGTATAAAGGATCTAATTATGGCTATGAAGGATGGAATCTTTAATGAAAAAGAAGTATGGGAGCGAATAAATAAGAACTATTTTGATATGTGGGAGTTACGTAGTGGATATATATTTCGAAAAGATCTTAAACAGAGTTTATTAGATTACTTAACGGAATGGGTTAAGGAAAAGACAGAGGAAAGTAATGGAAACGATTTCTAAAAAAAAATTAAAAAAGCTTGTCTGGATACTAAATAATGAGGGTCGTTGCCCTTATTCTGCAGCAATTCAATCTTGTAGTCAATGCTATTTAAATTTAAGAGGAGAATATAAATCACCTGATGGATATGGTTGCAATGGTACGCGGATAAGTAGAATTCTACTAGCTAAGAAGCTAATTAGGGATATGTTATGAAATATACAAAAGCGCAATTTAAAAGACTCTTAGAAATAAAGGAAACGGGAACTTGTAGTCGAAAAGGAAACATCGGATGTGCCCTAAAAAAGAAATACTTCCACAAGGACTACTGTGAGCCTTTGACTGCTTATTGTTCTTCAATATACCAGGCTTCTAAGGAAGTTCAACAAATAATCAAAGTTAAAGCAGCAAACATCATCAGGGAAATGTTATAAGGTAAGTAGATTTGAAGCCAATAGATATTAAAATTAAATAGGAAAAAATATGGATTTAACAAAAGAACAGTTTGATAAAATTGTGGCTTTAAGTAAAGAAGCTTTTATATGTAAAACACGAGCGGCATAATGCATAAATGGGAGTTTAGAGTACTTCAAATTTTAATCAAAACAAATAACTGTCCTAGTCTAGCAAGAGGAGTGGAGTGTGAAAAATGCCCTATCTATAAAGACTGTTTCTATAACTATACAATGAAAATAAAAACTGATGTTAGTACTTTAGCAAAAAAGAAAATCAGGGATATGTTATGATGTCACCTCTTAAATGGCTACTGCATCTTTCAACTAAAGGAGTAGCTAGTTGCCCTGATGCTTATTGTAAGGAGTGTTTAATAAAAATAGAGTGTATACGGTGGAAGGAGGTGAAAGGAACCCCAATGTATTTTCCAAGTGAAATAAAAAAGTTTAAGAAACAACAAGCAAAAGAAAAAATTAGAGAAATGTTGGGTGGAGAAGATGAATAGTTTAATAGAGGCTTCCCCAGAAATGCTTCTTGTGTATATTAAGGCATTAAAAGATAGTATAACCTTAGTAAGTTGTGGCTTAAGTAAACTATTTCCTAACAGAAAGTTCCACCTTTGTGATGTTTGCCCAGTAAAAAACCGTAAGGGATGTGTTGACGTTGCTATAAAGAATTTTACAAGAGAACTAATTTCAAGACCTATTAAAGAGGAGTAGATATGAGGTTAATTTAATATTATAATTATTTATCTCAAAAAGGAAACTATTAATGAGAAGAACTTACATATCAACTGATTGGCATTGTAATCATGGAAAAATACTCCAATATGAGAATAGGCCGGCTGATTTTACAAAAAGAATTATAGTGAATCATTCAAAGATATTAACTCAGAAAGATATCTTAATTGTTCTTGGTGATGTCTGGTTCAATAGAATTTCTGAATTAAAAGAGGCTATTGCACAGATAGATTGCAAGAAATTCCTTATCAAAGGAAATCATGATCATAAGAGCGTAACTTGGTATATGCGAAATGGTTTTGATTGGTGCGGAGAACTATTAGTGATGCATAATATTCTTTTTTCCCATAAACCACAACAGAGATTGGAAGGAACAGATTTTAATGTTCATGGTCACTTCCATAAAACTTCTCATAAGATTGAAGATTATGAATGGTATGATAAAGAGTATCATCGAGGGCTTTCAATAGAATATGCGGAGTATAAACCGATACTACTTGAAAAATTCTTATTTGGAGACGTAAAAAATGAGCAATTATGGCGAAGATACTTTAAATGATGTAATCGAAATGGGTAAAAGAATAGAGGATTTTACCGAAGCACAGATTAAAGACCTTATTTATCTGAGCAAAAATGGGTGCCAACATATTGGACAACATAGGCTATGCCCTGGTTGTATGTGGGATGGGGTGTTGGAATGCGACCTTCTAAAAGATTCCCCTCATAGAAATTCAAAATTAAGAGCTAAAGAGCTTCTAAAAGGAATCATTTTTGATGAAGAGCCTTTTTAGGAATCAGAATGGAATTCACTAAAGAACAATTTGAAGATATACTTATTCTAAAACAAATAGGATGCAGGGGTAGGAAGTGTTCTCCTCCTAATTGTATATGGTTAAAAAGAGGATGCTATTGGAGGAAGGGTAACACTTCCTCAAGTTGGGGAGCTTCACATGTTAAACATAGTGTCAATAAACAATTGCCTGAAATGATTTTTGGGGAACTAGAATGAGCTTCACTAAAGAACAGATTAAAGATCTCATTTATCTGAAAGAGAATAATGGTTGCATTAGGAGGGAATGTCCTCAGTGTCAATGGAGATCTCCTACCGCCACCATTGCCTGTTGGTTTCAAAATCAAGAAGAGTATAATTCACAAACAACCCCTCGGAATACTCTAATCTACGTAAGAATTAAACAAATGGCGACTATTCTTCTAAGAGCTATAATTTTTGAGGAACAGAAATGAAATTGAAATTTAATAAAAAACGGATAAAAGATCTTCTTTTTCTGAAACAGAATAGTTGTGAAGATAGAACATGTGCTGAGTGTCTATGGCTCTATAACTCCCACGGCTGTTGGTTTCAAACTCAACCAGAATGGGAAAACCTTATAGAGACATTCTCATCCCTAGATGATGTTAGACAAATGGCAACTATTTGCCTTAAGAGGATTATATTTGAGGAACAGAATGTTATCTAGAGTTACAATAAAAGAATTTAAAAAAGAACATCTTAAAGATCTACTTTTTCTCAAACAACAAGGATGTGTCAGTAGAATGTGTCATGATTGTCAATGGGGAAATGAGGATAATTGTTGGTTTCAAAATCAAGAAGAGTGGAAAGTGAAAAAATTCTTAGATGTGGCCGCTGGCGTTAAGAAAATGGCAGCTTTTTACCTAAGAAAGTTTATTTTTGAGGAACCGAAATGAAGTACTCAAAAGAACAGATTAAAGATCTTCTTATTCTGAAACAGAAAGGCTGTGTCGGTAGAGTGTGTCTTGATTGTCAATGGGACACTAAACGGACAAACTGTTGGTTGCGAAATCAACCAGAATGGAGAAAGACTAAATGGGAAGGGTACATAGATACGCCGTCAAAAAGGATTAAGGAAGTGGCGACTATTATTCTCAGAGGGTTAATTTTTAAGGAATAGAATGAAGTACACTGAAAAAGAAATTAAATCATTATTAGCACTTGCTAAAAACGGGTGTCCTCCGTTGTGTATAACTTGTATTTGGGCTGAAACTAATGAAGGGCGTGCTTCTAGAATGGCACCTAGAATTTTGGTTCGTTCAAATTGTAAATGTGGACGAAACCCAAAAGCTTTACTTAAAAAAATAATATTCGGAGAATGAAAATGGAATATACTCCTGAACAATTAAGAGATCTTATTAGAGTAAAAGAAACAGATTCAATATGCCCTCCCAACGCAATAGTTAAAACGTCTTGTCCAACATGCCCTTGGAGGAGCCTTACTGACTCGTCTGTTTGTGATCCACCAAATATCTTTTCTAAACCTTTTGAAAACTGGAGTACATGGGCAGATGGTGAGCTTAGAAAAATTCTTTTTGGAGAAGAAAAATGAAATTTTTTAAAATTGTTGTTGAAGAGATTGAAAACCTGGAAGAAGGACAGAAAAAACTAAAAGAATATTGTACTCAACTGAAACAAGATGGCTTTTCCCAAAGTGGAGAGAGTAAAAACAATGTAACAGGTGAAGAGACTAACTCCCTCCGGC
>Ga0233412_10001347_pt1 | contig 12939 bp, 13 predicted proteins | sample Na_anoxic_4_MG_FD_180667 | JGI IMG/M metagenome (GOLD analysis project Ga0233412, IMG submission 180667) | Seawater microbial communities from Saanich Inlet, British Columbia, Canada - Na_anoxic_4_MG | ecosystem: Environmental > Aquatic > Marine > Inlet | place: Canada: British Columbia... | reverse complement strand
TTCCATTCTAATCGTTTTTCATCTGTCCAATGTTTTTTTAATGATTTTTTTATTTTATTTTTGGTATCTTTAGAACATATATATAAATTTTGATAATCATTGAATTTTTTTTTATATTCTTTTATTGTAATATTATGTTTTCTTAATATGTGTGTAGCTAAATTTGTTTTAGATTTAAATTTACATATTTTACATATTAACATCTAATTCCCCATTTATTTCTTTAATATAAATATATAAAAAAAATATTTTTATGTAGTTTTACCAGTACCTGGGGTAACATAATTTGCTACTAACTTTGCAAACTCATATACAAATATATCTTTATTTCCTATATTAATAATATCCCATGGGTTAAACCAAATAACTTCGCCTAATAATTCTACGCCATATTGTTCATATTCTATATCTATTACAGTGTTTGGGCCAACACATTTCCCTGCGCCGGGTCCACCTATAATAATACCAAGTTCACCTGGTCCAAGTCCACCCTGAGATATATCATTTATAACATCCCATGGAGTTTTTACTGTGTCACGTTTCAAAACATTGAAAACATTATCAACACTTTCTTTCATTAAGTTTAAACCAATATCTCTACTCATTCCTGCTTTAAGTGCATCATCAAATTTCTGTTTAATTACATCATATTTACCATTTTTTAGATCATCTATTGATTCATATATAGCAGTCTTAATTTTTTGATTTTTACAAAATTCTAAAAATTTATCTTTTATATATTTTAACTCTGTGTCATTTTTATGAACCCATACTTCTTTTAATTTTTCAACAACATCAATCTGTAATAATTCATTTTCTTCTTCATCTAATTCTTTTTTAAATACTTCTAAAGTTGGTAATTCTTTATATGTATTAAAATAATCTTTTGTTTTTTCTATAATCCATTGGCTGGATTCTGCTTCAAAAAAATCTTCTAATAATATATCAAATATCTGTTCTAAAAATAATTTATCAGTAACTATAGCAGATATTACTTTGACTTGATAAGAATGGCCAAACTTTACTAATGTATCTACTTCCATTTTATTCCTTATAATTTAGTTTTTGCAAATGAATTTAAATATGAAAAATTTTCATTTAACCATGAATTTATATCTTTTATAGATGTCCATATTTTATCACGTATGTACATTTTTTTAATAGTAATTAAATCTGTGCGTATTGGTTTAGTTCTATAGTGATCCATTATTTTAAATTTTGCACTAGTTGATATATTACTTTCTGCTAATTGACATATTTTATAATTCAATTCTACCATTGGTACATTATCTAATAAATCTTTATATTTTTTACCATTTTCAATATTTCTTTTTGAATGTTCTACTAATTGATCAATTGTACATTCATTGTTACCTAATAACATTGGAAAATATTTTGTTGTTGTTTTTATACCAAAGCCTTTTATACCTTTTACATTGTCACTTTTGTCACCGTCAATTGATCTAAATAATAATATATTTTTTGGATGTATTCCACCAAATTTTTCACGTGCTGTATTTATATCAATTACTGTTTTAGATATTGGATTCCAAACTTTAACTTTTTCTGTAATCAATTGATAAAAATCTTTATCACTTGATGATATATAAACTTCTTCATTGCACATTTCTCTTGCAAGATAACCTATTACATCATCTGCTTCAATGTTATCAATTGTTATTATTGTTATTGGTAATTTTTTTAAATATGATATTGTACGTTTTAATTGTAATATCATATTTTTTTGTTCTTCTTCTGCAGTAGACCAATTATATGCCCTATTTAACCGTAAACCTTTACCTCTACCTGATTTATATTGTGGATATATTTTTTTTCTTCTTTTACTTCCATTTGCCCCATCAAATACAATAATTAATCTAGTAGGTTTAAGTATACGTATAGTTAAAGCCATTGATTTTAAAAATCCTACAATTCCACCAATGTGATCTCCATTCCCGTTTAAACTAGGATTTACTACCCATGTTCTTATATAATTGTTAAGTTAAAGTCCATCAAGGATTAAAACTCTTGAATTGAGTTCTAAACTGATGGACTCTTTTTTCTCCTTTTCAATTAAATTTAAAATGTCTAAATATTTTTTAATCATCTGATAAATCCTCAACTATGGAATCTGGATCTATTGGTTTTTTTTCTATTTGATTTGCATATGGTTTTATATAAAAATCACATATTTTTTTATATATTTCTTCTTTTACTGTTTTATCTTTTAATATTTCATGAAATCCATTTATACCTTGATATTTATCAACCCCATATGTAAAATAACCTGCACCTGCAACTTTAATAATTTTTGCATCTTTACATGCTTTGTACCAAGATGCAGTTGGATCCATGCCTCTGTCAAAATATAATTCAACTTCTGAATGTCTAAATGGTGGACCTACTCTATTTTTTTCAATTGTTACTTTTGATTTTATACCAATTATATCTGCTCCAGCTTTTGCTGATTCTTTTATTTTAGATATTCTTGCAACTTTTAATCTTACAGATGAATGAAATGGGATTGCTTTACCACCTGATGTTTTATATTTATCACCAAACGATAATACACCAACTTTCTCTCTTACTTGATTTGTAAATATTAATGCAATTCGTTGTCTAGCAATCAATGGTGTTATTTTTCTCATTGCTTGTGATAATAATATTGCTTTTTGTGTTGCATAACCTTGAATATCATATGTAGCTTCATCTTCTACTTTGTTTGTAGCGCCCATAACTGAATCTACAACAATTGTAACTAATCTATCACTTTCACTTTTTCTAACTTTTTCTATTATATTTTCTATTATAATAAAAATATTTTCTATTAGATACTCTGAAACATAAATTAAATTACTTAAATCTAAACCAATTGCACCTAAGAAATCTTTCATTTGTGCATGTTCTGTGTCAATAAATACTGGTATACCACCTTGTTTTTGTGTTTCTGCTAATAAATGTGCTGCTAATAAAGATTTACCTGTAGATTCTAATCCAAATATTTCTGTTATTCTACCAACTGGTATTCCACCATTAGGTCTATTACTGATTTTAATATCTAAGATTGGATCTCCAGTAGAGACCCAATCTGTTATATCAGAAGGATTCCAATCTTGTTCATCTAAAAAATAAGCAGAACTATCAGACTTTTGTATACCATCATATACTGATTGTATTAATTCATCTCTAGTATTTGCCATATTTTAACCCACTTAATTAGAAGGTTGATCTTTGAATAACTTCTCAAAATCTTTAGAAGTTTCTTCAATATCAGTTGAATTTATATCTTCAGTTGATATGCTAGTCTTTTTTTCTTCAGTTTCTTCTTCTTCATCTAAGCTAGTTAGCCATTCTTCAAGTGCTTCTTTTAATTCATCATATGTTAAAACTTTATAAATATCAGTAATTTTCTTTTGATTATTTAATAAATTTTCTAACATAGTTGGATCATCAGATAGCTTAGAAGTATTACGTTTAGCTCTAATATTTACTTTACCATATGTAGTTCCTGAATCTTCAGGGCTAGTAAACATTACTTCAATATCAGTTCCAATTGAAGGATCAACAATATCACCATATTCAGCATCTGCCATTATTTGCATAAGTTCTTCATAATTATTTTTACCAAATCCCCAAAATTTAATACCTTGTGATTCCTCACCACGTATAACTATAGGTACATATGTTCTCATTTTTGGTGACAATTTTCTACTTAACTTATAAGATTCTGGATCGCCAGTTGCTCTTAATTTGTCAGAAAATTCTAATATTGGATCTGGATCTCCAAAAGATTTTGGTGATAGGTAATTTTTAGAACCCAACTCATAATGAAACCATAATTCTATGAATGGATTTTCCTTATCATATTTATACGGTACGATTCTTACTTGATGCTTTCCTGTTGGTCGCCATAAGCCTGAAGTTTTGTTAGTTGATTCTTGAAGTGATTTTAGACGTTTTTTCATCATTTCTAGGTTAGTTCCCATCGCGGTTCTCCCAATTTATTATTTATTATTTGTTATTTGTTAATTGGTATTATATTATTTAATATAAAACAACCAATTTGATTATAAATATATTACAATTTTAGTAAAATTGAATGTATTTATTTGCTAATATTTAATGAATCTACTACATTAAGCGAATCAATAATTTTAGCAGAATTTGAAACTTGTACTGAATCTTGTTTGTTATTACTTACAACAGTTGGCTTTGAAGTATATATTATCATAACTATAAATAGTAATATTAAAGCAATTGTTGATACTTTTGTTAATTTTTTCATTGTACTCTCCATTTTAATAAATCGTTAAATCATAAATATAATAATTTTTTATTAAAATGGAATTTATTTCTATGCTAATATTGTGTATTTAAAAAATACATATTAATGCATAAATTTATTTTTATCTATGTTTTTTAACTTTTTAGCTGCAGGTGTATATGCAGATTTTTTTCCTGGATTATTTTTTTTAAATTCTTTATCACTAGCAAAACTTTGTCCTAAATTTATATATTCAGTTTTATCAAGAAATGCTCTTGGATTATTCATATGTTTTTTTATTTCTTCTGGTCCTTTTAATTTCCCTAATTCTAAATCATTAAATATAAATTCACCAAAACCAGAACCACGTTCGTTAGTTGGCTCAACAACTAATAATCCAGTTTTTGGTACATATTTTATGCGAGCACGATCTGGTGTATCACCTGAACTGTTATCTGATAATTTAGGAATTCCAAAATCACTTAAACTACCCTCCAACTGGTGATGATCATTTCCCCAAATAGAAGATTTACCTATTTGACTTTTTACTTGTGGTTTATATTTTATTTTAACATTTTTACCAAATTCGCTTTTCATTGTTTTAAAATGTTTCGCAACTGTTTTTTTATGTTCAGGTGTTCCAGTTTTTGGATATTTTGGTATTTTATTTGAATTAGTAACACCAATTTTATTTCCTAATGATTTTGTTAATTCGCCGGCTGTTGTTTGTTTACCTGCAATTGAAACCTTTGTTGTAGATCCAATTTTATGTAATTTATTATATAGTTTAAATGCTTTATCTGATTTAAAATCCAATTCAAATAAATTTTTTTTAATTTCTTCTCTAATTAATTTTCTAAACTGATTCATTTTCATTGCTTTCTCCTAATTTTGTTTCTTAATATATAAATATATTAAATTTTAATTATATCGTATATTTTTGTTTCTATCTTTTTATATTCATTATTATTTGTTACAAGAATACAATTTGAATAATTCTCCCATGGTATTAAATAATTTGTATTTAATATACCATCATTTAGAACAGTTATTAAATAATTTAATGCATTTATAGTATATAATGTATTTGTATGTTTTTTTCTATGTATATTTATAGTATTACTTGGAATATTTTCAAATATATTTTCATTTTCATATAGCTGTATATTATAGCTACATATTAATTCAGTTTCTACATCTATATTTTGTAATACAAATATTTTATTATATAATATATCATATGTTTCTTTTATCAAATCAATAGTATTATTTAATTTATTTTTTGTTGTGAATGTGCATAGTAATTGAGAATTATTCATATTTATTTTCCAATTTTATTTAAACTTCTTCATAATCCAAATGTCCTGCGTATGTATTTGTACTTTTATTAGTTTTAGAATCTTTTTGCGATGGATCGAAGCCCATCATACTTTGTGTTGTTATTCCATCTGTTATTTCATGTCTTACACCATTTTTACCAATATAATAACGAGAATTAACAAATGCTTGAAAATCTATACTATTATTATATATGCTACCCATCATATAACCAAGTTGATAATATCTTTTCCATGCTTCTCTATCATGGAATGATTTTCCTTCCATCCATGTTTCTCTATTTTTCATACGTTTTTGGTAACCTTCATCTGCTTCAAGTATATGTTTATATTTTTTTTCAAATGTTTTTATTAATTTATCTGCAGTTTTATATTCACCATTATTCATTAATTCATCATAATTAGCAACTATAGCTAACAAATCATCTTTAGTTTCTGGTGGTTTAAATTTAGTTAATTGTATTTTTGATAAAGCAGCAGATGCTCCACCTTTATCTTTTTTTACACTTCTATCTTGTAAGCTTACAATTCTAACTCCACTACCTTCATTTAAAAAATCTTGTGCAGTTGGTTGTGGACCAGGTAAAACTAATATGTCCCCAAGTGGAAATGTAGTATCCGCTGGTAAACTTGCTGCTCCGCCATTTCCAAGTACTTTCATAAAATCTAAAATTTCTGCAATATCAGGTGCTGATGTTTTCATAGATACATCTGTACCTATTTTATACATTATAGCATCTATTGCATTAGTCATTTCATTTTTATTTTTTATTTTACTAAGTTTATTTAAATCATTTATTGTATCTTGTATATCTTTAGTCATTACATTAGCACCATCTTTTTTTAATTTTTCTGCTAATTTATTTGCAGTAACACTTATTGTATTTATTCTACCTTTTGGTGTCGATACATCACATGCATCACATATGTTGATCATGTTTATTTTATCTCCTTTAGAAATACTACTAATAAAATTATCCATGATGTAATTTTCTTTTTCAACCCATTTTTGCATTTCACTGTATTTTTTAATTGCTTCTTCTTTATTTAACCCACCTGCTATAAGTTCTTTTATTGTAGATTTTGGATATGGTTTTCTTTTTTCTATTTTATGTTGTCCAACCATTATTCCATTTTTTATTTTTTTAACTGGAAATTCCTTTTTTTGTTTTTCAAATAATGCATCTGGTGTTATTGTTTTTTTACCAAATGGTGGATATGGTAAATTTCCTCCTAAATCATTTATGAATTTACCTAATTTTGTAGTAGTAACATTACCAGCCCTACCTGAAATGGCAGTATAATCTTCTAATACACGTATATATAATTTAGTTGTTTCACCTCCATGTGGATCTTTATTTGTACCTAATTTATATTTTTTTACCATTTGTTGAACAAGCTTTGGATCATTTGTTTTTACTAATTTTTGTATATCTTTTATAAAAGATCCCATTATTTTTTTATCATTTCCAGTTAGTTTATCATATACTGATGTAAGTGTTTTATTGATTGCTTTTAATTCTTTTTCGTTTGGTATATATCTAGTTTCTTTGTTATCTACTTGTTTCATTTTTTCCTCTTTGTCTTTTTTGATTATTGTTTTATCTTGTTTTTTACCGTGTACTTCACCTGGTGTAGTTTCTTTATTTCCAATTGTTATTTTTGTACTATCTCTTATTTTATATTTTTTTTCATATGCAGCAAGTCCAGCATTATCAGCAAATTTTAATTCAGTTAATAATAGATTTGTAATTAATTTTTTAATTTTAGAATCATCCCATTTATATTCTTCTTTTAATATTAAAATTAATTCACTTAAATGTGCTTCATTTTTAAAATCTATGTCTGTATTAATTTTTAATAACAGTGAATCTATTATTGGCCCAAAGTCCATCTTTTTCTCCATTCATGTAATATATATAAATATTAAACTTTTACTAAATTATGATAATTACTTCCAAAATATGTAGATATTGGGTATAAATTATCTTTTGTTAATGCATTTTTTATTTTTTCTCTTGCATCTACTCCATCGCTTAACTTAAAATCAATTAGAAAACCATCATAAATATATAATATCATTTTAGAATCATATTTATTTTCTTTTAATACTTTTAATATCTTGCTCATTGCTTCTATTCCATATTCAGTTTCAACTGCTTGAAAATAATAATTAAATAATTTACTAGGTTTTAATTTTCCTAATGTATTTTTATATAATTTTTTCTTAAATAATGGTGTAGTTATAAATCCATCTACTTCATATGCATGATGTAATTCCATCATATATTTTTTAGTTTTTTCAAAAAATGGAATAACTTTAAATTCATCTGGTATTCCACCATACATTACATTAAATGTTACTTTTTTTGATTCTGCATATTCTTCATCTGTTAATACATCTTTTCCAAAAAAAACTTTACCAAAATCTGTATATGGATCTGTTTCAAATTTTTCATCTATTATATTAGATATTAAATATATATGTCTAGCTCTATAATCCATGTAAATTAATCTTCCATTATTTCCAAATCTACTTACAAATGGTTTTCTATCTCCATTCTTTTTATTTAATGATATAAAATTAAATCCATTACTTGAAGGACGACCAGTCATTGTAAATAAGTTATAGTCTGAATATACATAATTATCGTTAACAAGTACACCGTTTTTAAATAATTTATTTACATATATTCCATTTGCTTCCATTGTTGCAAATGTATTAATAGAAATATCATTTATATTTTTAAATCCACTTTCATCTAATATGTCTTTGCAATCGTCTATTATAGATATTAATTTATTTTTTAATTCTGTCAAATATTCAAAATGCTTTAATAATGGTATTACTAAATTTAATTTAATTTTTTCATTAAATTTTTTCTTAAAAAAGTTTACAATGTTATTGTATATTTTTAAATTTGTTTTTAGTGTACCATATTTATAATATTCCATTGACTCTACATCAATTAAATTAAAAGTTTGTAATAATGCAATTGTTGATTTTTTATTATAAACATATATTTTATTTTTAAACGTTTTTATTTCGTTTAATAGAATAGAAAATTCTTTAACTGATAAGTTATCACAATCTGGATGATTGAATGGTAGTATGTATTCTAATTTAGTTGAAATGAAATAGAAATATATAAAACTAATTCTATTTATTGTGGAATGTTTATCTTTATATTCTGCTATTGGAAGTATTATTACATCACCTACATTGGCTAATTCACCAATGAACAAAGTAAAGCTTTCATTATCTTTTATTAAATCAATCATACAAAAAACCTTTATTTAATTATAAATATATATTAAAAATCATTAGATTCAAATTTAAGCAAGTCATTCTGTAATTTATTTAATATACCATTAAAATCATCATTTGCATCTTCTAAAACTCTACTGTTAACATCTGCTATTTCTAATTTATTTCCAGTTATTTTCCATCTTATATTTATATTATCATAGAATGGCTCATTTTTAAATTTATTAAATTGTGTTTTGTCTATTTCTATTATTCTAGCATGTATGTTATTTGATTGTTTTAAAAAATATCTATCAATCCATCCACGTTTTGTATCTTCTTTTTTAATTTTTGGTAGTTTTTCTATTGCATATTTGTTTGGTGATGTTATATTTTTTAAAAAATTATACAATTCTATTTCAGTTTTTTGTTTTCCATATTTCATTATGCTAGATTCCTATATTCTTCTGCAGCTTTTAATACTTTATTTACATAATTATTATAATTTCCAGTATCAGGTGGCAATCCAGCTTTAATATTATGGTGTACGTTTCCTTGTCCCTGATTATACGCTGATATAGATGAATCTCTTATACTATGTACTGAATTATATTTTGCAATATATCTACTAACCATTTTCTTTTTATCATTTAATATTTTTTTAGCTTGTTTAGTTGATTCATTTACACTAGTCCATGTACCATATGGTTTACCATCTTCCTCTATCCAATCTTTAGCAGTATTTGTATGTATTTGATAAAAACCAAAAGCATGTCCACTATCACCACGCAAATCTGGTTTTTTTACAATATCTTGCGGTGATGCTGTTCCATTTTTATAATGTCTACGTATTATGCCACCTGTTTCTGTGTGTATTATACCTGCTATTATATCTGTTGTAAACATATCATCTGGCTTTGCATCAATTGCAGGTCCCATTTTATCCTTAATCCATTTTAAAACAGTTGCATCTGGTTCATTTAATTGTTCAACTGTTTTTTGTTTTACCATTGCTGCTACTGTTTTATCATAATTACGTGCAGATTTACGTATTGCAGATGGATTTAAATTTGTATTTATGATTCTCATTTTTGCTACTATAGAAGTATCCCATGCATTTGTATCTATTTCATGATTTATAGATGTTATTTGAAAAACTGAATTTTTTAAATATACATTTGGTAATATATCACTTGTAAAAATATCACCAATTCTAAACCCAGACATACCTTCTATTTTTACATTAAAATCACCTGGAACTATCATATCATTTAATTGATTTGCTGGATCTCCCTCTGCATTTTTTAACATTTTTAATTTCATTGCAGAAAGATGTGTTATATTATCATCAGCTGCATATTCTCCATTAGTATCTTTTATAATCCACCCATCTTCTGGTAGATAATTTTTTAATTTAATAGAAAACTCTTGATGTTTATCATCTTCTCTTAAAGAAATTTCAGATATTAATTTTTTTTCACTTTTTATAGTATCTTCAGTTTTTATTTCAGTATTTTTAACTTGTTTTAATTTTGGATATAATTTATCTATAAATTCACTACCATGTGATTTAAATAAAGAAGTTATTGTATCATTTTTAGAATTAACAACTGATAAGTCATCTGTTTCTTTATGGTGACCATATACCGCTGTCATTGCTACTGAATTTGGTAAACTACCATCGAAATTTATATCTTTTATTATACTGTTACCACCAAATGTTGAAAAATTATACAATGATGGCATGTCATTTGTTAAGATATCATTTAGTATTGTATCTGTATAATTTTCATCAATTACGCACATTGCACCATCCGTTTCTCTTACTTTTAATGCAAAATTCCACATATCACCACATGCTGAATTTATTTTATTCAAAATTTTCATTAATGCATCTGTTAAAAAATCAGAATTTTCAAATGCATCAATTACAACATTTAAATGTACATAAATATGTCTAACTGCGCCATGTAAATATTCATTTCCATTATTATTTTTATTTAGTTTAAATGTTAAACCTTTTAATTCTTCAGTTTGAGGTATTATGCATGTATGCAAATCAGTAGTTCTTAAAAATTCATTATTTGAAATTCTACTAGATGGGTTATTTAATTTACCATCTTCTACTTTACTTCCAATACCAACATCTCTGCTGTTTAATTTATATAATAATTTTTCTTTACCTTTACTGTTACTTACTATTGATAAGTTTTTATTAACTATTATATCTTCTATGAAACCCCAAGTAACATATATATTTTTTTTATTATTAGATTCAGTATCATCATTGTATATTTGCACATCTTTAGTACTAGTATATTCATATTCAGTTTGTCTATTTACTTCTTCTATTGCTTTATCTAATTTATATTTAGTTGGCGCAAGTGCTTCACTAAAAAAATCACCAATATCACCGAGCCAAGTTGTTGGAAATTCTTTAGTCCAATTTACATGAATATATTTTTCTAAATGATTAGTTACAAATTCTTTAATTGATTTATTATATTGTTCTGTACTATCTTTTTTTTCTTCTTTTGATCTACTTTGTTCATTTAAATTTAAACCATACATTAGTGTACCACCACTTATTATAGTAGTTGTACAATCGTATCCACCACTGCTATTTATAGAAAATGAAAAATTTTTAACTATACCATGCATCCCATCATATGTACACTGTGAATCATATGCTCTATTATTTAATATTACCCAAGATGCTTCTGGATTTTCTTGTAATTCTGAATAATCTGAATTTTTCATTTGATAATTGCTATATTCATCTGTCCAGCCCCATTCAATAAGTGCAGCAATTCCTGGAGTTAAAAAATAAGGTGCAAGTTTTTCAAATTGTTCTAATGAATTAGTAAACCAATTTACAGTTGCTTCCCTAACTCCACCAAACTTACTAAGATATTTTACACTAATATTTGTTATACCTGGCAGTGGCATGTATCCACTTTCTTTATCATATAGATCATCAAAATTATAATTATATGTAGATTTACCTTTAGATAACATTGGACTCAATGATGTAAAATTCGTATCATTAATAGATGTACCAGTTTTCCATAATCCACTTGTAAATTTAATCCAAGGTGTTTTTGTATTTATTCTACTTTGAGTATTTTCCCTACGCATTAAATTTCTTCTTACTCTTTCATGTATAAAAGTAATATATGGAAAACCTTCATATGCTTTTGAATCGAATTTTGAAGTTGGTATATTTACTTCTTCAGGTTCGGCTAGTGGTTTAGAATAATCTGGAACTTCATAGTAATTACTCATTTGTATTACTCATTTATTTTTTTTAATTCAGTAAAAATATCAGATATTCTATTTCTATTTGGTATACATAATTGTGTACCTGGTTGTATAAATAAATTACCATCTAATATATTATTAGCTAAAGAAATTATCCAGTATAAAGTAGAATCATTATAATATTTATTTGCTAGTAAATCCAATCTGTCAGATTGATCTGTTATTATATATATATCATTTAATAACTGTTCAACTACAGGATATATCATTGTAGAAAAATTCTGTTTTCTTGTTTCACTGCTTTTTAATATAGTTATATTTTCATATCTACTTTTTGCCATTTATAATCCAGTTGTTAAATCTTCAGAAAATTTTGATTTAAATTTTTGTGCATTATGTATAAAATGATGTGAATTAGCTATAGGTGCAATGTTTATATTCTTACCATTTTCATCCAATGCATTTGATGGTTCATACATTATTGTATATGCAACACTAACAGTAACAACTTGTGGTAATTGATAACCATCTTCTGTTTCCCAGAAACTATCAGCATGTGGTGCTAATGTTAGACTATCAAGTTTACCGTATACACCACTATACATATCGCCAATTGTTAGCTTTAATATTGGTGCTTTCATTGCTACTTTACTTTCATATGATACTGGATAACACATTCCATATAATCTATTTATTTTTCTCCAATTTGGTAATATTTCTCTTATTGAATTTACATATACTGTAAAATCAAATGACACACTTCGTGTAAATCCAGTGTAAGTATAAAATTTATCTGCTCTTCCTATAAAACCAATTTCATTCCAAGATGG
>Ga0233412_10001345_pt1 | contig 12960 bp, 10 predicted proteins | sample Na_anoxic_4_MG_FD_180667 | JGI IMG/M metagenome (GOLD analysis project Ga0233412, IMG submission 180667) | Seawater microbial communities from Saanich Inlet, British Columbia, Canada - Na_anoxic_4_MG | ecosystem: Environmental > Aquatic > Marine > Inlet | place: Canada: British Columbia... | reverse complement strand
ACCACCTGTAACAAAATTATCGTCAGTTGAAATACCTGTTAAATTAGAACCATCACCGAAGTAAGTTGTCGCTGATATAGAACCATTAACAGTTAAACCCGTCATTGTATTAATCGAGGTTGATAAATCTACACCATCATTTCTGGATATAGTAAAAGTGTTAGTATCATTGTAAGTAAACCCTGTTACAAATGTGTTTGTAGCGGGAGGTATCGTAACATCTACTTTAACAACATCACCTACCGTAGAAACTGTTGTATTTGAACCACCAGAAAGTGTCCTAAAATTTACTGCGGTACCAACCTTATCCTTAAAGAATTCATTCGCACCACCTACATTATTAACAGAATCTATTTTACCGTCTAATATTGTTTGGGTATTAGCTGTGTATGTATTGAATGTTGTGTTATCTGTTTTACCACTCAGTAAAGGATTTAAATCAACATTATAATAATTAACACCCTCAACACTATTATCGAATCTAACTTCAGTCCCACTCAAATAAGCGTCTGTAGTGTATGAATCAGTAAATCCTGTCACAAAACCACAAACATCAAAAGTGGTACCACTATTTGTACCGAAAGTAATACAACCATTACTTGGGTTGTATGTACCACCTGTAACATTAATATCGTTATCGGAAAATAAAGCTGCTGAATTAGTTACATTAAATGTCCCACCACTATTATTTGTGAATGTTAACTGTGAAGTTGCTGCATTAGCATTACCACTAACAACAAATGTATCTCCACTTACTGAACTAACTAAAGAACTTAAATCTACATCAAATGTAGTTTCAGTAGAATTACCAACAAAATTTATATCATCAGTACCACTATTGTAAGTACCACCACTAACAAAGAAATTATCAGTAGATATTCCAGTTAAATTACTTCCATCACCATAAAATGTAGTAGCGGATAAAGAACCAGTTACTTTAGTGTTACCATCGACATATAATTTAGTGTCTGTGTTAAATGTTGACACATTACCCAAATATAAATTACCATTAGTAAAATTATGTTGATTTAAAACAGTATCTAAAGTATAACCAGCATAACCATAAGCATCACCGAAATCACCAAAACCAAAAACTAAATCTTGATTAGCTAAACTACCTTGTGCGAAAAATATGTCTTCACCATCAACATCCCTAAAAGTTGCGATATTGTTATCGTAAGATTCTACCGCCAACGTAAATGATGTTGTTGCGTTTATATTTAATCTAGCGTTATTAGTTAAATTTAAAGTATCGTTAACTGTGATTGGTGAACAACCATATAAGTTTGTTATATATAAATCTGTGATACAATCTCCTGAAGTGTTTCCTGTGAATAATATAGAACTTAAATCGGTTGTTAACTCAACCCCATCATTTCTTGATAATAATAAAGTACTACCACTTAAGGTACTTCCAGTAACAAATGTGTCTTGTGATGTCGCACCTGTTATAATGGATTCAACAGACCTATATTTAACTTCACCTGTACTACTATCTCTACCTAGTATTTGGGTTAAAGTATCGTCTTGTGTTACAGCACTTAATGTTAATTTATTTAATAATATTAACTCATCGTGTACTGTGATTGGTGAACATCCGTAAATGTTAGAGGTATGTATTCCTGTACAAGCTGTTATAACACCATTAAAAAATACGTCACTATTGTTATAAAATGTGTTACCATTAAAATCTACACCATTAGTACAACCAGATATTGTACTTAAAAAGGTTGTGCCTGAACACACAAAAAAGTTACCCGTAGAACCTGTTGTAGTCCCACCATTACCAGTGGGCTCAACAACAAAATACTTTACTATATCTGGACCACAATGTTTATTACTCATCTTATACTATAATTAAGCCTCTTAAAGTTATTTCAGATATTTTATTAGAATCTGTTTTAACTATATTAATAATTATCACGTCACTAGGCTCAGCGACAAAGGGTAAAGAAATTAAATTACCATTTAAATGTATCGTATAGGTTGTTATATTGTCTAAATCAACAGAAGAAAAATTAGTTTTATTTTCCGTTGAAAATCTAAGGGTGGTAGGTGAACCAGGTAAAAATTGTACAACCACTTTAAGTGACTTATCGTTTTCAGTATCATCTTTAATAAATCTTGCGATAGGTTTATTTCTTTTAGTTTCTATCTCAGTTGAAACAAACATCCTACTAATAGCAGGTTTAACATCAAACTCTTCCTCATCCACAAGATAACCTTGTAATTTCATTTCATATGTTTGAACATAAAACCTTTTACCATCCAAGTTATCTATCTGACTTTCATCACCGATACTTTCTAACAGTATAGGGAAATAATGTCCTTTTATATTAACATATGCTTGAGCTGAAGCAAATGTTTGTAATACTTTTTGATGTAACTTATTAAGTTCTCTCATTCTAAAAGAAAAGAATCTAACTGTATACGTTAAATCTACACCAACTGGATTAGGGATTCCATATATATCAGCCCCATTACGATTACCATCCCAAATAGGTATTTGCATATAAGGGAAGTTTTTTCTAACAGGTATTTTAAAATCAGCTGGATTAGTACCAGTTTCAGGGTTAGGTCTTCTAACCACAGAAACAAAAGGTATTTTTAAATTTTTATATTTATCCGTATTAGGCCATGTTTTAGTAAACTCATTCCATCTTTGTAATGTTAAAAAATTAACAGGAACTTTTTCACCCTTTAGAACGAAACCTAAATCATCGTCTACAAAACCAACAAACCCAGCGTCTAAATCAGCGAAGTCGATTGACCTAGGTAGGAATTGTTTATTTTGTTCTAAAAACTGGTCATTCCATTCTCTTGGTCCACCTTGTGGGTTGGTGACTTTTATATCTATATTTGTTTTTCTTTTTTTAGGTAGTGCCATAATTAATTTTATCCGTTAAACTCGTCCTTATCAGCTGTAACACAAGTAATTTTTCTATAATAAGGACTATAACCTACCCTAGTTTTTTGGTTATCACTATTTATTTTACCATCATTAGAAACTGTAAAGTATTTAATATTATCTTCTTTATCAGGGTACCCAATATAATCACCGTAACTTATGTCGATATCCAACTCTTTTAATTGGTCTTCGAATATTGTAAAAATTAAATTACCGTAGTCCTCATACCTACCGTATCCCTCAGCGTATGATTTATTTTCTGATTCCTCTAGATTAGGTCTAACTTTTAATTCTATTGGTGGATGAAACCTTATCTCCTCAACGTCAGATTCACCATAAACATCATCTGTTTGACTTTTAATCCTATTAACTCTAAACAATATAACCGTAAAATTTATGTCACCCTCCAAATACTCACGAGCCATATCATTTTCTAGACCAAAATCTAGTGAATCATAAAATTTGCCCATACGATTTATTGGTAATCTTTTTTTACTTGACATACGTATCTTTTCATATAAATATTTAGTATTTACCTATTTAGTTTATTTTTTTAAAATAGTTTCTATATTTAATTAGTTATGTTGGATATTAGTAAGTTGAAAAACAGAAAAGCTCTAGTTAAACTTGAGGACTATAATGGTAATAATGAGTATTTAATCTCATTAAAAACTAGGATGGAAAAGGAAGGTTCTTTTTTTATTTCACCTAGTGTTGCTGAATATATTGAATTAAATTTTGACAGAGAACCTTTAGAAATAAATAAAGTAATAGAAATAAATGAGTTTTTAGGTAAACAACTACAAACCAAATTTGAACTCAATCACATACCAGAAAAAGTTATGGTTGAGTGGGTTTTAGGTGAAACTGAAAAAAGTTACCACGTAAAAGGAAAGGTTTTTAAAAACCAAAAATACTCACCTTTATTTTATGTCTCTAAGTCACAGATATCGGAAAATCTATTAGACGTTGAAATGGATGTTGATATAGATTTTGATGAGTACCAAGAAATGGATAAGAGAGGTTGGAGAGTTTTCCCACATCAAGAAAGTGGGATTAAATTCTTATTAAGCAAAAATAATCGTATATTGGGTGACGACATGGGTTTGGGTAAAACATTGATGTCAACAATCGCGTCTATTGAGTCTGGGGTAGAAAAAATATTAGTTGTTTGTCCCGCTAACGCAAAAATAAATTGGTTTAGAGAACTTAACGCCTATATACCTGAAGAAGATATATCCATAATTAAATCTGGTCATTGGAATCCTAAAAAATACACTATAATAAATTATGATATATTGAAAAACTTTCATACTATTACTGATGGTAGAAAGAATTATAAAGACCATGAAATACATAGACACTTAATAGAAGAAGGTTTTGATTTGGTTATTATGGATGAAGCTCACATGGTTAAAAACCCAAAAGCTAATAGAACTAAAATAATGAACCAAATTACTGAAAAAATAAAAAGACGTTGGTTATTGACAGGTACACCTATAGCTAACAGACCTATGGACTTTTTTAATCTACTAAACATTTGTGACTCACCAGTTACATCTAGTTGGAAACAATTCGCGTTTAGGTATTGTGATGGTAAAAAATTTAAAAAGAAGTTAAAATCGGGTGGGTATAGAGATATTTGGATTACGGATGGAGCATCAAACCTAGAAGAGTTACACAATAGAACTAAAAATTTAATCCTCAGAAGAAAGAAAGAAGACCACCTAGATTTACCACCAAAGATAGTTGCACCTTATTATGTTGAGATAGATGATATGAATCAATACCATAGAGTTTTTGATGAGTATTTAGAATGGGCTAAATCAGAGGGTAAAAGGTTAGGTACAGGTAGACATATGGTAGAACTGATTGTTCTTAGAAAATACCTAGCTTTAGAAAAAACAAAACAAACTATAGAGTTAGCTGAACAAGCGATAGAGAATGGTCAGAAAGTAATTATATTTACTAACTTCACACACTCTTTTGACGCTTTAATGGACCACTTTGGTAGAATTGCTGTTGGTCACAATGGTAAAATGAATGCAACTAATAAACAAAACTCAATAGATAGATTTCAAGAAGACGATAATGTAAGAGTCTTTGTCGGTAATCTTATTTCAGCTGGTACGGCAATAACACTAACCAAAGCTGAAACGGTTATTATGAATGATTTAGATTTTGTACCGTCAAACCACGCTCAAGCTGAAGACAGGGCTCATAGGATAGGTAGTACCTCAACAACCAATGTTTATTACCCTATAGCTGTAGGCACTATCGATGAAATGATTTACAAGATATTGGAAAAGAAAAGAAAGATTATTGATACTGTTATTGGTGATGAACATGTTTCTATGGATATAGAAACTGATTTATTTAAAGAAATGTTAAATGGATACTTTTAATAAAAAAATATTTTTCCAATCCTCTCTACCTAGAGCAGGTTCAACCCTTTTACAAAATGTGTTAGGACAAAACCCTAATTTTTATGTTACACCCACATCTGGTGTGTTAGAATTACTATATGCATCAAGAAATAATTTTACGTTATCACCCGAATTTAAAGCTCAAGACAAAAAAGAAATGGAAAAGGCTTTTAAATCTTATTGTAAAAGTGGTTTGGAAGGGTTTTTTAATGGTATCACAGATAAACCTTATGTAGTGGATAAATCTAGGGGATGGGGTGTTCATTATAGTTTCCTTAATTCTTTTTATCCTAATCCTAAAATTATTTGTATGGTTAGAGATTTAAGGGGTGTTTACTCCTCAATGGAAAAAAATTTTAGAAAAAACCAACACTTAGATTCAGGGATTATAGACCATTCCAAAATGAAGGGTACAACTACTGAAAAAAGAGTCGATATATGGGGTAACACACAACCAGTTGGTTTAGCTATCGAAAGAGTATATCAGATTATTAGAGAAGGTATGGATAAAAATATTTTGTTTATTAGGTTTGAAGATTTTTGTCAAAACCCTGAACAAGAAATAATTAAAATTTATAATTACTTTGGGTTACCTTATTATAAACATGATTTTATGAATGTCGAACAATTAACCCAAGAAGATGATTCTGTTTATGGTATCTATGGTGACCATAAAATAAAAAAAGAAATAAATCCAGTTAACCAAGATTGGGAACAAGTGTTGGGTACGAATTTGTGTAATAATATTTTAAATAAATACAGGTGGTATTACGATTACTTCAATTATTGACTAATTGAAAAATAATATTATTATTTAAAATAAAAAAATATATGAAATTTATTAACACTTGGGTATTACCTGTAATTATTTGTATGGTGGGTCTTTTATCTGTACTAATATTCACATACACGGACTCATTAATTGTCATGATTGTATCTTTAATACCAGCAGTCATCATCGTAACAGGACCTTTATTTAAACATTGGAGTGATTACTTTAATAAAATGTATGAGGAGAGGGATGATGAGTAAAGAAAGAGTTGTACACCCTAAACACTATAATAAAGGTGTTGAAATGTGGGATTACGCCCATTCCCACAATTTAGATTTTTTTGAGGGTAACATTGTTAAGTACGTCACTAGATGGAAAACCAAAAATGGTGTTGAGGATTTATATAAAGCAAAACAGTATTTGGATAAATTAATTGAACTGAATATAAAGTCGTGATATTTATCTAAAAAGATAAAAAATGAACGTTATTTTAAATGAAGGGTTATTAAACGAAGGTGGTTTACGTAATATAAAAGACTTATCTAAAAGATATGATAAAGCAAAAATATATTTCCACCAAGACTTAGATGGTGTTACGACAGCTTTAGCGATGAAAAATTATTTAGAAAACAACGGCATAAAAGTTGTTGATTCTGAAATAATACAATATGGTGACAAAGAGTTCGCTATTAAAAAACCTTCAGCTAAAGGTGATATCATGCCGGTTTTAGTTGATTTCGCTCATGGGAAACCAATGTTTGTTATCCATACTGACCACCACGATAAACAAGTGGGTGCTGAAAAGGGGGCTTCAACATCATTTAGACCTTCCCGTTCTAACGTTGAGACTATTTCACAAGTAGTTTCTCCTTCAGATATTTTTCCTGATACCGATATTAAAATGATTTCTACTGTTGATTCAGCTGATTTTGTTAAAATGGGTATTAAACCTGAAGACGTAATGACTTATGTTTTTAAGTTAGATAAAGAAAAAGAACTTTCTAGAAATAAAAAAATTATGGCTCTAGTAACTAACAAGTTATTATTATCGTACAAAAACAAACCAAAGTTTTTAGAGAACTTAGTTATGAATTCTACCCCATCTCTTTTAAACATTTATTTAAACATAGTTAAACAAGCAAAAGAAGAAGGTTATGTTTCTCCCGATGTTATGAAATCTAATCTAAAGGATTATATTGAAAAACAAAAAGAAAATAAAAACGTAGAATATCTAAAAGACTATGGGATTATATCCCAATACGGTGGAGGAGCTTTATTTAAACCTGGAGCTTATGATAGATACGTTCCTTTTAAAAATCACCCTGAAGCTAACTTTTTAGTTATAGGTTGGCCTTTGGGTTTATTACAAGCTTCTTGTAACCCATTTAAGGCTAGTAGAGAATTAAAAGGTGTTAACTTGGGTGAGATAGCACAAGAAGTTTTAAAAGAACATGAATCAGAATTAAAAGAAAAAAAGATTACTGTAGACACCATTAAATATTTTGCCGAAAAACATAAATCTTTTGATGATAGTTCTGTTGGTTTTACATTTAAGGACATGGTAGCGATGTTTGAGGAAACTAGTGGGGGTATTGACGGTATCGATAGAACACCAAAAGGTTCACCTGAAGAATATACTGTTGAGAGGTGGCAAAACGCAATTAAAAAAGTAATGGATAAACCTTACAGTAAGTTAAGTGATAGAGAAAGAAAGGCACTTAAATTATTATCTGTTAACGGTTGGGATATGGTACAAGCGAATAGTGGTGGGCATAAGTGTATCACTAATATATCTGGTTTAATGTATTTTGGTAAAGATGGTAAACCATTTTTATTAAAATTAAAAGAGGGTTTGATTAATAAATTAAAAGAAAAAATTGACGCTGATAAAGTATCTGAAAACATTATCACTAAAAAGGATATAATAAAAGAGGCCAACGAATTCCAAGAAATATATTCTACCATGTGGGATAAAATGTTAAACCAAGTTTGTATGAAATATACAAAAGATAGGAATAAGGCAGAAGATTTCTGTCAAAATGGTTTTATTAAAGTTCATAAAAATTTACATAAATACGATGACACAGGTTCATTAGAGGGTTGGGTTAGAAGAGTTATAAAAAACAATATATTAGATGAATTAAGAAAAAAAGATGTACCATTAGTTTATGGTACTGAAAATAGTTTTGATTTTTCTAGATTAGACACTGGTAATGAAGAAGAGGAACTAGAGTCGGGTATATCAATGTCGGATATTGTTAAAATTTTACCTAAGATACCACAATCACAAAGAATAACTTTTGAGAAGTATTATTTAGATGGTTTGACACATATTGAAATAGCTGAAAAATTAGGGGTGACACCAAGTACCTCTAAAACAAACCTAATGAAAGCTAAAAAGAAAATAAAAAGTTTATTAAATAGGTAAAAAATAAAAACACATTCCTATTTAGAATGTGTTTTTTTATGCTTATAATTAAACCATTAATAACTAGTGGGTAAGATTAACCCGTACCAAAAATCTAAATTTATGAGTGAAATAAAAAAAGCAAGTCCAGAAGACATTAAAAAGTTTTTAGAAGGACATGACGATGAAAAATACATCGTATCTATAGAACTAGACCAAACAGGAGATTGGTCGATAGACGAAACAAACAAAGTATATATTGTGATTGACGACCCTAAAAAGGGTAAGAAAATTAAAGTTCAAAAGTTTACACCTTTTTGTTGGACAAAATCATTAAGAGGAAGTGGTTTTTATGATGATGATGTTGAAAAAATAAAAAGAAAAGCTAGAGAATTCGGTATTTATACTGAAAAATTAAAAACAGGAGATAACGAAAGGTTAGAAGATGGTTACAAGTATATTGTTAAAACAACAGGTACTTACCGTGATTTAGTTAACTTCTTTAAACGTGGTGGCATAAATCCTTGGGATAGGGATAGAAAGTTAGTACAGATATTACCACCTGTAGAACAATTTATGGTACAGACAGGTAAAAGACTTTTTAAAGGGTATGAAGATTATACTGATGTTCACAAATTAACTTTTGATATTGAAACCACTAGTTTAACACCTGAGACTGGACATTCGTTTATGGTAGGGGTTAAAGATAATCGTGGTTTTAAAAAGCTGTTAACAGCTTATGGTGAAGATGGTGAATATAGTGTTGATGGTGAGAAAAAAATGTATGAAGATTTATTTAAAATTATACATGAACTAGAACCATCTATTATTGTTGGGTACAACTCAGAAAACTTTGACTGGAATTATATTTTTGGTAGAATGAATATCTTAGGTATGTCAGACACAAATATTAGGAGAAATAAAAAAGATAATAGAGTAACGGCTATTGACATATCGTGTGACGCAATAAAAACCAAACACCCAATGGTCGGGTTGACTAGAAAACCAGCGACTTTAAAAATGGGTGCCGAAATAGAAGATTATTACCAAACAACAATGTGGGGTTATAATATTATGGACACGTACCATAGAGTTAGACAAGCTATGGCTTTAAACTCTAGTTTACAAAATGGTAGATTGAAGTATATAGCTCAAGAGGCAGGATTGGAAAGACATAATAGAGTCTATATTGATGGTGCTAAATTAGGTAAGATTTGGAATGAAAATAAAGACTTTTATTATAACCCAACTTCAGGACAATGGTACCCGTTAGATGGTGAAAAACCCACACCAAAAGAGATTGATGATAAGGTTATTGATGGTTATGAAGATAAGTGGGAAGTTGTTGATGGTAGATTTTTGTTGAGGGAATATCTTAATGATGACCTTTTAGAAACAGAACAAGTTGACGACACTTATGCTCAAGCGGGATTCTTAACCGCGGCTCTAGTACCAACCAACTTTGGTAGGTCTATAACTATGGGTACGGCCACAATGTGGAAGTTGCTAATGATGGCTTGGTCGTATGAAAACGGTTTAGCTTTACCTGATACACAACCAAAAAGAGATTTTGTTGGTGGTTTATCTAGGTTACTTAATTTGGGGTATAGTGTTAATATTACTAAGTTTGACTACGCCTCACTTTATCCATCGATACAATTAACTCACAACGTATTTCCTGATGTAGATGTTTCGGGAGCTTTGGAAGCTATGTTACAGTATCTCTTAGATACACGTAATGAATACAAACATCTTGCTGGTAAGTATTATAAAGAAGGTAACAACTTGTTGGGTAGTAAATTTGATAAAAAACAATTACCTATTAAAATTTTTAATAACTCAGCTTTTGGTTCTATTTCAGCACCTTATATATTTCCTTGGGGTGATATTAATATTGGTGAGATGATTACTTGTACAGGTAGACAATATTTGAGACATATGATTCAGTTTTTTATGGATAGAGATTATAAACCACTTGTTTTAGATACAGATGGTGTAAACTTTTCTTATGGTGAAAAAGTTAGTAACCACACTTATATTGGTCGTGGTTATCATAAATTTGTTGAAGAAGGTAAAGAATATAAGGGTATTGAAGCTGATGTATCTGAATATAACGATAGGTTTATGTATGGAGCTATGGGTCTTGATATTGATGAGATTTGGCCAGCAACAATTAATTTATCTCGTAAAAATTACGCAACACTAAAACCAAACGGTAAAATTAAATTAACAGGTAATACTATAAAGGGTAAGACCATCCAAAAATACATCAAAACATTTTTAAATAATGGGATAAAAATGTTACTAAATGGTAATGGTAAGGAGTTTGTTGATTATTATAATTCTTATCTTGAAAGAATTTATAACATGGATATACCTTTATCTGAAATAGCAAATAACTCAAAAGTTAAAAAAACTATTAAACAATATAAAAATAGGGGGTTAAACAAAAACAAACAACCACTACCAAGACAGGCTCACATGGAGTTACTTATTAAAGAAGGTATTGAACCACAATTAGGTGATAATATATTTTATATTAATAATGGAACTAAAAAGTCTCATGGTGATATACAGGTTAAAAAAACAAAGAAAGACCCACCAGAAGGAACTTTGGTTTTTAATTCTTACATTATTAATAGTGAGCAAATGGAAAAAAACCCAAACCTAAAGGGGGAGTATAATGTACCAAAGTATCTAACTTCTTTTAATAAAAAAGTAGAACCTTTATTAGTTGTTTTTAGAACACACATTAGAGAGTCTTTATTGATTACTGACCCATCTGAAAAACAATTTTTTACTAGAAGTGAATTAGAGTTAGTTTCTGGTATACCATCTAAAGAAGGTGACCAAGACAACTTAAAAGAGTTAATGACACCTAGTGATTTAGAACTAGAGTTTTGGGAATCACAAAAAGTGTCACCCAACTACATGATTAAAGATAGATTTAGTGATTCTACAAAGTCTTTAGATTCCAAAGGAAACCAATTAGTGTATAAAACTTCAAATATTAGAAAAAATAAAGTTAAACTAACATAATTACTAGATATTTATTTAAAAAGTAATTATGAATGTGATTTTAATATCGGAGTTAGTGAATAAAGATGGTAGTCGTATAAAAGGGGATGCTAAAGTAGACCAAGATAACAATATGACGACATCTAAGATTACTACCGATGATTTTGTACATATGTCTAGGCAAGGACTTAGTAAATATAATAACTTTGGTCGCCTTTATTATGGTGAAGATGATGAATCTAAAAAAGACGCTAAACCACCAAAAGAGGATAGGAAAAAGAAAAAACCACAAAAACCCAAGATAAAACAAGAACCAAATCCTTCTGATGACGATAAGGAGTATTGGGCTAAAACAAAAAAAACGTCTTGGCAACCAAAAAAGAAACCTAAAATCAAACAAGAGTCAGAGTCAAGAAACAAAATAAACTCTATAGTAGAAGATATCTTCACAAAAAGAGATTTCGATAAAGAGTTTGTTGATAAAAAGTTTAAAGATTTAAAATTAAATGGTATAGGTAATTTAGAGTCAATTAGAGACACTAACCCAATTTTAATCAGAAAAGTTGGAGCTTTAAAAGATATCATTGAAAAAAATAGTACAAGTGGTGAAGAAAAGGCAGTTATTTTAAATCACTTATTGGGTATGGATATTTCAGATATACCACATGAATATAAACAAGAACTTAAAAATAAACTAGGTTAATGGCAAATAATGAACTTAGGGGTGGTAAAGTGTTAATAGATGATGATATCGATTATCATTTAAAAAGAATTTATAACTCATATAAAGGGTCTAAAGATGTTGAAGGTTATGAACGTCTAAGGGGTTTATGTGATAATAAAGATGTTACTTACGAACAACTAAAAAGGATTAAAAATTTTTTTGACAGTTTTGGGGGTAAAAATAATGAAACAATTTATCTTTTAAACGGGGGTACCAAAATGAAAGAATGGGTACAGTCTAAATTAGATGATATGAGAGATAATGTTTCTAGTAAAAAGAAAAACATGAAAAATGTCGGAATGGCAAACCAATACCAAAAAGACAAATTACGTGTTCCTAACGCAAAAATGGATACTCATGACTCAGATACTAACAAAATTTTGAGACAAGAAGGTATTTATAGAATAAAGGTCTTAGATGACCTAATAACAGAAATTAATAAAAACAAAAAATTATGTCACATTTCTTAGGACCAATAGCTCCGATATTAACGGACGCAGATTCAGTACAAGATTTAAACCCTAATGGTGGAGCAGTAACAAACCAATTACCGTCTCTTAAAACTGAGGGTGATGTACAAAGAGCTAGCATAACATCTTTTAATGAATTTAAAAATGTACCTAACCAAGGTTATAGTGCACAAAATCCAGCCGCCCAATCTGATGGTGATGACCATGGTAGAGGACAAACTTCACCTAATTCTGG
>Ga0233412_10001344_pt1 | contig 12962 bp, 10 predicted proteins | sample Na_anoxic_4_MG_FD_180667 | JGI IMG/M metagenome (GOLD analysis project Ga0233412, IMG submission 180667) | Seawater microbial communities from Saanich Inlet, British Columbia, Canada - Na_anoxic_4_MG | ecosystem: Environmental > Aquatic > Marine > Inlet | place: Canada: British Columbia... | reverse complement strand
CTTAACACCTCCTCCTGCTGCGTTCATTGCAGATAATTGGCTAGAGAACATTGATGTACTTCTTTTGTTTATAACAGCCTCACCACCCTCTAATTCAACTACTCTACCACCTACTGCAAACTTCTCACCTCCTTGTGCGTGTGATTTGCCTTGTACCATTCCTCCGTTAGCAAATTCTTGTATCATACCACCATTTGCAAAAGTTATATTACTAAAAGCATTTTCAAACACACCACTAATAAGACTACCTGCACCTGCTGCTACTATAGCACCAAAAAGTGGATTAGCAGAAAAAGCACCTACAATGTAAAGAGAAACAGCCTCCATTATTTTTGCTCTAATAAGTCTTTTTGCAGCATCTTCAGCAGATTCACCTGATAGTGCTGCTCTTTTAACATCTTCTGCAAATGCTTTGTTTTTATCTTCCTGAGATTGTTTAGTTAAGTCTTTTTCTAAATCAAAAATTCTTTGTGCTATAGCCACCCTATCGATACCAACATCCCCTTGAACTTTTAATAAATTACGCAAATCTTGTATTTCCCTTTTCTTTAAATCTACTTGAAGTTGTGCAATTTCTTCTTCTTTTAAATAACCCATCATCATTTGAGTTACTCTAAAATCTAACATTTCTTTATCAACATCATTATTTAATTCTTTTGCTTTTGTGTTTTTAGTAGTTGCTTCAGTTTCTCCATTTATAGATTTAATTAAATCATTCGTACTGTCTATTGATTTCTGATTATTAGCTAACGCTTTAGTATTAGTGATTGCTATTAAATCTCTTTCTGCTTTTAACTCTTTTAATTTTTCTTTTAAAGTGCCTAATGTTTCTCTTTCTTCTTGCGTAACTTTAACTTTCTCTTTCTTTTCTTCAGCAGTTTTTTTCTCTAGTAATTGTTCTTCTAAAAGTAATGCGTTTAATTCAACCTTTGCGTTAGCAAGAACTGCAGATTGTTTTATTTCATCCTCAATAGACTTACCCATAGTAAGTTTAAATTGCCTAAGTTTACTATTTGCTGTTATTTCTTTACCTATGGCTTTTATTCTTTGTTGAATAAATTCAGACTTTGTCTTTCCGTAAATTTTTTGGTCTTCCTTACTTAATGTTTTGAATAATTCAACTTGGTCTTCCATAGATGCATTAACTATTGACATCTGTTCAGCAACTTTATCAAGTCCAAGTTCTTTGTTTGTCTTATTGTAGTCAGTTAGTTTGTTTAATAACTCAGTAGTAACATCTAAAACACTTCTTATTGCTTTAGTAATCTTTCCACTACCTGTAAATACAGATATTTGAAAACCCTCCCAAGCAGATGTAACTTCCTTTAAATCACCCTGCAAAGTATCAGCCATTATATCAGCCATCTTCTGAGCCTCTCCATTTGCATCTTTAAGAGCATCTCTTAAAACTTCAGCAGACTCAGCACTTGTAAGCATCTGTTCAAATGCTGCTGCTTGTCTTAAATCAACTACTTCCATAATATCAGCCATACTACCTCCTTCCTCAGTAAACTTTTTCATTGCAGGGACTAATTCATCAAATGAATGAATTGTTTTTCCAAAAGATTTTGTCAAATCAGATGTTGGGTCTTGCATTTTAAGTAATATATTCCTTAAAGATGTACCTGCTATAGATGCTTCAATACCTGAATCAGATAGTTTAGCCATTATTGCTGCAGTATCTTCTATAGAGAATCCTGCTGACTTTGCAATAGGTGCAACCTTAGTCATAGAAGTTTGCCACTTTTCAATATCTAATGCAGAACTTGTAAATGCTACTGCCATTACATCAACTACTCTTTGAGTTTCACTAGCATCTAATCCAAAACCTCTTACTGCAGAACCTGCAATTATTGCTGCTCTACCTAAATCTCCTCCTGTTGCTGTTGCTAGTTGTATTGTAGCTGCCTGTGCATCTAATATCTCCTGTGTAGTGAATCCTAATTTACCATAAGCAGCTTGTAATGAAGCAACATTAGTGGCAGTAAAGAAAGTAGTTCTACCTAATTCTCTGGCAGAATTACTTAGTTTTGCAAACTCTCTATCAGTAGCACCTGTAACAGCCTTAACTTTAGCTAATTCAAACTCAAAATTACTAAATGTTTTAATAGCATCTCCTACTACTCTAGCTGCTATTCTAAATGCAGCAGTAGCAGCAAAAATTCCTGCAGCCATCTTAGCCATACCCTTAGTTAATCCACCTGCACTTTTAGTAGCCTTAGTTGTTTTCTTTGTTAAGTTATCTAACTGCCCACCACCTTTTACTATTACCTGAACTACTACTTTTTCTGTATTCGTTGCCATTATATATAATTAATTAAAATGCCTTTTGGACATTTATTGTTGGATTATTTTTTTTAATTTGTGCTGCTATCATATCTGCTACATCTTTACCTATAGATGGGGCTAACTTCTGAACTATCTTATCTTTAAACTTATTCGCAGTATATCCTGCAAAATCTGTTCTTCTAGGAAGTCTATTTCCTTCCTCATAAAATCTATAAGGTACTTTCCTTCCATAGCCATCTTCTTTCATTCTACTTAATATACTATTCGCATTACTTCCACCTGAAGGTTCTACTAGACTACCATTTCTTCTCTTAGCATTTAACCAACTTTTTATTGCATTAAGATTTGGTATTTTAGCGAATAATGGATTGTTTACTGCCTTCCAATAACTAACAGATGACATCATACTTAAAACATTATTTTTAATATGATATTTAAGTCCTCTACTCAATCTACCTGTAGCATTGTGTTTCTGTGCTTTAAGTTCATCTTGCAGTCCTTTTCTAAGCATAAACCCAACCTCAATAAGAGTTTTATTTGTCCTTTTAAATTTAAACATCTGATATTGTATTACCTAAATTTCTTCTTAATATCTTGTGGTCATTACCCCATCTATCTTGAGCATAGACAGGAACTAAGTATTCTTGTAATTCTGATATTCCAATTGAATAAAGATGCTGTATAACTGCACTTGTTGATTCAGTAGTGTAATCAATCAATACAACATCATTTTCAGTAGTTGCTGTGAAACTTGCACACATATTACCATTAACATAAGGCATAGTGAATGAATTTGATGAAGATTCAAAAACATTCTCTCCTTCTTTCCTATATGTTTTTACAGTTAAAGTACCTTCAATTAACTGATAAGGATTTGTAATGTCTATCTCATAAGTTTTGCCTACAGTTAATCCTGATAATTGCTGATAGATACCACAATAACTAGGGTTACCACTAGACTTATGTGCTTTGAAATGAGCAAATTCACCATTTATAGATGGTGCTTGTATATTAGTATATGGACTTCCTCCTCCTCCTGTAGTATGATATTTATACCATATATTTTTTGTTGATGGGTAACTATTAGTAACAGCATCTAATTGAGGGTCAGCATTAGTAGTTGAATAGTCTACAGCAGTATCTATATTGCTTGTTGTTAATGGCTGTCCTAAACCAAGATATTCTCCTGTATAGTTTATTATACTAGAGAATATATCTAATCCACTTTGCTGTGATATACCTCTACTTGTTATTTCTTGATTATTATTCATATTTTATTATTAATATAAGTCTAAAGACTAGTTGGTATTACTGGTTCTGGGTCGCTAGGACTTGACCCCCAATTAAGAAGGCTTCCACTACTTCCAACCATAGGTGCAGTAGCAGGATAAACACTTAATGCAAACCACTCAATTAACTCAACTTTAGTTGATTTATTTTTATTTGGCATATAATCTGAAATTTTAGATATTCTCCAATAAGACCCATCTATATAAATTAATTTTCTAAAATCTAAATTTATAATATCAGAAACTTTTAAATTAATATATACATTTCTTAATCTTGGCTTCTTTTTAAGCATCTCTATTGTATGTCGGTAATATGTATCATACAAACCACTTCCTGTCTGATACGCTGTATAAGTGCCTGTAGCATCATCATAATCTCTATTCCAAACATTACCATAAGATAAAACAGGACTTGTTGTACTATCTCTATTTATCATTGTTGCCTGTGGATATATATTATATAAAACACCTGTATTTGCTGTAGAATCTGCTACTACTGATTCAGATGTGATAGCCCAAGTTTGCACTTGCCCTCTCTTTGGTGTAGCAACACCACTACCAAAAGTTCCAACTGGAGAGTATTTATTCCAATACAACAATCTTGGTACAAAATCATTTCCTTTACTTGGTCTACCTGAATCATTAGCAGATACAATTTCTGTCCATAAACAAGCAGAATAAGGTGGGTCGTTTGACTCACTAGAAGTTCCACTAGATGTTAAATCTTTAGCATTATAACTACCTGCAAAGAATGGATTTTCAAATGTAGAATCACCTTTTTCAAATGTATTAGGAAGTTCCTCTTTGTATGGATATTCATCTTCTATCTCATCAAAATATTTCCCCCCTCTATACTTAACCATAGCATCATTGCTATCACTCTTATATTTAAATACTAAAGTTCTTTTTAAATCACTTTCAAGCCATTTATCACTTATTTCTTTACTTCTATCTAATTTATAAGTCCAATCTATTGCATCTCCTAAAGGTTTATAAAACTCATTAAAAGGCTCTATGTCTACTGTTCTTGCAGCTTCATTTGTAGTCATCTGAAGATTAAATGCGTGAGCAACACCCTTAATGAAATCTATTTGCTTATAATCTGCACTCATCACCTCAGATAAATCATAAGTCTGACCATATTCAACATATACATTAGCAAAGGATATATCAAAATCTTTTATCGTTGGAGTAACATCAAAACTCCAATTACCTTCTCCTGTCCACGAGGGAGCAGTAGTGTGTGGTTTAAACTTAGCATAAAATGAAATTCTAACCCTATCATTTTTATTTAGATACAATCTCTCTATCTCAATATCATCACTCACATCCCAAGTGTAAGAATTAGTTGTATCTATTAAATTCACTCCCATATTCCCATAAGTACCATAACTACCTACAAAAGCCTCAGTAGTAGTATTTTCAGCTAGACTTATATTATTCCAACTTGTTTGACCTACTGTTTGAACTTGAAGTCTAAATTGTATTCTATCTATATAAAGTTCTGCATTTCTTGAAGCCGCACTTGCACTATTAAACATAATCCAACTAGGAATAGGAATAGCACCATCCTGTAATAGATTGCTTAGTTTAGCAGAAAGACCTGATGCTTTTATTGTATAATTACCATATTCAGCTACCTTAAAGTAACTATCAGTACTCCCTATATATGTTATTTCTGTAGATGCTGTTGTATTTGATAGAGTAAAAGAAGTCCCTTGTACTCCTAATTCAATATTATCAGAATCATACTCATAAGAAGGAGAAGTAGCATCAGCCCAAGTTGCCTCCATTTCTAAAACTGGTAAAACAACAGATGTATTGAAATTTGCTTCTAAAGAGTATAGACTATATCTTTCATCAGGATTATTATATTTAAAATTAGGTAATAACCATACTAACTTCTTGAACATTGGAGTGTCCATAAAGTTTGAATTTATCTTAAATCCATTGCCAATACCTGCAAATATCTTATCTAAAGTATTTTTAACGAATACTGAAGGTCGCCAATCAGGAGAAGGTGGTGGTGTACCATAACTAACATTACTATTTGTGAATCCAAAGTAACCTAAACAAGCACTACAATTTACAGGAGTTCCATCATTCTTAGTATCTAAAAGCTGTATTGTTCTGTCATAACCTCCTTCATTATATACCCCATAAGATGTTATTGGATAAACAATATGAGATGATGATGTAGTGCAATCAACATCATTCCAAGTAGTCATAATACTTGCTTTATTATAAGTTAATCCTATACCATCACTTCCCCAATCTATATCGTTCATATAAGTATCTTCCATATCTGCAGCCCAACTTAAATTACTTCCAAAAAATACACAATCATAGTGAGATGGATTTTCACCATAACCACTAACACCATTAATTTTAATTAAGCCAACCTTAGAGTAAAGATTATTTACCATTATTCTACAAGGCTTTTTTGAAGTAACTTCATTATCTACATCTATATTTGGTATATATATGTTTTTGAATATTTTATTATTATTCTTAGTAGCAGGTATTTTAAATGTCTTGCTATAATCACCACTCGTTGAGGTTAGGTTTTTAAAATCTGAAATTTGGAATGTCATTGCAAGAGGAAAATCAGAATGGTCAGTAATATCTAACTCTCCAACAATACTCTTATCCCAATCAATAACAGTATTAGAACTATCAGTATATACATAATCTAGTATCTCAATTTTTACTGACATATTTTAGTTTCTTTGTGTTTGAACTTTATGTGCTAAAGTATATTCAATATTAAACTTAACTAGCCCTTCTGCTTGATTAACAGTTTCAACATCACTATTAGTAATAATAACTGGAATGTAGCCTTTTGTTGATGGTCTTAGGTAGGGATTTGATAAATTCCCCTTTTCAGTTGCTTCTGTGTCTTTCTCTATCCACACATTAGGAGATAATAGCATTTCTTCTAACCATTTAGCAACAGATTCGTTTAATGGCTCAGTATAAACACTCTGTACTCTTTCAGCATTTACACTTGTAACTTCTCTACCACCCTTATATAAATCACCACCTCTCATAGTATCTGATATATAAACACTATTATCTAATGTATAATAAGATGGTGTACCTGCTTGATAACCTTGATTATCTTGATACCAAGTTCTATCACCACTTTTTCTTTCTATAACATCTCTACTTATTGTTAATCCTTCAACAATATCTCTTTTAGCAGTATAACTATCAATACCTCCTAATGAATTTAACCAATGAAATCTAACATATCCATAAGGGATGTTTTCATTTTCTCTATCAATAGTGTATTTATAAGAGTTAGTTACTTGTTTCTCTGAGTATGGACTCCACATACCTATTTTAACTAACTCTGCTGTATAATAAATAGTATTACTTGTTATTGTGTTTGAAGTATAAGCATTCCAATAAGGGTAGTTGGTAGTTGTTCTAGGAGTATCAGGCTGCCATACTTTACCACTATTTATAATATAATATGGAGATATGTTTTGAATAAACATTTGATTTTGAGAATCACTTGGTATTGTATAAGAAGATACTACATCAGTCAATAAATTATCTTCAAAATCTCTTAAGTAAAAAGTATTATTACTACCATCTGATTCGTAAGTAACTATTTTAATTCCATCAGCCCCAACAATATCATCTACGCCAGTTCTAATATCATCACTATAATTTCTTCTAATGTAGAATTGCAACCATTCTGCTTGTTCATCTATTCTTACAGGCTTTTTGAAATCATTAGTTACACCGCCTCCACTAAAATTTGGACATCTTGTAAGAAATTTATAACCAGTATAATAATCTACATTATATTTATCATAATAAACACTATCTCTTTCAAATTGATTTACTGAGTTTATTGCGGTTATTTTAGGTGCTGCACCTAGAGTAGTAGAAGAAAGTTCTAATTCACCAGTACTTCCTATAATCTCAAAAGTTGCACTAACTCTTACCCTTCTGAATGTCCCATTATCAGAAACATTATATTTACTTAGTGGACTTCCTCCACTTACAGAATTACCATTAATAACATTATCTTGCATTGTTAATCCTCCGTTCATACCCCCATAGAAAGAGCCTTGCCAAGTTCCTTTATTTATAGGACATAAACTGTATGATAATTGGTCAGAAATTAATTGGCTTATATCTATAGTAAACCTATGACCTAAAGGTTGTGTTCCTGTGTCATATTTTTTATTAGCAATATCTCTAGCCTTCTTAATAGTCGCTATAGTTGTCCAATTAGTATTATCAACAGATGTTTCAACCTTAAAGACTACATTAACTACATCTTTATACACGCTAGGTTCTGTGCCTTCAGTATAACCATTATAATTCCAAATCACTTGATACCTTAATTGGTCATTAGCACTTTTTAAGTAATTATCTCTGAAATCATAACTCATATATGATAATTGAGAACCTGACCAATCCAAAGGTACTATCCCCCAATCTTTACTTCCATTTATTGCTACTGCCATATCTTAATATATATTATATTTTAAATTTAAATAACCTCTAACATCAGCAGTTTCAGCATCAGATAAGGCTCTGTTGTATATGATTACTTCTTGTATCTCTCCATCCCAATAAGTTCCTACACCACCTAAATCTATATGTCCTATTGTGAATGGTGCTAAATTAAATCCATCATTGTTTGAGTATGAAGCATAATTAGCAGTAACCTCAGTATTGTTGTTGTACTGTAAAGAAAAATCAGTATCTTTAATTCTAGCACACGCTATATGACTAACTGTTCCCACATCTGAAAAACCACTAACTATACTCCCTCCATTACTACTATCATCTAACGCTTTAAAATAAACTCTACCACTACTTTCTATCCCAAAATTCAATCTATCACTACCTCCTCCTGCTGAATCTCTGTACCCTACTAATCTTTGTGTTGCAGATGTTACTTCATTAGATTTTGCTACATAAAAAATAGTTAAATCATTTCCTGTTAATGGACAGTTATTATCTGAAGATAAATAATCACTAGTACCATCAAAACTAAAATACGCTTTGTCATCCTGACCACCATACCCATACCTTAATGGTTGGTTTGCTTTAGTAGATTGAGCCATATCATTATTAGTTCCTGAATTATCTACCCAAGCACTAACTTTTTTTGTTGGTATATCAAATGTTGCTCCACTATCTGCTCTTAGCCAAACCTTTAAGTCTGAAAAGTCTGATGGGTAACTAGATACAGGTCTAAAGCACTTAGTAAACGCACTCATTGTGAATGTGAGTTTAATTTGCACTAACTTATCGTTTGCTACATCTTTTAATCTCTCTATCTCTATACTCTCATCATTAAGATAAGCCTCTACAGTTACATCTTGATAGTTTTTAAGTACCATATCCAACCATTCGTTAGATAAATCCTGTAAGTTATCCCACCTTTTCTGTAGTGTTACTACATCTTGTGCTGCTTGAGAGTATAGATTATAGAAGTTTATTTCAAATGTGTACTCCTCTCTGCCATCATATACTACTGGTATTATTGATTCTGGTGGTTGAATTAGCATTAATGGGTACTGAGTATCGTGGTCTTGATTTACTTCACCCTCATATCCGAACTTTGAGTCCCCATAAGTCCATTTACTATCAAATACTGTTATTATATCTGTTAATCTTGTTATCGCCATAGTTATGGTGTTATATTGTTTTTATTATGTATTTTTTCTTGAACAGCAATTTCATAGTCATTCTTAGCAGTATTCCAACTTAAATAAGTTAATATTTTATATAAATCTGTTTCTTTCACGCTATCAATATCATTATAACCTTCTATTCTAAATACTCCTTTCTCTGCTACCATATACAGGCTATTAAGCCATCCATAAGGTTTTATGAACTTGTTGTAGAGTCCAACTGTAGAAACTCTATTTTTGCTTCCTCCACTTCTTCCTCTGTTTTCCCCAAAAACATTTGGAAAGTCCGAGTTAATTTTACGCTTTGCATTGTCAAAAAAAAACTGAACTCCCATACGAAATCCATTGTCAGTTCTTTAAACTTATCTGTCTTAGCAGGTATTGCATCATCATCATATTCTTCATCTGCCCTTCTACACAATATTGCCATTTGTTCAGGTAACACATCAAACCTTCCGTGTTTCATTATCTCTATGGTACTATCTAAGTGAGTTGATTCAATATAATCTCCAAATGTATTCCTTCTTAGAAATTCTTTTGGAAATAAGTACTCCTCACCTTCAAATTCAAACTTTTCTATTCCTTTTGGCTTATATTCCTCTAAAGTTTGTGAGAATGTAGCTACTGCAGCATTTACACTATCAACATCTAGTTGATTCATTTGATTTAAAGAAAGTCCTGTTAGATACATAAAAATATCTCTATTCATCTTCAGTAACTCAACCTCTGAATGTTCTGCTTCAATTACATTACCATCTTCATCTCTTTTGTTGTAAGAGTTTATAATTGAGTATAATCCACACCAATACCTAAGTGTAATGTCTTTCCATTCTGTTGGAATCTCGTATGAAGTGTCTTGAATCTTAATTTCTACCATATCTTAGTTTTTAATTGTTTGATTTGCCATTATTTGCTCTAATGCCTTATTATCTTCAGTTACATCTATAAGTACATCTGCCAACTCGCTTGTAGCATTTTCACAGAACCCACCTATATCTTCTAAATAATCCCCCATATATTTAGAGTTAGATTCATTCTTTAGAGCAGTTAGAAACCCAATACAAGTATAGAATAACATATTTGGAATTAGAAATATAAATTCAGCTACAGCCCCATTGTCATCTTCAATCTTTAGAGTTGTTTCGTGGAAATTATTAGAATATAAATAAACAGACTCAAGTATATTTAAAAAATCTTGATACTTGCCAGATGCTTCATCTTCTGTAGCATAATACATCAATTCTTTAACATCTTTCATAAGTTTTTCAACTACCTCTTGATGAGGTTTGTTTAGGTACATTATATCTTTCTTATTCATAATTTTCTGATAATTTTTTCACAATTATTCAAAACTACGCAAAAGTAATGATTTACCTAAGAAATAATTTCACAGTTTTTAAACAAACTGAAAAAATATTATGAAAAATATAATACTTTACCTCCTCCACTCCATATTTCCTTGTTTACAGCCATAACTAAACAATCTACCATATCATCGTGCTTGGCTGCAGGAAACTTAGTTAATTGCTCAAGAAACTCATCATTCCAATCTCCATTTAGTAAAGTAACTCTACCACTCTCTAAAGATGCACTCACATCACTAACTCTTGCTACCTTATCTTTAGTTGGTGGTTTATCTTCTTTTACATTTAGTCCTGTTTCTCTTACTAAAGTTTGAACAATAGACTTCCCTGATGCTTTAGGTTCTACGAATATCCTACTTCTATTGGTATATCCATTCTTTTGTACCCATTGTGGAATGAATTTTATTAGTTCTGGGAACTCTTTATGTACATTTACACAGTCTACTATCTGCCATTTGTTGTCTTTATAGGTATATGCTAGTAATGCTGATGGGTCATTCTTTTGGTCGGCAGTATATGCAGGGTCAATTACAAAGTTTACTACAGTATCATCAACTCTATACCTATCAATCTTAAACCAATCCTTATGAATCATACCACTATCTAGGGGTGTTGGTGTTTGTTGTAGTTGTCCTGCATAGCCATAACTACCTAAAGCACTCTTATAGTCATCTAATATTTGCCTACTAAACCTATCTTCCCAAAACAATCCTGTTTCTTGGTTATAAAACTTCTCTAATGATTTTGGTTTAATGTTTCCACTTTCATTTGTCGCAGGTATGCAAATATGCTTATACTTACTTCTTGTTTCTCTATCTAATAAGAATCCACTTAAATCATCTTCGTGAACTCTTTGCATAATGATAATCCTTACTCCAATATCTGCCTGATTAAGTCTTGAGTAGAATGTAGTCCTATACCACTCGTTTGCATTATCTCTTTCTGTTGCTGAGTTTGCCATTTGTGGTGATAGAGGGTCATCCACTATTAGAAAGTCCCCACCTTGCCCAGTAACAGTACCACCTACTGATGTTGCTCTACGCATACCTATATGATTATTCTCGTATCTCTCTTTTAGGTTTTGGTCTTTCTTAATATGAAACACATCTCCCCACCTAACCTTAAACCAATCACTAAATATTATATCTCTACTCTTAGTTGCAAGTTCAATAGATAGAGTTGCAGAGTAAGATGATGTAATAAATCTAAGTTTAGGTGATTTTATCCAAGCCCATACTGGAAACATAACAGTTACTATTAAAGACTTTGTACTACGGAAGGGTACATTAATAATAATATCTTTAGTTTTTGGTTTCTGTGCTATTATTCTCTCACACTCCTCTTGTAGCATATCACAAATATACTTATGATGCCAATTAGTTGATAGAGGTACTGCAGGTTCAACTACTATCCACGCTGCTTTAAAGAACTCATAGAAACTCATTTCACATAGTTTCTTTTCTAGTGCAAACTTTAACAGTTTTTTATTAGTCATCTAATTCTGTGTAGTCAATATCTTCTGCTTCTTCAAGTCCTCTAATTTGATTTTTAATATCTTCAAGTGTTGCCCCTTCAGTTAAGTTAATCTCAATCTTAGTTTCTGAATCTCTTTTAATCTCTGTTGATGATAGTTTAGGCATTGCATAGTTCATTAGTTTTGCTATTGCATCTATGTATGCTCTTGCATCTTCTTCAAACAATATATCTAATGCCATCTTAATCTTTACTGGTTGTCCCTCTAGTGCATAAGCAAGTGATTTCCTAGTCATCTTAGCCAGTTGTCTTGTTTCATTATTTTTAGGTAGTAGTGCTTTAGGAGTTTTATTATAATGTTCATCTATATTACCAACAGATTTACCTCGCTTCTTTAATGCCTCTCCACCTAACTTCTTTTCTTCTTCTATCATTATAGTTATTTAATTCGCCAATATACATAAATCTTTTAAACTCCATTCACAATAAAGATATAAAATTGAACTTCTCTAGTTTTTTAGTCCCTATATACCCCTATAATAAAGTATATTTTAACATTAATACCTTTTGTAAAGAAACTGTGAAAGTATTTAATATTTAAACGCTATCTTCGTGCCTCTTATAAGAACCTATGTTAAATACTAACACTATCTTAGTTTATCTTTGTCCCCTTATGTTAGCAGAAAGCATAACTTAGAACCTTATAATCGCCACAACCTATAGTAAACATCATTGCTCATATCGCAAAGTCTTTATGCTTGTCTTTATAATAGATGTTTAATAATAACTACCTTTTATAAAATTGAACTTGTATTCTGTGTGTGTGCGTGTTGGTGTCCAAACGACTAGTATGTACTCGGTTACGGAATCCAAAATTTAAC
>Ga0233412_10001341_pt1 | contig 12992 bp, 13 predicted proteins | sample Na_anoxic_4_MG_FD_180667 | JGI IMG/M metagenome (GOLD analysis project Ga0233412, IMG submission 180667) | Seawater microbial communities from Saanich Inlet, British Columbia, Canada - Na_anoxic_4_MG | ecosystem: Environmental > Aquatic > Marine > Inlet | place: Canada: British Columbia... | reverse complement strand
CATCTCCTAATAAAAAATCTCCTGTAACACTTATTTCAAATTCGACCAGATTTGGATTGCCATCATTAACACCAGCATATGGATCTAGAGCAATCCAACATTTATTATCTATACAACATTCTTCATTTCCATCGCATTCTGTAGATCCTCCTATACCTAGAGCATCACAAACAACCCCATCTACGTTTGTGCATGTTTGATCTGTTGAACCAAGAAAAATATCTGTACCTGGTACTCCTGTAGCAAGTATAGATAATGGATTAACATTATTAAATGCTCCATTCATATTAGTATTTGGACTTACAGGTGCAACATCAGTTAATTCTACATCTCCCGTATTACTAACAGCTAAATCAAATGCAACGTGAGTTCTTATATCAGTTCCACCAACTAATGACTGTGCTACTCCACCAGTAACTAGACCAGCATCTTGATTAAAGAATCTAGCAGACATCGTTACAGCACCATCATCACTCGTTGAAGTTACTTTATCAATTCCACCACCTTCAGCTTTTATAAAGAAAAATCCTAATCCACCAACAATAACAAGAACGACAACACCCATAATAATTCCAATCATTAGTTTATTTGCCATTTTATATCATTCTAAATCATACTTCTATTTAAATGTTTCTATTGTGGATTTGGTGTAGGTTCTGTTTCTGCAATTTCCTTCTTCTTCATCTTCTTTTCAATATAAGCAATCGCACTTATACATAATATTATAAAAATTAATCCGCCAATAATTGCAAGTGGAAATAAAAATGTTTTACCTTCTTGTTCCTCATCTTCTATTTCTTCAATTAAAGCTTCTGTGATTGTTAAATTAGCTGTATCATTTACTATTGGTGGTTCTACCCCTACCACCCCATATTGAACACCTTCTTCAACACCTTCAGCAACTTTCTCTTCAGCAACAAATGTATCATAAAATGTATCAATCCTACTCCCTAAATTGTAGTATCCTGCTTCACAATATAGGGTGGCAATCGTATCCCCTGTAAAATGCGAAGGTACAAGGAAGTCTTTTTCAAGAGTAACTGGATATCTTGTTACCATCTGATTGAAATTAAGTTCACTGTATCTATTACCATCTTGTAAAATATAACATGTGAAATCAACCTCTTTTTGAACATCACCAGACTCAATCTGAGCAATTATTACACAATTCATAGGATCGTCAATTACACCATATAATGGACAATCTACTTCAAATTTGAACGTTCCTGTCTTGTTTTCAATGCCTTCTAAAGCAGCTCTTGCTAGATAATCATTATATAAATTATCATCTTCCCATAAAACACTTTGTTTTAAATATTTACACGATTCGCTTGAATTAGCAGTTATATTAAATGTTCCATCCCCATTATCACCAGAATATTCAAATACCAATTCCCCACAATTTGTACAATCAGGATCTGTATTAGATTCATCATATATATAAAACTTAATGTCTATTTCTGATTCAATTGTTCCTACTGTTCCGATATAAGGAAGGGTTGTTGAGAAATTAAAAGTATTTCCTGTTCCTTGATCTGGCTGGAAAATTATATCAATATCATCAATATAAAGATCGTTTGTTGTATCTTCAAACCAACCTTTCATAACATATAATTGATCTTCTTCTTCTGTTGCATTTGTGTGTGAGACTTCATCATTATATGTTACTGTTATTGTTAATGGGTCACATGCTGTAGCTTCTGTATTAGAAATGGTTGTAGTTATGTTAGTTATCTCTATGGCATAATCTGTTATATCAATTGTTGGTTCTGTTCCTATCCACCATTGAGTCCATAACTCCTCCCCATGTGCTGTACTTAATACATGTAATCCAACATGTGTTCCAAAAACATCATATGCATCTTGGTCAATTGTACCATAAGGAACTTTGAATCTTGGTGTTAAAATTATGTCTTCTTCATTTGCATCAAATAGTCTTTCATAATCTAAATTATGATTATAAATTTCTCCAGTATCAAAATCAACCAAACTCAAAAGCCTTTCATTTCCTCCTTCATTTGCTTGAAGTTCTAGATGAATTTTTGCTTGGATATCTTTAAATGGATGATTAGAAGTTATATTTAATCGTAATTGTACATACTCTCCTTCTGTTACATTATCCTTTGTATAAACTACATCATTAAAAGTTAGATAATCAACATAATCTGTATCTGTTCGTTCTCCAAATATTGTAAATCTATCTGATGCTACTTCAAAATCTTGTTCATAACCCTCAACATTCATATGAAAATTTATTCTATATTTATTTTGTCCTTTAACATTTAAAGGAACAAGCATCCAAGTAGAACATTTAATATAATTTCCATTTTGTATTTCTATATGCATTACATTATCTCCCTTACAAGGTAATCCACTTTGAATACATAAAGGAAATGTCATAATTCCAGGATATTTCAACAAATGAAGGTGGCTCATTTTTATATGAACTGCATCACTAAAAGTATTATTAGCATACATACATACTCTAAATTTTTCTCCTGCTGTTAAAAACGCTGCTCCGTCTGTTTCTGAGTAAATACTCCAATTAATATTTTCTTGCTCAACATTTGTTAAAGTTGGAGTCATATTAATCCTATAATTATTTTCATTTTGTATCCAAACACCAGTCTCAGCAGTTATATTCACAGTTTGATTAATTATTATCTTATCTTCTATATCAATTATTTCAATAGGGAATGTTGTAGAACCAGAAGCATAATCAATACTTACACCATTAGCCATACAACTAAGATATGATGAACTATTTAATGGGCAACTAGCATCTATATCAATAACAGCAGTTGTACCACCTAAACACCAACCATTGCTGGGGTCACAATCACCAGTCAAAAAGAATTCTCCATCTGCTTCTGACTTTGTACAACCTATATGAGAAAAAGGATTTCCATCCTGGTCTACCGCATCAACACAAATATCTGCATAACCTACAGGATTACCTTGATGTTCAATAACCCCACTTAGTCCTGCATTAATACCTTCATATATTTCTGAAGTAACTTCAACAGTGGTAATAGATAAATCATTTGCACCACCTGTCAACGTTGTATTGAAAAATTCTTGCGATACAAAAACACCATCATGTGTTAAATTACCATAAGAATTATTGGTTGGTGCAAATTCACTTGTTACTTTCCAAGAGACAACAGCTATGTAAGGTGCTGCTCCAGCAATTGTATATGTGTCATTTTCCATTACTGATCCACTGGAATTATACCAAGTATAAAAACCACCATCGTTTTTATCAACTGCACTCCCAGTTAAAGTAACTGTTATAGTTTCGTCTACTGCATAAATACCAGAAGCACCAGATTGAGTAACAGCAGCATACGCATAACTAGAAAAGAGCGAACATATCAACATAAAAAGTAATAATCGTCTCATTTTTCATTTTATTGATTGTCAACTGCAATTGCAATATATCTTACAAAATATGAAAATAATACAGCAACAAATGTTAATACCCAATCCCATTGATTAAAGCATTGTGTGTTTATTACTCTGACCAGCAAAAATAAGATTACTGACCAATTGACTATTTCTGAATATATTCTCAGTACCTTCATTTTATAAAGCTAATATAAACGCCATAGCCAGCTATACCTATTACTACAGCACCTAATACCCAAGCGATAATACTTAATATTTTTTTAGTTTTTTTCTTTGACATCTTATTTTCGGATTACTCTAACTAATGAGTGTATGCCCCAGCCAACTAGGAATAGCCATATTGGTGTTGTGAAAAAAGTTAATGCTCCACAACCAGCTTCCATACATCTAGTTGATTCCCACCAAAATATAGGGTTTACATAGTATAAGCTCCTAAGAAAATTGCTTAATGCTTCTGGAATTGTTACATTAAAAAATATTATTAGTATTGGAGGAATACTTAACAATATACCAATAATTAAACCAAGCCAAGCTCCTAACATCTTGAATGGATTAAAACTTTTTCTTCCCATATTTATCACCTTCGTATTTTAACGTGATTGTGAACTACGCTTCTTCTTCCTTCCCATGAAAAAATTAGCATAAATAATAATTCCAAGTATAATAAGTACAATAATATTAAAGACCATTCTTGCTGTACTTCCTGTTTCACTTGCTTGTATTAGTTCAGCTTCTCCTGAAGGATCTGGTGTAAATCCTATTACATAATCTGATCCTTTATTTAAAAGGTTAATAGTTTCTTGTGTTGCATCGCTTATATCTTTTTCCCAACCACTAGTTGGCATTAATTGTGAAATAGGATATGAAGCATATTGGAAAAATACCCACAACTTTCCAGTATAAAATAATATATATGCCCCAGTAATTGGCATCATAATAATTAATAGTATTAAAGCAATTGTAATATAATTTATTAATGATTTATTACTTTTCTTGATTAAAACTCCTAATCCTAACAGCGAAAATACAAAAATTATTATCAAAATCATATGTATCTCAAATGGAACTGCTGTGAAACCCCTAAAACCAACAGAATATTTATCTTGTTCAGTAACTTCATCAACAAACTCATCATACATATCATCAAAAGGAAAATCGCTATTATCTGGTACTAAATTTTCTCGGAAAAATTCTTTATGGATTGGTGCTACATAATTTAAAGCAGATTTCATCCTGGAATTTAATTGGTTAGTTTTTAATGCATCGTTTACTTTTTCTTCTGCAAAAACATGAATTAAACCATTTACTAATTTACTTTTTCTTATTGCTCTTGGAACAAAAACATTATGAGAAACACCATCTTGAACATGATGAGCACACACACCATATGCACAAGCTAACTGTTGATCTGTACGTGCATTTTCAACCATTTTTTTGCATAATGCTTGAGTATGTGTTTGTTTATATTTAGTTCCAATTGCACTAAATCCTTCTTCAAAATAGTAAAAAACTGAAAGATCTGTTAAGATATCACAACCATGAAAATCATCTTCATATGTTTTTATTAATTGAGCTATTTCAGAATTAGAAACTACCATTGCATTTTCATTTACATACGTATGTGAATCTGGCATCCATGCTAATGAAATGCTAATACATATCAAAAACATCAAAATAAAAATTATTTTTTTCATTTCTTTTTCCTAATGAATACAATAAATATAAAACCACCTAATCCAAGAATAGCTCCAATAATCAATGCATATACCAAGTAATCTGGTCCGTCACCTCCACCACCACCAGTACAACTTAAAATATTTATTGGATTTGTATCGTCTTCACCTCCAGATGTACCCCTTAAATTTCCAGATGTTGCAGTCATCGTTGCCCACCAACCACCAGTTAAAATATAATTATGACTAAATGAATATTTACCTTCACCTTTATCTATCACTGGTGGAGTAACTATTGATGCACCTGCTGGAGGTTGTAATTGAAGTTGGACATTAGCACCCAAAATTGGATTACCTATACTATCAACTAGTTCAAATGTGCCTGTATGAGAACCTTCACATACAGAGAAAGGTAGGTCAATGTTTTTAAACAAAATCTCAGCAATTCTAACTTCTACAGTTTCATATTGTGTCCAATCTGTTTCATATCCATCTTTTGTAGCTCTTACTCTAAATCTTAAATCTCCTTCTCCTTGTAAATTATACTCAAATTCATAAACGCCTATACTCGGTGATTTCCAAGTATCATAATTAGTAGATCTACCTTTATATTCATCATCTAAATCAAAGTTATCCCATGTTGTAGGCTGATCACCTTTAAATGCCCTTACAATTACTTTGATTGGTTCATTATCATATTGAGGACTTTGAGTACTAAATGTATCTATGCTTATTTGTTCTAAAACACGAACATCAATTGAATCAGGTTCGTAATCAATTTCAGGGTGTTGCATTGATACTTTTATTTCATAATATCCTGTATTTGGTGGTTCTAATTCTAATGTTACCTTCCCTTGAGAATCTGTATTTGCAAAATCTTCTACTCCAGTAAATCTATTACCTTCATATAATTCAGCCTTTACTTCTCTACCAAATTGAGTATATATAGGGTCATTCAAATCAAAATGTATTACAAATTTTTCCCCTACAGATATAACATCTTTCTCAATTACTAATGAAACAGTATATGCATCTTCCCAACCATTATTAACACACCTTGATGAAGTTTCAGAGGGATCACGATATTCTTCAATGGTTTGTGGTGGATCAATACAGGTTATTAATGTGTTTTGATCTACGCATGTTGATTGTCCTTGGCTTAATGTAACACTCCCACCATCTGTATCAACAATACATTCAGTAATAATCTGATCTTGTACTTCAACATCAAATCTAATTGCTCCTGTTCCACCAGAACCAACATAAATATGTTCTCCTCCAGAAATATAATATGTACCACCACGTTTTCCCACATCATCAGTAGGTGACCCACCATGATGTTCTATTATTTCTAATAAGATATCTCCAGTTTTATATATATCTCTTGAACAAGAAAATCTATTTATATCCCCCACACATTTAATTAATCCATCATATGTATTACATTCTTCACCACTTAATGGTGTTTTTTGTGTAGAGATATCACCACCCCATTCATATTCTAATCCTAGTCCAGTATATGGATCACATATTCTAATTATAGAATTATACTTATATACAAAATTAGCTTCATCTGGTTCTGGTAATCTCATTATCTTATCTTCAGAATTACATCCCCCAGTTTTACTAGTACGTTTATTGTATGGTTCTAAACTACCATCATTATCAGTATCAACAGCAAAAAATTGTGGTTTGTTACTAGTGTCAGATCGTCTAAATACAACTTCAGGATCTAGTATGGGTTGAGTACAGTCTAATATGGGTATTACAGTACATACTTTATTCTCTGGGCATTCATAATCATTAGTTCCTATTATAGCTTGTGCTCGAAAAGCGAAAAATCCTCCAATACCTAACATTGAAAGAACTAAAAGAACAAGTAGAACAATAATGATATTTCTTCCTATATTGGATTTACCCATATGATTCTCCCTTTAATAAGGTTATATTTAAACTTTTCTATTAAGATCCTGCTCCTGTGCGTTTTTTGCGTAATCTGCGAATTATTAACTCAGTACTGATCCATAGTATTAATAGAGTGAAAATACTTACAGCACCAATAACTATAATATCTTCATTTATGGTAACAAGTTCCCTTATTTTAACAAAGAAATTGTTCCAGAAATGCCAAATATACCATATGAATATAGTGCCAAATAATATAGTAAGAAATGCTCCCATAAACCCAAATATGAATGTAGCAAATAGAGATGCCTCATCATTTCCATAAACAATTCTGTGGAAGCCCATCCAACCACCACCCATCAGTAGTGAAATAATAAATCCCAAACCAAAATATGTGGCTTTACCTAATTGAAATTTTGCCACAACATAAGCATTAATTCCCATTAATAAAAATAAAATGAAACCAAGAGTATAAGTTTCGCTTGTTGACATTGGCTCAACCGCAAAAGTCATTTGTGATGTGAAAGTTACTTGCTGTACTATTAATTGAGGTATAGCTGCTACTTGCAATTCAGGAGCAACTGCTTGCAACATCCCAAATGTTGCAAAAATCAATGTACCAACAACAAAAACTCTTAATATTGATTTTGACCATCGCATGAAATTTCTTTTTCCACTAAACCCTAATTTTTCTGATGCCCAATATAATAATCCATTTTCTTCAGGAGCAAAGATCATGCTTACTGTGAAAATTCTCATGAATGTTGGATTTTTTTGTGTTGCTGGATGTTCATTTCTTCTGATCCAGATTAATCTTGCTATAGGAAATATAATTAATAAAAAACTTGCCACTACAAATATATAATATATTTGATATTGTGCTAGTAAATCATTTATGGTGAATGGTCGACCAGGGATAAAACTTTCTGAGAAACCCTCCAAAGCGAAACCAACCCACAGGGGCAGAAAAATTGCTAGTAGACCAACGAGTGCAACATAGATTATTATTTCTTTATATTCATTTCTAATAAACTTATCTTCTGTTAATACCATCTATCTTTAATTTAATCCACTAGTATATAAAACTTTTTAAAATAGTTTTGTTCCAATCATTATCAACGCAACAGTAATAATAGTTATTGAAAAGAACCAACAAAATGCAAAAAATATTATATACTCCTTGTTTCTTTCGATTTCATAGTTATTCTCCATCGTAATCATCTCCTTTACCTGATATCCAAATCAAAATACCAATAAGTACTACTATTCCATTCACAAGATGCCATGTTAATAGTGGTGCTCCAAAAGGTTTCATAAATATAGCTACAAGCCATATAAGTACGCTAACCAATACTATTCCTTGCCCTATTGTTTTCATATTCTCTTTTTCCATTTTTAACCTCCATAAAATATTGTGTATTTTTTATCCCTTGCTGCAATGTCAATTCCTTTAAATTCACTGTAACTTTTCCATGTGTTTCCATCCCACCTATCATCTGTATCAAAGAATGTTATCTCTAAGTAGTCAATAATCCGCATATTATCTATTGTTGTCACCAACAATTTTATTTCATCAGTTTCATTTATGCTGTATGTTTTTGCTGTATATTGGCAATAATCCACAATCCCTAAAAATCTGTCTGGTGTTTCCATTTGAGTTAATTTGCACTTGTTTGAGTATATAGATTCGCATTCCTCTAACCAGTCATTTCCGCAACGATACCATCCTTTAGGTAGATACTCATAAGTTTTGTTTTCTCTTATATATCTAGTCCAATTCTTCCAAGCACCTTTATCACATGGCATATCTACATCTTCAGCTTTAACATCTAATATTCCTGTGCTCCAGGCAAAACACATACCCATTTTATTGTACCATCCATCTTTAGATTCAATTTCTAAATCAATTTTATTATACTTTGCTTCAATCCCACCTCTATGGGATATTGTAAGGTTTCCAATCTTTCTCATCTCACAATCTGATTTTGACTTGTTTTCATTTTTTTCAATGTTAGAAAATTCCTTTTCCAATTTTCCAAGATAATATTCTTTACTCCAACATGCTAATTCATAGCTTAAATTGTCTTGAACTATTAAAGGAGTGTATGCATCCGAAAAAACCACACTAGATCTTATTTCAGTTCCGTTTGTTAATAATAAGTAATTCGCATCAACTGGTTCTTGAGTTTCGCCATCTATCGCTTTTATGTAGTACTCGATTGTTGGTATTTGTGGTGGGATTTCTTTCTTTATCCATTCTCTTGTAATTGCTAGGTATATCAATCCACCTACTATTATTATTAAAATAAAGAAAATAATTACTATCATTAGTACCTTTTTTTGATCAATCGGCATACCAATCACACCCAGTACAATTTGTACAATTAGTATTGTTTACACATGCACATGTTGTACAATTAATAAAGCCATCATCTCTAGTAAAATTCCAATCCATAATATCATCTTCGATGCCATCAACAATGTCATCAATCATATCATCTATTACTTCAGGTGGTATTTCTAACGTTGTTTTTAGAGTTATATTATTATAAATATTGTTATCAGTAGTTATATTATGTTCATAATTATTTGTCACATTAGGTGAAAATGTATTATAATCTGTATTATTAACATAAACATTATCTGGTACATTCTTTGAAAATACTTTTTCTGAGAATGAAGAATTGAACCAAATACTTGATATTAATAGAATAATTACAAAAGTAATTAAGACAAATATTATTGTATAATAAACAAATTTTTCCAACAATGATAACTCTTTTTTATTATCCTGCTGTATTGGTTTTTTAATTTCTTGATTTTGAGGTTGTGGATATTTATGGAATTCTGGTTGCCTTTGTTCAACTATGGGTTTTACCGATTCAACTTTCCTTTCTTCAATTAATTCTCCAGTGGGTGATAAAATCTTCATTAATTACCTCCAGTAAAATAGTACCCCTAAAGTGATAAAAATAATAGCGAAACATATCAAATATGTAACAAATTGTCTAAATGTCAATCTCTTAGTTTTTTAGTGAATACCACTTGTCCATTTATTTCTAAATTAATAACTACTGCCTCATGGAATGTTAATCTATTTCTTAGATCTCCATCACTATACAAATCTATTATATTTTTCATTTTTTCAGCCTCCATAGTTTTGTATTTGGTAACTTCTCTATCTTATTTTCTTTTTCTAGTTCTTCTACAAGAGGTTTAATAACATCATAATTCTTACTAAGTTTAGTTCCTATCCTAGAAGTAGGTATATTTTCATTATTCTTAATTACATCTAATATATCTTTCTTTAATTTGCCAATAGTTTTAGGTTTTATTACCATAAATCACTAATAAATTAGTAGTAGTATTTAAATATTTCGTTTTAGAAAAAGAAAAAAAAAGAAAAAATTGTTCTTTTAAGAACACTGGAATGTATCTGTAAAGGTTGAGTCTGTTGCTCCTACATCTGAATTACTATCACTGTCGTCTTCAACTCCTAGTTTTATACTTCCATCTTTTGCTAGGTAATGGCTTTCGTCAATATAAGTTACTGTAACATTTTCTTCATCACCTGTACAACCATCACTATCACCTTTTATTGTTACTGGACCAAATTCAATTTCATCGAACTCACCCAATACTTGTGTCTCTGCCCATTCCCAACAATATTGTTGAGCCTTTCTTCCAACTGGTACTGCAACTTGTGTTAAACCACCCACTTTAATGGTTGTTATGTTTGTTACATCTGCTCCAGAATCTGATTGGAAGCAAACCATTTTAAGTCTGAATTCTGCATCAGCGGTTGTCTGAGAAAGTACAAATTTGTTGAATGAATCCTCTTCGTTTGCACCAATATCAATTGAAGGTCCTGTTTCAGTTGCTCCATCTTCTTCAATTCTGTAACCCATTCCACTTGTGATATAGCTCTGTGGTAATTCTATTTGTTCTGCTTCTGTATCAATAGTCTCTGTTACTTGATTCCCATAATGATATGAATTAAATGCCATACCATGAATAGTGTCACCTACATTAACAGATGGGATACTTATTGTTGCTGAAGTTGATAAGGTATTAGCTCCACCTAATAGATTTGTTGGTGTCCCTTCTTTCCAAAAGTATGCGGTTCCTCCAATTTTGGTGTTTGGTGCATCTTTTGTTTCGTTATAAGCAAAAGCCTTCAAAGATGCAACTTCGCCTTCTTTTGTTGCTTGTGCAATTTGCTGAGTTGTCTGAGCTGTTACTGCTGCTTGAGTTGTTCCACCAAGTGCTCCTGATTTAAACATTGCGAATACACCTACACTGCCAAAAATAACTACAATTGCAAGTATAGCTACAAGAATTCCCATTTGTGCTTTTTTATACATATTTATCATCTCCTAATTTTTTTTTAATTTTATTATTGAAAAAAAATAAAAAAAGTGTTCGTTTAGCTACAGTTAAAAGTATCTGTAAAACTTGAGTCTGTTGCTCCTGCATCTGTATTACTATCACTATCGTCTTCAACGCCTATTCCAATACTTCCATCTTTTGCTAGGAAGTAGCTTTCATCAACGTAAGTTACTGTTACCATTTCATCTGCACCTGTACAACCATCACTATCACCTTTGATTGTTACTGGACCAAATTCAAGTTCATCGAATTCGTTTAATACTTGTGTCTCTGCCCATTCCCAACAATATTGTTGAGCCTTTTTTCCAACTGGTGCTGCAACTTGAGTTAATCCAGCCACTTTAATGGTTGTTATATTTGTTGTGTCTGTTCCTGCATCAGATTGGAAGCAAACCATTTTCAGTCTGAATTCTCCGTCAGCTGTTGTCTGAGAAACGACAAATTTATTGAATGAATCCTCTTCGTTTGCACCAACATTGATTGTAGAATCTGCTTCTGTTGCTCCATCTTCCTCAATCCTGTATGTCATTGAACTTGCGATGTAACTCATTGGTAATTCTATCTGTTCTGCTTCTGTATCAATAGTCTCTGTTACTATATTCCCATAATGATATGAATTAAAGGCTACACCCTTAATTGTGTCACCGACATTAACTGAAGGAATGCTTATCGTTGCTGAAGTTGATAAGGTATTAGATCCACCTAATAGATTTGTTGGTGTATCTTCTTTCCAGAAATATGCGGTTCCTCCTACTTTTGTGTTTGGTGCATCTTTTGTTTCGTTATAACCGAAAGCTTTTAAAGATGCAACTTCACCTTGTTTTGTTGCTTGAGCAATCTGTGTAGTTGTCTGAGCTGTTACAGCTGCTTGGGTTGTTCCACCTAGTGCTCCTGATTTGAACATTGCAAATACACCTATACTGCCAAAAATTACTACAATAGCAAGTATAGAAATCAGAATTCCTTTCTGTGCTTTTTTATACATATTTATCATCTCCTATTTTTTTTTAATTTTGAGCATATTTATTGCTCTTTTGTATTAAAATCATGTAATAGTATATAAATAGAGGTAGGGAAATTACGAAACATTTAAAAGAAAGTAGTAGTATTTAAATATTTTAGATAATGAAACCTGAAAAAGAATTTAAGTACATGGCTATTTTATTGAGTAGTAAATATGTTAGAGATCGATGGAATTTGCAATTTAGACCAGAACCAGCTTCTAGAAAAGATTTTGAGATATTATGTGGAACTTGGGAAAAAGATAAGGAGTTCTATCTGTGGTTAAATGAGTTGATTGAAGAAGGGAGTTTAGAATTCTATGAAAAAGATAAGACACATGGAAATAAGAAATATATTGTTAATTCTAGTATTCTTATGAAAAGGTTTAAAAATCATCCCATCTATCAATATGTCAGAAATTGTTTCTTTTTGGAGAAATAACAACTTTCACAATCCTACTGTTATCTGAACTAGGTATATGCCAAAATTAACAATTCCATGAAAAGGGAGAATTTTAACGAATAATGTTGCATATGCAATGAAAGGATTTATGTTTGGATCCATACTTACTGTTATATTTCCTTGGATTATGTCATATGTGAAGATGATTGCATT
>Ga0233412_10001340_pt1 | contig 12993 bp, 14 predicted proteins | sample Na_anoxic_4_MG_FD_180667 | JGI IMG/M metagenome (GOLD analysis project Ga0233412, IMG submission 180667) | Seawater microbial communities from Saanich Inlet, British Columbia, Canada - Na_anoxic_4_MG | ecosystem: Environmental > Aquatic > Marine > Inlet | place: Canada: British Columbia... | reverse complement strand
GCCGCCGCCGCCGCCGCCACCCCCTTTATCCCTGCCTTTTCCGCCTCCACCGCCTCCGCTATCCTTACCCGTTCCGCCTCCGCAGCCTTCACCGCAGCTGCCAACTCCTGCTCCTTCAACCCACTCGCAGCTGCCAACTCCCTTGCCTTCACCGCCTCCGCCTCCGCCGCCGCCGCAGCCGCCTCCGCAGCCGCCTCCTCCTGTGCCCTCGCCAACGCCGCCGCTGAAGTCGCCTCCCCACTCATCCTAGTCTCCGAAACCAATGCATCTATGTTGTCTTTAATTTGGGAACTAAACTCATCTATACCTTGGTCCAATGTCCTCAATGATGCAATTGCTTCCCCCACAGCTTGTAGTTCTGATTCCCCCCCACCAGCAAAATCTGCCAAGTGCTTCAATACAGCAGCCACAAATTTCGAAGTAGCCAGTTTATATGCGCTGAGTTTGCCCTTTACGTTACCCTCTATACTTTTCGAGGTCGGTGCCCCTGTCTCTAAGCTGCTCGCCGCCTCCCCTCCGTCTCCGCCCCCCTCCTCCTCCTTTGCCACCACCACCTCCTTTTCCACCACCTCCTCCTTTTCCACCACAGTTTGTATAGCTTTTTGGCTTGTTGGATCAGCAGAATAGGTTCCCGACCTTTCTTCATCTTCCGTTATCAGGCCCTGGTCAAGCAGTTGTTCGAGATATTGGTCCTCTATCGTGCCATAACCGGTGACGTAAACGTTGCCTCCGCCGGAGGGGATGTACTTCCAGTGGCCGCCGCCCGCCTGCAGCGGCCGGTAGTGCGGCGGCGGCTGGGCGAAGATGGGTTGGGCCTTGTAGCGCAGTCCGGTGATTCGGGCCGCCATGGTGTTTTTACCTGATGCCAAGATTTTATTTCGGTGTCTGTAGTTAGCCGGACTTTAGTTCTGCTTTCAGTTTATCGATATGTTGTTGTGTGGCTTTCAATTGCTTTGCTAGTGCTGCTTGTTTCTTTTCATCTGACTGGATCTCTCCGCTCAGTTGGTGGATGTTGGATTCAGTGGCTGTCCTCTTTGTGTTCAAGTCCAGGACTGCCTTGTTTGTTGTGTATTTACTATCCGTCAATGATTCTTTAATTGTTTGTAATGGTTGTAGGTTGGATACACCTCCGATCAACGATTCCAGTACCGTTACAATGGTGGCCATGAGTTTGCCAGTCTCTTCGCTAAATGCTGCAATGCCCGTATATTTCTTCAGACGCCCCATCTGTTCCTGCCATGCTCGAAGTTGTGTGCAGGAGCTTTGCAGCAGTTCTGTACCCGGCCCTCCTCCCTCGGAGAATAACAGGTCCGTCATGCACGCTCTCTTTTCTTCGTCGTCTTTGTCTTTGCATGCTTGCAATTGGCTAAAGAGGGGGTTGTCTGGAATGGAGACATTCTGCATCGCTGACGCCAGGTCGTCGATTATGTCGCCGCCGCCGCCCTCTGGTGTCGGCGCCTCTATCCTCCTCAGCGCATCCGTCAGATGCCGGAACACGTCTTGTATGTACTTGTCGGTGACAGCATCTTTCAGCGTTTCGTGATCGGGGAGCGCCTCCAACTCTTTCTTGGTCTCCGTCGCTGTGGCTTGAGACTTCTCGAGTTGTTTCGTAGTCTCCTGGAGGGTTGTATTGGTTTGGTTCTGTTTTGTCAAGGCCTTATGCAGAGTATGCGCTGTCTGATAATGGGTTGGTTTATTCCATGAGGGTTTATTCGGCGGTACGGTGGGACGGAACATCGTGTAGTAATGTTTGTCGAGTTCGGTCCGCAGAGTCTGATCAGCGCCTTCAATAAATGTCAGTGTTGTCGGTTCTATCCAAAACCGCACAGTTGCGGGCTCATTTATCTCAGCATCTGCGCAGTTCTTGCTCACTGGAGACATCTGTGCCGCTGTCACCTGTTTGCTAAGCTGCACCAACTTGTGTATAGTGGGCAGTTTCAAAGCTTGTATTTGTCTGATGTAATCTTCTGTAATTGGACCTGTGCGGGGCTTCAGCATCTTTTCCTTGGCAAACTGGAAGATCTCGTCCAAGACACCAGAGTGCTCAAGTTTTCTCTCCAAGTCGTTGTACTTTCTCTCCAAGTCGTTGTACTGAAAATAGTAGTTGATCTGATCGGGTTTCAATATCGGGTCGTCTTGGAGAAAGCATTGCTTGACATAATCTTTTTTCTGTTGCTTCTGGTCTGTCAGCGCTGCCTTTGCTGCCTTTGCTGTCCACTCTTGGTCTGCCTTTGCTTTCCACTCTTCTTCCCACTTGCTATTGAATGCCTGGTACATGCTCGCCCGGTCATTAGCATCAGCATCAGCAGCTAGTCGTTCAAGTTCCAAAAACACTTCAGGATCATTGTCTTTCTGGATGGCGTGTTGCAAATTTTTGTAGAATGCAGCGTCTACTGCTTTAAAATCCCAGCCTTGCAGCGCCGTCCGCAGCTCCTGCACAAGATCACTTTCTGGGTCCGCCATGGCGCCGGATCTTTACCCGTAGCGGGACAAAAAATAAGGGGCGGAGGTCAGTCCTGCAGGGTCTCCCGCAGGGAGACGTAGCACAGCGGGCAGAGCGGCAGCCAGGGCTTGAGCAGCGTGTGGTTGTACAGGTAGCCGCAGGCGGTGCTGTGGGTGTGCTCCCGGCAGACGGCGCAGCCGAGCGTGATGCCGGGGTGGCGGATGCAGTTCTCGACGTTGAGGTTGTCCAGCACCTCGGCCTGCTCGGGCGGCGGCTGGGCGGCCCACTGCTTGTGGGGCAGGCCGTAGTGGGGCTGGCCGGCGGCCGGCGCCGGCTCGGCCTGGGTCGTCATGTGTTTGAGCAGGCTGCGCACTTCCTGCTGCGTGTGCAGGATGCGGCCGATGGAGGTGGAGAGGGTGGTCTCCCGGCGCTTGCGGCGCCGTTCTTCGTCCGCCATGTTGAGCTTGGCCGAGAATGATAAATGGCGGGTTTCAACGCATTTATTTTGGTGCGGTGCAGGTAAATCATGGCCCTGAACCTGTTCAGTGGGGTCACGTACCCGATCGTCGGGATAGTGGTGGCGTTGATTTTGTTTGACGGGTTGAAGGAGGGGATCCTGCTCCCCATTTTTGACGGCATGTACCAGCCCGCCAAGCTGCGGGACACCGAGACGCACTTGTCGTATGAGAAGAGCGGGGCGCTGGTGGTGCAGCGGGGACCGTTTGTGTTCCGCATCGGGTATCTCGTGTCCCGGGTGCTGCTGGCGCTGCTGCTGGCGGCGGTGGTGTTGCCGTGTATGTCGGCCGCCTCGCCGGCGGCGGCGGCGGAGGTGCCGGCGGACGTGGGGGCGGAGCCCCGGCTGGCGCTGGAGGAATCGGCGGAGGCGGCGTCGGCGACGCCGGTGGCGAGCAGCCAGGGCAAGGTGGCGGCGGCGGGGGGGCATGTGCCGGCGGCGGCGGCGGCGGCGCACCACCACCTGGTGGCGGCGGTGTGAGGGTGCCAAAAAATGTGTGCCTCAAGCAAGAACACGAGCGATGACCTCGAAGAAGCTGGCGGCCTGGCAAGACAAGCACACCGCTTGGAATTCGTGGGAGGACCTGAGTCGCCGAGAATTGTTCCGCTACCACAACTGGCACCTGGTGGCGGGGGAGGATGACATGACCCCGCCGTTCCGAGCCGGGGCGACCGGGGCGCAGACGTGCGTCCTGACGCACGTCTCGGCGACGCAGCTGGGCGAGCTGCAGCTGGTGCGGCGGCTGGTGCGGCGGCTGGGCATGCAGCCGGTGCACTGGTGCTGTGTCGTGCAGCTGCTGCCGCACAATGCGAGCGACCCGTTGACGCAGGGTAACGATCACCACAACCACCACGCCCAGCTCGTGCTGCGCATGCTGCGGCAGGAGCTCGGGCGCTGGGGCAACGTCAGCTGCGAGGTGTGCATGGCCAAGACGGCGCTCGAGGCCCGGCTGTGCTGCGAGCAGCTGGTGCACTCGCCGCTGTGGAGCCGGGCGCCGCTGCGGCTGGTGGCGCCGGTGGCGGACGAGGTGCATCCGGCGCACCAGCAGGCGCTGCGCCGGGGGTTGGCGTTTGAGGGGTATGGGGGGTACGGTTTGAAGGCGTGGCCGGCGCCGGTGCAGGAGCATGAGAAGCGTCATGAGGCGGGCTTTTTGCGGGGGGGCGGGCTGTACCTGCTGGATGACGAACAAATCAGCCGCCCGGCGCTGCAGCAGCGGCTGGGCCTGACCGAGAAGAAGGTGCGGCTGTGGCTCTTCTACATGGACGACGAGGTGCCGACGGCGGCGCAGCTGGCCGGGTCGCAGCGCCAGCATGCGCTGCCCTTCCCGGCGCAGGCGGGGGCGGCGCCGGGCGAGGCGATGGCGTTCTTCATCAACGAGTTTGTGCGCAAGGCGAAGGGCAAGAGCGGGGTGCTGAACGTGGTGCTGGCGCCGCACCTGACCGCCGGGGCGGTGCGCAAGCCCGCCAAGAACGTGACGGTGATGTCGTACAAGGGCCAGGGGCCGGTGCAGAGCCTGCTGCGGCACTGCGAGGACTGGGTGGGCTGCGAGGGGCTGCACACGCTGGCGGAGTGCTGCCGGGCGGGCAAGCGCATCTTCTTCCGCCACCGCAGCGGGCAGGAGCGGGCGGTGTGGGAGCAGTACCAGTCGTCGCTGGCGCAGCACCTGCAGAGCAATGCGATGGAGTACCGCACGCTGGCGGAGAAGGCGTCTCGAGCGAAGCTGCGGGCGTTTGGCGAGTCCCGGCCCAGCCTGCTGCAGTCGCTCAAGGTGGCGGTCTAGGTTTCGTGGATGATGGTGGGTGGAGCGTCTTGTTCGGGGGTGGCGGGTACCTTGACGACGTGCAGTTGTTGGGGGTCGGCGACAACGATAAAGGAGTCGTTACCGGCGGTGGCCTCCCAGGTCTGCGTGAAGGCGGTGCGGAACTGGGGGGGGTGCAGCTGCTCGAGCGTGCGGTAGACGGGCTCGGCGCCCTCCTGCACCCAGAGGGCGCCGGGGCCGTGTTGGCGGGTCTGCAGGGTGGCGAGCTCCAGGATGTGGGCTTGGACGGTGTCGGTCATGTTTGCGGCAGCGGCGGATTTTAGTCCGTGGGCTTTAAACGCCGTCGTCGTCTTCTTCGCTGTGGCACATGAGCACGGCGAAATTGTTGGCGGCGAGACCGTCGTCGGCCTCCCACAGGGTGCCGCCGCCGCTGCGGTCCCGGCAGTAGATGGCGCTGTTGGGCGCCACGCCGCCGCACTCCTGCGTGCGGGAGGCCCGCATGCGCAGCGGGGCGGGCGGCGGGCGGGCGATGATCCACGACATGGAGGCCTGCAGCTGGCAGCCGGTGACGGGGGAGTGAAAGCTCTGGCTCTGGGTAAATTCGTTGAGGGAGCGGATGTACAGCTGGTGGACGTGTGTGTACGGCGGCTGCGGGTGGTAGGGCACCGCCGTCAGGGCGCTGAAGGCGGGGAGCTTGAGGACAAAGTCGTGATCGAGCATGAGGTAGCACGGGGAGATGGCGGCCTGCGCTTTGCGGCGGCACTGGTAGTAGACGCCGGGCTCGCCCCGGGTGGGCCGCAGCTGGTACTTGGCGCCGCCCTTGGCGAGGCAGAGCGTGCGTGTGAGCAGGTTGTACACGCCGGTGTTGTATTCGTAATCGGTCTGGTCAGAGGTGAGGATGACGAATATGGTGTGTGGTTTGTGGCGCAGGTGACCCACAGCGAGGAGGTAATGGCCATGTTCGTTTTTGTAGAAGGTTCCGGCTTTGATGTGGTGCGGCATGATCTACCTGCAGCGGCCAAAAAAAGGACCCGTTTGCGGGAACGCTTTTTTTGTGTCGTCAGTAAGCAGTGTGATGAAGTACATGTCGATTGTGCCGCTGGTGTATGCCGTCTGTCATGCGATGGATTCCAACGATCGCACCGTGGTATACGACATCATGTCGCTGGTGCTGCTGAGCTGCATGCTGTGGGTGGCCGAGTGGCACCCGGTGCTGCGCCGACTCTCGTGTATGGTGGTGCTGCCGCCGCTGCTCTTCACGCTGATGGGTCACCTGTACAGTCAGATCGTGACCTGGTGGCTGTGAATTTTAAATGGTGCGCTCAGGATAAGAAGGGCATGCATGGCCTATGCTGTCGGCGCCAGCTCGAACTCGCATCGAGCTTGCTGGTCGTATCCTCTCATGTCAGACGGGCGAGGCAGCGCCTGGCGCTCGGCGGCGGGCTCGGCGCACTGGCTCCAGTTTGACAGCATCCGCTCGCTGCCGCCGCCGCAGGGATTTCGTTTTTGGTGGTGGGCCGAGGCGCTGCAGGGCCCGCTGTTCCTGCAGCTGCAGCTGCGCCACCGCCGCCGCTGGTATCCCTACACTCGCACGTGGACCCGGAATGTATCGTCTTTTGCCGAGGTCTTCCGGGCGGGGCGAGCGCCCCCCCGCCTGCGCTGCCGCCGCCTGCGCTTGCGGGCGGTGGCCCGCACGCCCTTTCGGCTGGCGGTGGCGCAGTGGGAGTGGCTGCCCACGGCAGCGGTCCCCCGCCCCCCCGCAGCGCCGGCGCCGCTGCCGGCGGACCTGGCGCTGGTGCCGCAGCGCTGCGGCCGGCGAGGCGTCGCCGGCGACCTGTGGGTGGACCTCGGGGGCGCCGCCCCGCTGGCGGCCGGCATGCGGCTGCGGCTGGGCCCGGCGGGCGGCTGGCGGCGGCCGGTGCGGCTGGCGGTGGACGCCGCCGAGGCGGGCGGCCGCTGGCGGCCGCTGCTGCCGCTGCGGCGCTGCGTCCCGTGGTTTCCGGGCGAGGAGCGGCACCTGCGCTTCCCGGCGGTGCGCTTCGCCCCCCGCTGGTACCGGCTGCGCCTGCGGGGCCCGGCCGGCGCCCCGGCGGGGGTGCGGGTGGAGAGCTGGGTCCTGTGCCCGCCGAGCGAGATCTATGCGTCTCTCCCGATGGCCTGCATCGACGCCCCCGCACTCCATGACGAACAATGTGATGACGAAGTGAGTCGCACCTGGGATGCTGGGTCGTGCACTGACGAAGTAGTGGGCCTGCAGCTGCAGCTGCAGGCCCGGGGTCGCACCGAGCTGGCGCTGGAGCACTCGGTCAACGGATGTCGCTGGCAGGCGGTGGCGCTCCCGGCGGTGGAGCAGCCCGGCGGCGTGGAGCGCACCTGCTTCCTGCCGCAGGCGGTGCGTGCACGGTACTTTCGAGCGGTGCTGCGGGGCGCCTCGCCCTCGGCGCCCCTGGCGGTGCGCCGGCTGCAGCTGCTCCGCTGCGGCTCGCCCGTAGCCGCTGTGCAGCGGCCGCTGCGCATGGACGAGTCGTCTCTGCAGCAGCTCACCCGGCGCCACGGTGATCCGCACGCCACGCCGCTGGCGGTGCTGCTGCTGGCGCTGTACTCGCTCTGCACCACCCCGGCGGAGTACGTTCAGGCGGTGCAGGCGGTGGCGGCGTCGGGGGTGGTGTGCTCGGACGGCACCAAGACCTGCTACCTGACGCTGCTGTAGCGGCCAAGTGCGTGCAGCTGTTGCCAGTCAGGAGAAGCGCACCTCCTGGCGGAAGATGACGCTGTGGGCGAGGCCGAGCGGGTCGAGGTGCGAGCCCTGCACCACCGCCGTCTCGGCCCAGCCGGGGTAGGAGCGGTCCAGGTACGGCCGGCTCGCCGCCGGCGCCGCCAGCGTCTGCGCTCCGAAGGGCCGCTCCCGCAGCGGCTGCAGCTCGCCCGCACCGAACCATTCGTGCGGCCACATGCGCCGGGCGACTGAAAAGGCGTACTCGAGGCGCCCCGCCGCTTCCCGGAAGGGGAAGAGGTCGATGGAGGCGTGCGGGTGCCGCCACAGCTTCCAGCCGAAGTGGAGGCGGACGACCCGCAGCCCGGGCGTCTGCCGCAGGCGCCGCAGCAGGGCGGGCATGTCGTACAGCCAGACGCCCAGGTCGATGTCGTCATCCCAAGGGATGATGCCGCCGTGCCGCTCGAGCCCGAGCAGCGTGCCGGCCACCGCCCAGTGCGGGAGCGGGCCGGCACGCTCCCGGAACTCGTCCAGCAGGTCGTACAGGTCCCGGTGCAGCTCCCGCTGGTGCGGCGAGGCGGGCGGCACCTGGCTCTGGCGGACGATCGCTAGCGGCGGCCGGCCCCAGCTGGCGACCGCCAGCCCCAGCATGGCGAAGGGTGCGCTCCACATGAGCGCATGCGGCCGCAGCGCCAGCCGTCGCATGTTGTCTCCCGCCGCAGATTAAGCCCGCTCCGAAAAGAACGACCTAGGGCAGCAGCAGCGCCAGCAACGGCTCCATCACCTCGGTGCGGCCCTGCAGCAAGACGGTCATGTAGTCGTGCATCAGGGCCAGTGTCTCCGTGATGGGGACCGGGTGCTCGGTCCAGTGTTTGACGAAGGGTGCGGGCAGGTAGTCGGCGAGCGCAAAGCTGCGCCGCAGCAGACCCCGCTCCGTCTGCTGCAGCAGCTGGGGTAGCGTGCCCACCAGCGGCACCCCTCGCACGCCCCACACTGGTGGGTGGGCAACGATGTGCTCCGCCGCCCGGCGGAGCATCTGTGTGCGCACGGCCCACGCCAGCCACAGGATGTTTTGCACAAAGGTGGCGTCGAGGGGGGCCCGCTCGAAGCCCCGGCAGATGAGGGCGCAGAGCGCCGGCAGCGGCTCGGCGCCGATCTCGGCGAGCGTCGTGGCGAGCGTGCAGTGCTGGAAGCGGTGCACCCCCACCTCGGGGTGCAGAAAGGTCATATCGTCTGTAATGGCGTAGGTCCACTGGTCGACCTGTCCCTGTACGATAGACATTGTTCTTGTGCGGGCCAGATTTTGTGCCATGCGGTTCGAACCCGCCCCCACTTTTTTGTGCCGCTCCAGTAAATGGGCGAGATTGTGCTGGCCGGCCGCTACAAGCTCGGTGCGGAGATCGGCAACGGATCGTTTGGCCAGATCCTGGAGGCGATAGACCTGCAGACAGACGACGAAGTGGCGGTCAAGCTGGAAGAAATCCGCAGCAAGCACCCCCAGCTGCGGTATGAATCCAAGCTCTACCGGCTGCTCCAGGGCGGCGCCGGCTTTCCCACGCTGCGCTGGAGCGGCATTGAGGGGGACTACAACATCCTGGTGCTGGACCGGCTGGGGGCCAACCTCGAGACGCTGTTCCAGCGCTGCCACCGCCGCTTCAGCGTCAAGACGGTCTGCATGCTGGCAGACCAGATGATCTCGAGGCTGCAGCAGCTGCACACGGTCCACTTCCTGCACCGGGACGTCAAGCCCGACAACTTCCTCATGGGACGGGGCCCGTTCGGGAGCGTGGTCTACCTGATCGACATGGGCCTCTCGAAGCGCTACCGCCGCTCGGGCGGCGAGCACATCCCGAGGATCGAGGGCAAGAACCTGACCGGCACCGCCCGCTACGCCAGCCTGCCCACACACCAGGGCGTGGAGCAGAGCCAGCGAGACGACATGGAAGCGCTGGGGTACGTGCTCATCTACTTCCTGCGGGGCAAGCTGCCGTGGCAGGGGCTGAAAGATGACGGCGACAGCTACCAAAAAATACGGGAGTGCAAGCAGTCGACGCCGCTGGAGGCGCTGTGCGCCGGCCTGCCGCTGGAGCTGCAGGAGTACATGCAGCAATGCCGGGCGCTCGAGTTCGGCCAGCCGCCTGACTACCGCCAGCTCAAGGCGCTGTTCCGCAGCGTCATGGACCGGCACCAGCACATTTACGATTATCACTACGAATGGACTTGACTTACTCCTGGCGGCTGCACACCAGACGGCCGTCGTACGCCAGAGTGGGCACACCTCCCTTGGCGCAGAAGCCGGCGGCAATGAGCTCCGCCACGTCTTCCCGGGGCAGGCAGGACAGCACCACTGTGTCCTCCTTCTTGGACGAGCACGTCTTCTCCACCTGGTCCTTGAAGTCCGCCCTCTCGTGCGCATCTGTCGCCAGATTCTGGAACTGACTGGCCAGCTCGATCGCACACGAATCCACATCGGAGATCCACACCGGAACGCTACCCAGGGTCGCACACTCCAGCGTCTGCAGGGAGGGCGAGCTGAAGGTCAGACCGTGCTCATGCTTGGTATCCTTCTTCCGATGAGTCGGCTTGATCTTCGACGGACTACCCGTCCTCGGTGCCTTCGTCCTCGGCCGGGGGCTGCGGCGGGTGCCGCCGGGGCCGAGCGGCCGGGTCGGCCGGGGGCTGCGGCGGGTGCCGCCGGGGCCGAGCGGGCGGGTCGGCCGGGGGCTGCGGCGGGTGCCGCCGGGGCCGAGCGGCCGGGTGGGCCGGGGGCTGCGGCGGGTGCCGCCGGGGCCGAGCGGCCGGGTCGGCCGGGGGCTGCGGCGGGTGCCGCCGGGGCCGAGCGGCCGGGTCGGCCGGGGGCTGCGGCGGGTGCCGCCGGGGCCGAGCAGGCCCTCGCTTGACGCCTTTGCCTGGGCCTGCGCCTGAGTCGCCTTGCCGGCGGCAGCCGTAGCGTCCTTGGCGGCCGAGACCGCATCGCTCGCCGCCGAGTCGGCCTTGGCGGCACTCTCCTGAGCCTTGGCCGTGTGGTGTGCCTTGTCAACTCCCTTGGTGGCCGCCTTGGCCTTGGCGGCGCTCACCTTGGCGTGCGTCGAGTGCGCCACCGCTGTCTTGTGGGCTTGCGACGTCTGAGCGGCCGCTGTGGCGGCGTCCTGGGCGTGGTCCTTCGCCTCGGCAGCCTTCTTGACCACCACGGTCGCCACCGGGCTGCCCTTGGCCTTGGACAGGCTGGCGGCCCCGTCGGCGGCGGCAGCGGCCGACGTGGCCTTCGCCTTGGCGCCGGCGGCGACCTGCAGGGCCTGGCCCGCCTTCTGCTGGGCTTGGTCGGCCTTGGCGGCCGAGTGCTCGGCGGCGGGGGCGGCGTGGCCGGTGGGCTGGGTGTCAGTCGGGGGCTGGCACAGAGACATATCTAGTTTCGACCCACCGCTAGATTATCTTGGCCGCATATAGCTCGGTCATTTGTGCCAGCAACATTCCATGCGCACAGAATAAAACACCATGGCCGCCGACTTTGGCACCGTTGACGATGCCTTCCTCGACCATAACACCCTGCACCTGCTGCAGCGCCACGGCGGCGGCGGCGAAATACATATCCCTGCCCCGCCCTCGACCGAGTACAGCAGCGAGGACGGCGAGACGCTCGCCGGCGGCCAGGTGGAAAAATGCGTTTCCCTGCTGCAGGAAGTGGCCGAGGAGTGGAAGCAGCAGAACGCTTACGACAAAACCCCCGGCAAGGAGCTGCTGCAGCGCCAGATTGAAACGCTCCACGCCGTTCGGCGACACTACTTAGACGAACTGATCCACTACCTCGAGCGAGTGCAGGCTGCCCAGCACTCGTGATAGCACACAATCTCCCGCTGCCCGCACCGCCCACAGACGAATGTAAGCGGGCGCTTCGCCACCCGGTCGATGCTCCTCGTATGAGTCGGCGCCAAACACGGAACACTTTTTCCTTGCCTACAGCTGAAAGTTAACATGGTCTGCAAGAAATGCCACAACACCCCCACACCGGCCCAGGATGACTGCGGCCCCTCCTCATCGGCGTACTATCGGCTCGATGGTACGGTCAACCCGGGCCTGGTCACGCAAGGTTCTGGATCCAGCTCCGATGACACTTCAGTCTATGTCTACAACGACACCGACTTCACTTGGCCGACAGAACTGCCAGCCACTGACGCTGTCGCTAGCACCGACCGTCCTCTTACCGAACGCACTGACTTAACCTCTGATGTGATGGCCGGCGCATTTCAGGGCGTTGTCATTGGGATCGTACTGGCGCTTCTGAACTTGATCCAGGAAAACTCTACTGTGTTCCAATCTTGCCTCAAAAGCGGCGTCACAGCCTCCCAAGCTCTGAGCAAAGTGTACGCTGCGGCGGGTGCGAAGATCGCCGATCTCACCGCATATTGGAACTTTAGCTACAACTTGCTGTCAGTCGCTGAGAATATAACTATTAGTTCCAACCAAGGCGAGCAGTTCCTGGATGCGGTGCTTGCACTGTTGCAAGCTGAGCTGTGCTGCGCCGACAAAGCATGCTACATGAAGATCCTTCGCAATGCACTGTACCCCACCGACTTCTGGGTCCAGCTGTTCGATGGAACAAACGGCAGTGAAGCGGTACAGATTGTCATCCCCGGCGGTACGGCGGCCGGTTTGTTTGCAGGAGCCTCTGATGTGACAGTCTACTGCTCTCAGAATGATGAGGAGATTTTTACTACGTCGGCGCTGTAACTGAGCTGTGCTGCGCCGACAAAGCATGGTACATCAAGATCCTTCGCAACAATCTGTACCCCACCGACTTCTGGGTCCAGCTGTTCGATGTAACAAACGGCAGTGAAGCGGTACAGATTGTCATCCCCGGCGGTACCACAGGTACGGCGGCCGGTTTGTTTGCACATCTGATGTGCAAGTCTACTGCTATCAGAATGAGGCGGAGCGGACCAACCAACTCTTGGTAAATTAATATTAAACGCATTTGTGGAGCTGGGCCTCTGATGTGCAAGTCTACTGCTATCAGAATGAGGCGGAGCGGACCGCATTTGTGGAGCTCTGCGACTAACTTATGTGAACGTTTTCAACTCATTGTGCTCACAATGGGTCTTGCTCTGCATTTCCAGCGGCCCATGCTGATCAGTTTTTTTTTGAATGCACAACAGCCGATGGATTGACATGTGGTACGTCGGCGTGGCCACTCTTTACATCTTCCTCGCCAGCCGCAGCGACGGCCTACCCGCCTGCTCGGCGGCGGCCGCCCGCCGCTGGAATGCGGCGCTGGCGCTGTTCAGCGCCCTCGGCGTGGCGCAGCTGGCGCCGCTGCTGCTCGGCCAGCTGCGGCGGCGCAGCGCCGTCGACGTGCTGTGCGACGCCACCTACTGGATAGACGATCCCTGGGCACTGGCCTTCGTACTCTCCAAGGTGGTGGAGCTCGGCGATACCGTTCTGCTGCTCGCCCGGGGCAAGCCGCTCAGCTTCCTCCACGTCTACCACCATAGCAGCGTGCTGGTCTTCAGCGCCCACGCCTACCACGTGCGCAACCCCGCCGGCCTCTGGTACATGGTAGGCGTGGG
>Ga0233412_10001339_pt1 | contig 12998 bp, 16 predicted proteins | sample Na_anoxic_4_MG_FD_180667 | JGI IMG/M metagenome (GOLD analysis project Ga0233412, IMG submission 180667) | Seawater microbial communities from Saanich Inlet, British Columbia, Canada - Na_anoxic_4_MG | ecosystem: Environmental > Aquatic > Marine > Inlet | place: Canada: British Columbia... | reverse complement strand
CCTCGAAACGTAGACGAGTCTCATGCTCAGACTTCAAGTACCACAGGTATCCTGAAGCTCCGTTCTCAGTAGTCACCTCTACCCATCCGATTTGAGCCATGTCAGAACCTGATACAGCGTACTTGTCTTTGATGATGATTGGCTTGTTGTCGAAGATTTCATCCTCAGCCTCAAGAGACTCAGCCATTCCGTTGGTTCCTTTTCCAAACTCAGAACCGTAAATCATAATAGTTACGTCAGAGTTACCAGCGCCTGTTGTAGCAGCAGCAGAACCGCCTACCTCGTAGTAGTTTGCTTGGAATGTTCCAGCAGCATAGTCAGTATTGCTAACAATAGCCTTGTTAGAACCTGCCCCACTGTTCCAGCTCACCATAATCGTCTGACCATCTCTAACCGCAATCTGACCAGTTAGAGTGTCGTTAATTGTGAATACTTGGGTGTTCTGTCCAGCGACAGCAATAGCAGCGCCTACTTCAACGTACTTGGCGTGAAGACGTCCTTGCTCTGCCCATTTGATAAGGTCAGAATTAGAAGGCATCTCAGCACCTACCATACGTAGGAATGATGCAACGCTTCGGTTTCCGTAACGCTCGAATTCCTTTTCGTAAGTATCAGGAAGATACTGACTCAAGAAATCAAAGTTTGTAATGTAGTTAGTTGCAAGCGCCTGTCTCTCTGGGGCTGGCTGCAACTGAAATGTTGGGGTTGGGTTTAAAGCCATTTTTGTTTTTCTTTAAAAAGTTTATGTTCGTTTACTTCTAATCTTTAAGCCTCGACCTGAGTCTTGACTTACTGATCGTACTTGCATTCCCCCCTTCTTAGTGACCTCTGGCGCTCTGCGAGTGTCCATGTCAATGTTTTTGGACTTCTTCGCCATGCCATCGACCGCTGCTGCTTGACCTTGCTCGTAGAAGAACTTGGCAAACTTGTCAGGGTTCATTGCAATCGAAAGTGACCTATGGTATCCTGCTGCATCACTTAGTAGCCCATCCTCTCCAATGTACTTGTTAATGAAGTTCATCGGTGATTGCTGACTCTTCTTAAGCTCTGCCGCATCCGCTGGTTTGAAGGTGATTTTCTCGTCATTGACATTGAACTCAAAACCTTTGAATTCGTCAGTGAAAAGGTCATCAGTCTTCTTGCTGAACCATTCTCTTTTCTTTTGGTTCTCAGCTTCGACACTTTCAGCCTCTTTCATTTTATCTCGATAAGACCTAAGCTCTCCATCGTACTTAGCGTCAGCAGGCTCCTTGCTTGACTCAAGCGGAACCTTGTATGCCTCCTGCTGTTCCTTAAAGAACTTCTTGGCTTTATTGAGTTCTCTTTTCTTGGCTAACTTCTGCTTCTTTACAAGCGACTCCTCGTCAAGGTCTTCATCGTATCCGAACTTTGAATCAATCAAGTCATTGATGTCATCTTCGTCCAGACCTTCCTCTGTCTGCTTGTAGTAGTCTGCAAGCAACACGTCTGAATCCATCTCATCGTAGTTCTTATTCAACTGCATGAAATCATTCAGACCACGACCAGTCTCCTTCTTGTATTTGAAGAAAGCCTCAACATCCTCTGGTAATTCAGGGGATGATTCTCTTTCAGAGAACAACTCATCAAGTGAGTTTATCTCTTTACCGTATCGGTCTTTAATATGTGAAAGAACGTCTTCGTCTTTTATACTTAACTCCTGCTTTTCAACAGGATCTTCACTCTTAATAACAGGAGCCTCCTCCTGATTCATTTGCTGCTCGTGTTTTTCGAGAAGCGCCTTCTCTACTTCTTGAACAGACTTTGACTCTACCTCTCCGAGGTCTCTTACTTTAAATTCAGCCATTTTGATTTTATTTTATGCAAAATTATTGATTTTATTTTTATCGGGGTGAGAACTCAGCAAGGTCGAACCCGTCCAAGCTGTCCTCGTTTGATTCAAAACTCATTGGAGGAAGGTTGTTCTTACGCTGCTCGATAAGCTTAGACTGCTGCGTGTTCTGCTTGTCTATACGCTTACCCTTAGCCTCTTCCTTCATGTCCTCACGCTGCTTGAGCTGCTCTTGGGTCATGCCCTGTAGCTGCATGTTCATCTCGAACTCACGCTCCATAAGCATTAACTTATACTTAGCCTCAGCGTCAAGTCGCTGTATGCTCATCTCTGTCTTGGTCTGCTCGAGCTGCATCTTAGCCTGAGACTCAAGCTGTATCTTCTGCTGTGCCGCCTGAGCCGCCATCTGCTGAGACTGCATCTGACCTTGCTGTTGTGCCTGTTGCATCTGCATCTGTTGCTGTTGGTCAGCCTCTTGTTTCTTCTTTCGCTTAACCTTAAGAAGCTGATTGGCGACTTTTATATTCTTCAATTCCCTGATGTCAATAGCATCCTCAAGGTTAATGTCCTGCTTAGACAGCGCCATCTGAATGTTTTGCTCAAGCTGCGCTCTCTCTTCCTCGTCTGGGGCTACGTCAATGAATATACCGAAGTCGTATAGGTACAGGTCTTTGATTTGTTCCAGTGTATCAATATTGTAGTTACCAATCTGATTCAAGAACTCCTCTTTGAAGTCTGCATACTCAAGTATGTCAGCGACCCTGTTTGATAAAGCCTCTGAAAGTCTTCTGAGTATGAATAGACTTGATTCGAGTATATGTCTTGTAGCTGTGTTTGAGCTTAGAGCAGCAAGCTTCTGAACACCAACCAGTGCATCTGGATTTGGTGTAGAGCCATCTCTAACCTCGTTAAGACCGCTTACAGCCCTGATCATGTCAAGGTAGTGGTTATAGTTTGCTATAAGAAGCTGCATCTTAGAGGCGCTTCCTGTAGAGTTGATAGGCTGAATAGGTACTCTTGCATTGTTAAACTCGCCATCCTGTGTATAGCTCCTACCTACGACACTACCAGTTTGGAAGTATAGCCGCAGTGCATCCTCTGGGCTATATGCGTTCCCTGTTCCAAGGTCAACCTCGTTGAGTCCGTCTGCGTCAATGAATACACCATCAGGAACCATACGAGCAATAATCTGCTGCATCTTCAGGTGTGTTACCTGAATAAGGTCTACAAAAGGAATCATTCTCCTTACAAGGGATTCAATAACACCCTTATACATTCTTGGCGCACACGCAATATAGTTAGGCATAGCGTGCTGACTTGCTGACTTTGGTCTTACCATGTTCTTGGCAAGCTCCCACTTCAACATGATGTTAGTACCCATCACCATAACACCCTCGTACCAAACCTCGATTGTTTTCTCAACCCTCTCGAAGTTGCCTTCTTCCATCATCTCCTGTGGTGGGTTGAACTCATCGTCTTTCTCTATAACACGCTCACCGCCATTATCAAGCATCTTCTTCTTGTACACAAACTTCTTTGTTGTCTTGTAGTTGAAGAATAGAAGTGTACATGTATCTCTATAGAACATGTCGTTCTCGTAGAACTGAGATACGTTATAGTAGTTGTTCCAACTCTGACTGTACTTTGAGATAAGCTCCATGTCCTCGTTTGTGAGGTCTGGGTCTATCTTAATAAGCTCGGTCATAGGAAGGGTCTTTATCTCTCCCCAATAGAAGCAGTCCTTGAAGTATGGATCTTCAGTGTAGCTGTACACCACGTTTGCTGGGTCTACATAGTCAAGAACGACTCCAGCGCCTTTCTTGAACTCGTGCTTAGCAACCGATATACCAAGTACCATTTGGTCGTAGTCGAGCCTCTTTCTTATATCCTGATACCTGTTCTCTTCAAGAATAGTATTGATAGCAACCTCCTCAGCTATCTCAATAGCTGGCTTGTAGTTTAGTTGCATATACAATGAAAGCTCCTCATCATTGTCAGGAACATCATTAGGGTTCATTGTAAATGGGTCAACACCAAACTCTTGCTGTACAAGATTGAACACGTCCTTTCCTGCCATCTGAGTCTCAACATTCTCTTGGAACTGATTCCTCTTCTTTGACGACATGGCATCTTGAGCGTATGCCCTTACCTTAAACAACCTGTCCGTCATTCCATTGACCACAATGTCAACGAACTTTGGAAGGATAGGAACTGGTGTCCAGTCAAGGTTTAGATATGACAGGTCTCCATCAATAGCAAGCTCGTTCTTATACTTATGTACAGACTGCTCTCCCCTTGCGTAAAGTCTTAGTTTATGGAACTCTCTGAACTGATCATAGTATCTACAACCGTTGCCATCTTTCTTGAACCACTCGTATTGAATGGCCTGACCGACCATAAGTCCGTAACCTAAATCCTCCTTCTCTCTGTCTGTTGCAAACTGGTCGGGGAATCCCGCAGCGGAAACATTTATTGTTACTTCCTCCATTTATCGGTTTAATCGGCTCGATTTGCCTGAGTTATCGTATCTTGCAAAGTTAATGCTTATTTTTGACTGCATCTTCTGTGGTGTATATAGGTTCTTCTGATTTGCCATAATAGCAAGTCCAGAACTGATAGAAGCATCAAACTTTGTCCTTGCATTTATATCAAACCTCGCCCAATCCTCAAGGGTTCTGTTGAAGGGCATCGAACCCATCTCGTCAGGGTCTCTGAATGTACCCTCCAAGTCCATCCCTATGTACTTCTCAATGTGAGACTCAATAGCCGCTGCGTGTGACTGTTTCACATCCTCGCTCGTGTTAGGTATTCCACCCAGCTCTTTCTCGGTCTTGGACAACTTCATAGCTGGCTTGTCAGGTCTGTTCATTGAGTACCCTCTATACCCTCTGTTCTTGAGATGATACAGCAGTCTTGGCTTGTTGTTCTCGCACAGTATCGGCATCCCGTAGAATACTATTGCCATGAGAACCTCCTCAAAGAATATCTCAGCTGTCTGAGGTCTTGCAACGTACTCAAGAAAGAACTCATTACTTGGCGCATCGTCCATATTGAACTTTGTAAGTCCGTGAAGCGCACCGTTAGAGCCTCCACCCCCTACTGTTCCTGATATATCATACGAGTCACACCCGAAAGACCCTATATGCTCATTTGCAGGGAACTTCCTCCCATTACGCATCTCGTACCTGTTCTGCATAGCTGCAGGTGGTATCCAAGACACGACAAACCTTCCATTCTTATCTGGCGTCCATATCACCTTTGTGTCCTTGATTCCGTTCTCCCAATGGAAACGTCCTCTCGTTAGGTGGTGCGAGGTTATCATATTGTCGTTGTAGTCAATCTGCTGATATATCTTGGTAAGGTTGAATAACGACTGCTTGCTCTCATCTCTGAAGGCATGTGACTCTGTTCTTGGAAACTGTCTGTAGTATTCGTTCAAGGCATCAGCGTCACCCTTGAGTGACTGCACCTCGTTCTCCCAGTAGTCAATAGCCCCCATGCCGACCATCTCTCCATCAACACCCAGTACAGGCTTACTTGGCGTCCTAAGCACAGGCATGCCGTACCTATCTATGAACCCCTCCATGTTCCACTCCATAGGAATGAAGAGCTTATACATACCGCTCTTTGTCTGACCGTTTGAGTTTCTTGTGGAGGTGTCTGAATCGTTGTACAGCTTCTTGAAGTTATTCCCACCCTTGTTGAGTGCGTTACAGGTTGACCCCATCATGCACTTACCAATAATCTTACTACCAAGTCGGAGACACGTCTTTGTCACCCTCCAGTTGTTGAGTATGTTCTCAGGCTTCTCCCATTTTCCGCTCTCGTCATGAATGAGAAGTAATAATTTCTCACCATCGTAGCTGTTGTCTGCTGTGTTCTTCCAGTCAATAGTTGTGTCAAGTCCCTCAAGCACATCCTCCTCTACGTTGTGCATATTGTTCTTTGTGATTTTGGAGGCAGGAACCCTGTACGAAAGCTCGGTCTTCGGTCTGTCCATACCATCCATGATCGGCTTGAAGAAGAATGGATAGTTGCTGTTTATGGGCACAACCTTGTCGGTGAACATCTTCTTTGCATCAGCACCCGTCTTTGATAGTATCCCAACCCTTGCATCTTTTGCAAGCGTTGCTGTATTCACGCCCTCTGAAGATCCCATGAATGAGAATCCTGAACGTCTGATCTTAAGGTAGGACATTCCAAAGCTTCTCTTGTCAGCCTTACACGCCTCCCAAAAAATGTGGAATATTCTATTAGCCTCTCTGAAGTCTGGCAGCCCAACGTCAATCTTTGTCCACTGTAGGTACATATAGTGAGAGCCTGTTATGTACGTTGGGATTCCGTTGTTCTTGAACCAGTGTCCAAACTCTCTTCTGTCGAACTCTTCCTCTATGTAATCAACCCACTTGTCCTTGAAGGACGATGGCATCTCATTCCACTGGAATATACTCTGTATCCTCTTGAGTTCTTTTGGGTACTCTTCAGCCTCCCAATACTGTTCTGATTGTTTCTTACTTCTTGAGAATACTTTCTCAGGTACTAACGGAAGCGCAACACGAAGACCTTCTATCAGATAGACGTCTCCTACAGTCCCATCTCTTGATATAACGACCATGTCATACTTGTCGTCATACCCATACGTCCATGATTTAGCCTTGTTCTTTTTTGAGAGAACGGTTTTAGGTACGTGGCCTTCAATTACCTCGTATATCCTACTTTCTCGACCTTCTCTCTGCGAATCCTCCACTTGACTTCTTTTCTTCTTTCTCTTCAGGGGCATTAAGCTTTTCCTCCTCCTCTTCAATACGCTTCATTATTTCAAACGCATCAAATATGGCAAGCTTCTTTGTGGCAGCAGCGTTCTTCAGCCTATCAGCCGCAAGCTCATCTTCTGGGTCGGGCTTTATTATCTCTTCCTTTGCGACCTTGATGAGTTGGTTCACTGCTATCCTCCCAGCTTTGATAATCTCCTCCTTTATAGTTCTTGAATCCATTCTTGTTGTATTTGATTTTTGGAGATGACTTATCCCCTGAATATCTACTACTCTTACCCATGACTATAAAACATTACAAAAACAATCCTACCCTCTTCCCATCCCTTGTTAGGGTATTTGCTATGGAAGTAGGATGAAGGGTATGATATAAGCCTATTCTCCCTGTGTCCTATTACCGTATTCAACTCCCACCTGCTTAAATCGTTTGATTCTTCTGAAAGCATCCTATCAAACTCTTTGTCTGTTGATTGTGGTAGCGTGTATCCATATTCTTGATGTTTCCAAAAAGCAGTACCGTTCAACTCGCTATCAGAATTGGATGGAGACATGAAAAGCACAATCGCCCTATCTGGTTGCTTACCATTTATTTTTTGGTCAGAGTGTATCCTCCAGTCTGTGTCCAAAACATCTGTAGCAACTCTAAAGAAACTAAGTATATTCCTTACAGGACGTCCTTCAAGCCTTGATATTTTAGACTCAACAATCTCATTGAATGCCATAGAAGGTGTCTGCACATAAAACGGTTTATCGCCAGCTATAACCTCCTCGAACTCATTTGAGACAAGCTGTTCTTTCGTGGCGTCATACCACTCCGAACTAAGGAATTCGTCAGCGAAGTATATCATAGAGACAGTGTTATGTTATCAGTGAACATGCGGTATAGTTTCTCGCCATCAACCGTGAACTCATAGTCACTGTCTGGCTTGAATGATATCTCATCACCCTCCTTCAGACCGAATGCCTCAAGCTGCTCGTTGATGTATCTGATCGTACCCACCAAAGGCTCCTCAGATACGTTCTTGAAGATAATAGAGTCTTTCTTCTCAACTGGCTTGATGAAGCAGTATTTGTCGTGAGCGTTCCACCTTTCTCCATTGTGATACATAAAGAACTGCATATGGTCTACAAAGAACAGGTCGTCTTTGAAGAAGCTCCTTCCGCTCTTCTGCCTGCCCTTCATGTCGTAGTAGAACTTGAACACGTTGTGATGAACAAGCAGGAGGTCTCCTACATTTATCGGCCCGTCATACTTTATTGGAAGCTCGACCACCTCGGCTATCCTCTGTGAGAATCTGTGGTCTTCCTGTGATGTGCTTACTATAAGGTCATCGTTGATGTTCGCGTATCGCTTGCCGTCTTTTGGGCGAACGATGAACATATATGGGGATTTCATTTTAGAAGTTTATGTTGTACTCGATTGAAATTGGCATGTCTTTAAATTCCTTCCACAGCATTACCTCTTCTCCGTTTGATATCCAAATTCTAAATGAGTCTATCTCGTCATGAAACTTGATAAGGTGTATCTCATACTCACCGCCTATCACTGGCTGACCCACAATGTAGTGCATGGCGTCCTTGTAGTTTGCGCCTACTGAAATCTTACGGATATCCATTACCAAGTTGCTATTGCTACACGCTTCCACGTGTCGGTCGCCGTGCATACGTAAATGTAGTCGGTATCAACTACTATTTGTCCAGCTGTTCCCGTGTCTACCGCGGAGGACGGAGCAGTTCCTGCTGATATAAGATTTGTTACCGCCAACGAAGCTATTAAGGCTGAATTAAAAGAAGCGGTTCCAGACGACATCAAAAGAGCTGTTCCTGACCCACCTATAGTTAACCCTCCATCGATATTTACGTCCGCATCAACCTGTAGTCCAGTTCCACTCGGCTTACTCAACGTAAGGGTGTCTGCGATATCTGCAACGCCTGAAGCGTCAATCTCGCCTAACGTAGATACTCCAGTAACCCCAAGCGTTCCGCCTATTGTGGTGTTTCCTGTAATGTCAGCGGTACTGTTGGCATCAAGAACTCCGTTCAGTGTTGTCGTGCCTGCAACAGTAATCCCTGTTGTTGTAGAAGAACCCACTAAACAAACTTGGTCTAGAGTGATTGTTGATACTGAAGGGGACATCACGTAAGCCGCAATGTCAGACATCTGAAAGTTTTTGGTGTCTCCACCAAACCCAAGTGCTGATCCAATTACTATATCGCTTCCATCTATAGGAGATGATATTGCGTATGCTGCTGTGTTATTTATTTTTGCCATTTTACACTTTTTGAAGAGGTTGATTATCCTTCTTAGTAACTTCACCATTTGTCATGTTGATTGTTGAGTCAGCGCCATACTTCTCGATGAGTGCGTCCTCAAGAACCTTGAACTCGGCCTTGATTGTTTCTATCTCACCAAGCACCACCTGCTTGTTAAGTTCAAGATCACCAAGCGTCATCTTTGCCTGATTGAACTTCTCTCTTGCAGACTGAATCTGCTCTAACTCTGTTGTTTCTAATTTCATTGGGTTACAAATTTACGATATTTCTTCCGACCCGAACTCCAACGTAATGTTGTCCGTTGAATCCGTAGTCAACGCTAAAGTACGTCTTTTTTACTGTAGCCTGAACGCCAAGCCCCATTAAAGGCACATAGCTTGTCTTGAAGTCTGATATAAGTCCTGCGTTTCCATGAACCCCCAACGCCCACTTCAACGGAACCTTCTTGGGTGTGTAGGTTACCTTTAGGTTCTCAGACCTGTTCTGGTAGTTTTGCCAGTTCAAAGAGATACTGGCGTTTTTTTGCTCTATCGTTGTGTCGTACTTTGCTACCTCAGTTAACCACGCCTCAACAATCTTAATCGTGTCAACTAAAAAGAGCGTGTCTAAGCGTTTAACTATTATCTCTGATGTGATTGTATCCCTAACAGTAACAAACTCCTTAGAAACGAATCTAACGGTGTCTGTTCGCCACCTATCAACGTACTCTACAGTTGGAACAGGTTTCTCGATGATGGTAGTTACGGGTTTACCGCTTGTATCACCGCAGCCCTTCCATGCAACAATAACTCCCAGTAGAAATGCTATCAGATACGGTAGGTACTGGCTTATGAGATGTTTTGTTAAGTCGTTCAATTTTGAGTGATGATGCGATTAGTAGGAGACCCATTATGAAGATAATGATGAGCAATATCTTATGCCCACCATCGAATTTCATTACTGTGTCCAGATCCCGTACTCAAGCACAACAGTAGCTGCACTTGCCGTTACCTCAAGACCTACAGATGCCTTAATTGGAAGGAACGCCCACTCCTCTGGGCCAAGTGTACCAAAACTAACACTTGTAGCAGCCTCTGCAAGGTCAAGGCTGTTTGTAGCGTCAGTGTTCTTTAGGTACACATAGGTTATGGCTGCCTTGGCGGCTGGTACGATAACCTCTGCTGAAACTGCACCAACACTGATTCTACTTGTGTTCTGTACTGGGTTAGTTACCGTGATCGCATCAGTCTGCGATATAGCCAATGACTCAGACGTTGCGTCAGAGCTTGTGATGTTGAGGGTTGCCTGTATTGTTGCCATGCTACAAAGTTAGTTACTTTCTTTTGAACGCTTCTCCAATCTTTTCTATAAAGTGTTTTACATCAAACCTGTCATCAAGCACTACAATATTTTCAAGTATTGACTTTCCCTCTACACCCATTAGAAAAGAGTACGCACCTGTTACTATCCATCCGAACATTTCAGTTTTCTCTCCGTCTATCTCAAAGTTGTCAAGTATGTGCATCACAACGAGAAAGGTTCCGTACTGAACAGCCTTTACTACTGTTCTTCTGAATCCGTAGGATGTGATTGCTTGCTTGTTGTGCCACGCTTTTGCTATTCCTGTAATCAGGTCAATGATCATAAACAGAGCAAGCCACTTTAGAAACTGCCAATCAGCAAAAAGATACTTCTCGGTAAACGTCACTATGGGAGTACATACAAAAGTAAATACCCATATCTTGATATCAGCAAAGTTTGATGCGAACTTAATGGCGCACTCCTTGAACATCACAAAGTCTCCTACGGTGTGGTCTGCTTTCATAACACTAAGTTTCCTTGTTCGTCAATATCGGGTATGATGCCCCAAACTAATAACTCGGCAAGCCATTGCTCTTCATCGGTAAATTCATCAAAAATCCAAATCGTTTCAAACACTTGGTTAGGGTCTACCCAACCGTATGATTTGACTTCAGTTCTCTCGTCATCGAAACAGATGTAGTAGGTTCTAACTGATGGGTACTTTATCTCGTTCATCTTTTATTTTTTATGCTGCTCCTCCGTCTGTGATTCCTCCCCACTTGCTTATCAGACTGGTTCTTGCTGTTTCTGCCGCGCCTCCCGAAGTGTACTGACTGCCGCCAAAGTTTACTGTTCCTGAGTAAGACATTGCGCCTTGTGCATCCCATGCTATTAACAGTGCATCGTAATTGGCAGTTGATAAACCAGTTGCTGATTGCATAAATGATAAGAAATTACTCACTTGGTTAATGTCCCATCCTGATATATCTTGGTCAAATGCATCACAATTGAAAAGAGTGTAATCCATTCTTGTACAATTACTTAAATCCCAACCACCTATATTCTGATTAAACGCCGTATTACCAAAAAACATTTGATCTATTCGAGTTGCACTACTCATATTCCAACTCGATATATCTTGGTTAAATAGAGTCTCTCTGAACATATTGTTAAATAGTTGCACATTACTAACATTCCAGCTATTTATTGAAGAGTTATTAAATGATGTTCCCTGTAAAAAACCAGTTAATGCTGTTATTCCAGATATATCCCAACCGAGTAAGCTACCATTAAACGAATTTGCTCCAGTAAATAAATTGGTCATAACTGTTACACCGCTAACATCCCAATTATTCAGGTCTTGGTTAAATGAATCTGCCTCCATAAAGAATCTTTGAATATCAGTCGCTATTCCTATATCCCAATTATTAACTGTTCCATTAAACAGAGAACAGCCATATAGTGTATATGATAAATCAGCTGAATTGAATGTTGGAGAATCAGTAGCAGTACAGGTCATATTAGAGCATCCAAAAAATGATTGGTTCGTTGTGATTGTCAAATTACCCCAATTAGAGATATTGGTTATTTTAAGCTTGTCACCAACATTAGCGAATCGGAAGCCTTCTATAGTTCCAGAGATGGTTATCGTTTTGACCCCACCCGAAGCATAGACATGGGTTCTATTGGCGTAACTTAACACTGATTCACTTCCATCCCCCCAATCAATCGTTCCTGAGTATACCCCCGTTGCCTGAAGTGGAAGTACAACCGTATCTGATGCGCTACCCGACTTAGTCGTATCCCAAGTAGAAATGAAGTCAGGGGAAGATGGCGGGGCGCCGCCACTAAGCAGGCAAGCTGGGTTGCCAGTGATACTATTTGATATACCTATCACCAGAGAGCGACTATGTTCGTTGCTGTAGTTCCAGTAGCGAACACCTGCTTAACTTGAACAGGCATAAAACTACCTGCTGGCACTCCAGTAAACACGACATCGTTTCCTGCTGTAGTCTTTACCTTAACGTCTCCAGTCACGCCAACGTAAAGTACACACCCAGCTGATGGGGCATTGTAGATAACGTAAGCATCAGTAGCACCTCCAGCACTTGCTGGGGTCAGTGCAAGGTTTAAATCATCTGTAACAGACGCTACATCGTAGGCTATTGCAGCTGTTGTGTTGTAAACAATGGCATCACCACTGATTCCGCTGCTTAGAAATGTTGTTCCTACGTCTGTTAGTGTACCTGCCACGCTGAAGTCAGCAGTTCCTGTTAGAACCTGAACAGATGGCTCAGGGATGAATATAGTGTCTGACGGGATTACCGCTAAAGCCTGACCAGCTTGAAGTTTAGTGTAAGCCATTTTCTTTGTTTTGCTTGCAAAGATAGCGACTTTACTTTTTATCGTATGGGAACATACGGTTTAGGGCGTCTCTTCTGGCCCCACAGCCACATCCTTCGCCTGCTACCTTCTCCACTACTGCCTTTATACCAGTTGCCGTGGTCAGGTTCTCAATGGTGTCCCCAAGCCCCTTGGGCTTCGATTTTTTTACAATCCTGTTCATCAGTATTTACCTTTACGTGTTGTTGGTGAACTCTTCTTTGAGCCGCTCTTGTCTGCCATTAGAATATTCGTTGAAGGGTTAGTACGTGTGTGTCTATTGAGTTACTGATGCTTGCAGCTCCCCATTGTACCGTTATGTTGAGCGTACTCAGCGTGGTCGTGTCGAATGTTGTGTTATTTAGGTTCTCAAAGCCGATTACTTCTGACCTGTTGTTTGATGTCTTTGTGTAGTTAAAGCTTCCTGATGTCATCAGCTCTGCCGTTCCAGCACCACCTATCTCTCTGACGACAAAGGT
>Ga0233412_10001338_pt1 | contig 13004 bp, 10 predicted proteins | sample Na_anoxic_4_MG_FD_180667 | JGI IMG/M metagenome (GOLD analysis project Ga0233412, IMG submission 180667) | Seawater microbial communities from Saanich Inlet, British Columbia, Canada - Na_anoxic_4_MG | ecosystem: Environmental > Aquatic > Marine > Inlet | place: Canada: British Columbia... | reverse complement strand
TGTTTCATCTCACGAGTCGTCCTCTTCCTCGTCCTCCTCGCAAGTCAAGATGGACTCGAGATCATGCTGGTTCATGACAACGCCGGCAAGAGCACACTGTCCCTCCTCCAAACATGGTTGACGAGTAAAAACCTGACGCATCATTTTTGCCAAGTGTGGTTCATGTACAAACAAATCATCCAACGAATCAAGGTTGTAAACGTCTGGTCTCAAGTCCTTCAAGAACTTTGCCACATCAAATCGGTCCCACTTACATGAATCTATGAATGCACAGTGTTCATTGGCAGTTATATCAATGTCCGGGTTGACTTCCAAGAGCCACCTAACTGTTTTCATATGACCACACTTACATGCTCCGATAAATGCATGTTCGTCATCCCATGACACATCTATTTCTGGTTTTATTTTTAATAACCACTTGGACACTTCAAGGTAACCTCCGTGACACGTCCCTACGAAAGCATCTTCATAAATATCAATATCAATATCATCATCATTATCATTAATATCTGAATTTAGCTTGAACAACCACATGGCCATTTCTAATTTTCCTTGGTGACATGCTGCCCTGAATGGTAAATATGCTTTAACACTCAAATCAATATCGGGTTTAAGCTGCATAAGCCACTCTGTGATGTCTATACGACCATATACGCATGCTCTGTAAAATGCATATTCGTTCTCCGTAGAAACATCAATGTTTGGTTTTATCTCTAACAACCATTTGACCAAGTCAATGTCTGGGCTTGTAGCAAATGCCGAACGAAATGCTTTCTCATTATCCGCAGACACATCTATGTCCGGATGTGTTTCCACTAACCACTTAGCAAGTTCTAACACCTTCTGCGCGTCCCACGTCCCTTCACAAACCTTACAAAATACTGCGTGAATGAGTTCTGGGCTGGGACGCCGCCCCCCCCACCCTCCTTCCAGAAGCAGTCTAGACTGCTCTAAGTCCCCATTTTCGTACAGTTTGCGTAGTTCAAAAAGTAGATAATTGGTGTTATCAGTTCCCCAATCGGATATTGAACACATTATTATATTAATTAAAAACTCTTTATATGAAATTTTTTAGGAAAAAATGGATTTTGTTATTTACGTGTGATTTGAGATATTTCAAATATGCAACGAATATTTTCTCTGTATAAATATATAAATGAATGTTTATAATAAGAATAGTTTGCTTTTTGAAAATATAAAATCATATGAATATCACAATGTAGCAAAAAAATTAAAAGAATATTTTAAAGATACCAATGTTAATATTTTTCAGAAAATGGTTGATATAGCAAAGAATATGTCTGACAAAATTATTCTTAATCCTACGGATATTGAATCACTTCTTATGATATACTATACACAATGTCGCCCCGACATTCGATTATCGATAATAAATGCAATTGTGGATCAAGAACTCGTCGGTAAAATAAATAAATTTAAAAAGAAAAATAACGTATATGTAATTAAAACTATAAAATTAACTTATCATGAATTTTTCCCATTTTTGTATCAAATATTTTTTAATAGAAATACATATACCTCCTTTAGTGACATCAAACAAATATGTGATAAATTATTTAATAAACAAAATTATAAGTATTTTGTTTTAGTTTTGTATGAGAAAAATGAGGATTTGAGAAATGCTTTGGAATTAGAAACAGATTTTTCATTTTATAGTGAAAATTTTATTGAAACAATTGAATTAACAAAATTTTTATTCAATAATAACTCATTAAATAGTTTAAAATATATTTATGTTCGAAATTATTATAATCCAAGATTTGTTAATTGTAAAAATTATTTAATAACTTTTAAAAAATGGTTGTATGAAAATATTAACCCACTGGATCGAGACCGTGTTCTAATTTATAGTAGTGCCATATTATATATTTATGGTATCAGAGATTGCCAAGACCTAGATATCTACGTAAATTGGTTACCCCTCAAAGGTAACAATAAGAATTTCTCTAATAAAATAAATAAAATAGCATTTTCTAATAATAAGCTAGACTTTGTAGATTTGGCATACAAAGGAATTGGCGAATGGGTAAAAGGTGGGAAAAAAGAATACTTGGATGATTGGTTTATTAAAGAATGGCCCAGTTTATTTGGCGCAAACGATATGCAAGAAGTTTGTTTTAATCCATCCTTTTATTTTAGCTTTTTAGGATTAAAATTTATAACTTTGGAAGGAGATATTGCAAGACGTAAATGCAGAAGTCGTCCAGCTAGTTATGCTGACTTAATTGCGATAAATTATTATTTAAAATTAAATATAGAAATACCGAGACTTCCTACAGAATATTATAAAATAAGTGCAAGTGGTAAAAAAAATAAATTAGATAATCTTGAAAAAATGATTGAATTTTATAAAAAAATTCAAAACAGATTAATTATTAGATTTGGTCTAAAAATGAATCTTGATAAAATTATAAAATTAGTTCCTCCTAATAAAGAATTGGAAAAATATATTTTGTAAGAAAAATTAAATTTATTTCTAATCATTCATATTATGATTAGAAATAACCTTAGTAGATTAAATTATGTTTTAAGAAATAATATTATTTCAAGAAAAATTCATTATTCCAATATTAAACCAGAACATAATTATCTTTTTGCAAAGAATGCATGTGAATTCATCGATAAATTAATTGATCAAAATAAGATAACACATTTGGAATTATTAAAATCACGGGTAAACAGATATTCAAATATTAAGAAAAATAATTTTTCATTTGGTTTTAGAGAAGATACATCAAGTATTCGTGATGATACTACGTGGAAAGCGAGTGATTTACCACATAAACTTTTAAATAGAAATGTTGAAATTACAGGACCGGCGAATGATTCCAAAATGGTAATAAATGCATTTAACTCTAAAGCAAATTGTTATATGGTTGACTTGGAAGATTCAATGTCTCCATCATGGAGTAATGTTGTGTTAGGTATGGATAATATTTATAATGCATTTCGAGGAACTTTACGCTATGAAAAAACTGATAAAACTTATCAGATAAAAAGTATAAATGAAATTGCTACACCACACGTACGTGTTCGCGGTTTACATTTATTCGAAAAAAATGTAACTGATAATCACGGCAAGCCTGTTTCAGCAACTGTTTTTGATGTGGGAATGCAAATTTTTCACAATTCGCATCTTTTAAGTGCCAATGGTCTTGGACCATTTATATATATGCCAAAATTAGAAACATATGAGGAAGCATTAATGGTAAATAATGTAATAAATGGTGTAGAGGATCTTATGAATCTCCCAAGAGGAACAGTAAAAGTAACATGTTTAATTGAAACGTATCCAGCAATTTTTCAGACCACAGAAATAATTTACGCTTTAAAAGATCATATTGTTGGACTTAATTGCGGTAGATGGGATTACATTGCTCATTATATTAAATCCAATATTGCCGATAGTGGTAAAATTTTATCAGACCGATCTCTACAAACAATGGATCGTAGTTATTTAACAAATTATGTAAAACAAATTGTTCAAAGTTGCCATCAAAGAGGAATTCATGCGATGGGAGGTATGTCTGCATTTATACCAACTGGAGATCAGGAACAAATCCGTACAATTTTGGAAAAGGTAACTAAAGATAAAGAACTAGAAATCAAACTAGGCTGTGATGGTGCTTGGGTCGCGCATCCAGGGTTAATCGATCCGATAAAAAATGTATTTGCCGATGGATTAAATGGTCAACCTAACCAAATTGAATCCGTGAAATATGATAATCTTGATATAAAAGAAAATGAATTAATGACTGCACCAAAAGATGTTAGCAATATTTTCACTTTAAACGAATTACGTAATAATATTTCAGTTTCAATTCAATATATTTCTGCGTGGTTAGCCGGAAATGGAGCTGCTGCATTAAATGGACTGATGGAAGATTTGGCTACTTCAGAAATATCATCACAACAAGTTAAACAATGGCTACATCACAATGTTAATCTTCAAGTTAATGAAGGAAATTTTGAACAATTTAATTTGTTATACTTTCACGAAGTATTAAATGAAGAATTTGAAACACTTTTAACTAATAATCAAGTACCATACGCTCAAGATAAACTTCCAATTGCAAAAAATATTCTTTATAAATATGTCACCAATGATTACCAATTTATACCTGATATTGCTTATGACCATCTTCGCACAAATGAACAGTTTAAAGGAATTAAATTTGATCAGACAGAAATTAACACTTTGTTTGGATCTAAACCCCATCTTTCGGGAGTTGAGTTAACAAAATATCGTGGGGAATTTTTAAATGAATATTTAAATACATCACGGGAAGATGGATATAAGCCATATTATAAGTTTCTCGGTACATCAACTGGTATCAGTGCGGTTAACGTTGTAACAGGTGGTGGTGGGCACGTTGGACCTTACTCGGGAGGATGGCAAGCAAATGCAATGAAAAATAGATTATTAGAAACATTACCTGATACATTGCATGTATCTCCAGAAGAACCCGCAATTTGTGCAGCGGAATTAAATAATCATCTTGATCGTGCAGACAAAATCCAAGAAAATGAAATAAATCAACAGGGTAAAGATATTAAACGTAATAATTATTTTGATCTCGCAATGCTTGCTGATCTTGAACAGGGTTGGAGTGTTCCGGAAAAAACGCGTATAGCAACAAAAAAAGCTATTGAAAATGGTGTCAATGTTCTTCATATCGAAGATCAAGGTGTAAAAAAAAGATGCGGCCATCTCGGAGATAAAGAACTTGCAATTTTTGACGATTATGTTGTAATTCTCAGGTCAGCAAATCTTGCAGCACAAGAATTACTTGGATCATCACAAGCTGATAATCAATGGGTACGTTTCGTTGCTAGAACTGATGCTCTTTCTGCGAAGAGAATCATGTTTTCAGATAAATTACGTGATGTTAATCATATTGATCATAAGTTTGTAGATTGGGATAGGGGGTATTCTCCTGATGGCAAATATTTGTATATTAAACAAGGTATTAATTCAGAAACTGGAAATAAATGGGGTCTTGATATGTCAATTGCCCGTGGTACAGAAGTTATCCGTTTAGGTATTGCATCACATCTTTGGATGGAAACTCCGGATGCTGATCTTGCGGTAGCAAAAAAATATATGGAGAGTGTTAATAAAAATTTAGAAAAATATGGACTAAAAGCGCGCGGATTATATAATCACTCACCGTCTTTTGATTGGGATGTTAAATTTTATGCTGAAGCAAAAATATTAACAGATAAATTTTTAAATTTATATAACAATAACGCCGATTTAACAGAATTATCAATAACACTATCCACTTTTTTGAATGAACATGGTAATAAAATTGTTGGCGATGATTTATTTACCCAAGATTCTATTAAATTATTTTCCATGAATATTGTAGAATATTTTAAAGATCATGAAACACGCAATCAATACGTTGATACGATCAAAGAAATTACAAGCAATAATACTAGTATATTATCGGATCAAATAAATAATATTATAGGTTCTGATTTAAATGACAAAAATCAATATTACAAGAATATTTGTGATGAGATCGTAAGACATAGACTAACTAGTTTTGAACCATTATTAGCAAATATGGGTTTCGATCTACATCTAATTACATTACCAGAATTTCATGTATTGGCACATAATATGCATGAATTATCTAGAGATTTTGAAAAAGAAGGAATTAATGCATTCGTTCGTCACGCACAACGTCCCGAAAGAATTAAATATGAAAGTGATTCATCATTCACTTATTATAAACATCAAACTGCAACTGGCACAGGGTTAGAAGCACAATTTAATAAATTGGTGGGATCGTCTGATGTAAATATCTTATCCGATTCAACAGAAGCCGATGATATAGGGAAACGATCGGATTAAACAGTTTTTTGTTCTTCTTTATTTTTTTTATGGTGATAGTAATATCCAATTCCTATGACCGCCAATGGTATAAAATTAATTGTCCAACACCAAAATGATTTCCATGGACGATTATTTGTACCAACTATACTAAAACTAATTAGTAATGATAAGTAAAACATTATAGCATATATACCACCTTCAATATTATTTTTAGTGTAAAATAATAACATTGGAGCTCCATAATATAATATTAAGCCCAATAATCCAAATATTTTTGGAATATTTTTAAAAATTTGAGAATGATCCCAAATTAAATGTCCTAGAGATCCATTAAAGGCTTTGGAACAAGTTTTTCCTGTAAAAAGTAAAAGTTTTATAATTGCAAGTCCAAAAAAAACTAAATATAGTATCATTACATTTCTTAATTTTTGTTTATTACACCGACCAACATTTTAAATGAGAATTAATATTCTCAAAAAAAATATTGATGGAGAATTGCACTCTAAACCTATTGGTTTATTGAGCATGAAACCATTTGACGCCCAGTAGTCGAGGGTTGGTCTCTTTTTTCTATTTCATATCCTCTTTGATACCGCAGAGGACGGTCTCCTGTTTGCACATAATGTTCAAACAATTTTTTTATGTTCATACAAGCATTATAATCACGATTTATACATCCCAACCGATTGTTTTCCATTTTATATGTTAGGACAGAATGTAATTTTCGTGATTTATCAGTTTCTCCTGATAAATACTTTTCAATATAATCGATGTTCTTTTGTTCTTTATCATTATTCCTTTTCTTGTTCATTAGATTCTTTAATTGCTTTTGCAATTTTATACGTTTTAGTTTATCCACATAATATAAATTTTCACATCTTTCTTCTGTTTTATGATTCAAACATGATGATCTAAATTCGTCAATATAATAAATATTATGAAATCTTTCTTTTAACTTTCTTTTCACTGCGATATTTGGCGTGGATATAAAGTTTCTCATGTTTTTACCTAGCGATGCATCTCCAAGAATAAATATTGTATCTTTACCATATGTTTTTTCAATTAGATTTAACATATTGTCTTCACATCGTTTTCTATTGATATGACTATACCATTTGTATTGTCTGAATTTAGAGTTTTCATATCTTTCAAATAGTTCTTTGTTTATCTTATTTTTCGTATCAATATACTCTTTGAACTTATCAATATCACATGTTTTTGAATTATAATCACTTAATTGATTTTCTATTTTTGATATGCCATTTCTATTCTTATGGTTTTGCATAAGTTTTTGATACTTCAAACGTTTAGTTTCTTTTATTCTTCTACTATTAGTATAATCTAATTTCTTACCATTATCATCAACCATATAAAATAAACTTCTCATTCCGGGGTCAATATATACACGATGTCCTTCTAATTTGGATTTATCCACTTCATCAATATATAAGAAATCTGTATATTCGACTTTATCCTTTTTCGGTGCATATTTCTTTTTCTGTTTGTTTTCTTTTTTTGTTTGTTCTGCTTTTTTCTTCTTTAATTCTTCTTTCTCATCATTAGTTAGACCTTTATATTCTTGCTTAGCATTTTTCATTCTCTCTTTCTTAATTTTCTCAGTAATTGCTTTTTCATCATGAATAAATCTAATAGATACAGAATATCCATCGGTTACTATTGTATAATCAAATTGATAGTTATTCATTTTATGTTTGATTGTAAATAAACGATCCCATACTTCAACTTTACAACCTTCAATATCATCTAATTTTTGTTTCTTATTTGTTTCAAAAATTTCAATTAACGTTTTTGTATCTATTGGTATCGCTTTTGGAATAATGTCAGTTCTTAATGGCATAAACTGGAACTGTTTTACTTCAATCTCTTCCAATTGGATATTCATCCAAACCATATGTTTCAAATATTTTTGAGGAGTTACATAAATATCATAATAATAACTTTCTTCATACTCTTTTGGAATAATGTTATATCGATTCTCTTCTAACCATTGATGATATTTCTCATCACATTCTTTTGTGTTATTGATAATGTCATTATTCAATATATTTAACTCCTTGAATAACTGCTTTTTGAACTCTTTATTTTTAATTTCCTCTTGATACTTATTCTTAAAGTATGAATTAACATATCTTTTGATATAAGTGAAGAAATGCATTTTTATATTATTTTCAATCGCAGTTAAAATACCAGTAGCGATATAACCTAATACTTGTGATAAATGCACACCATCCTCTAATTCAAATTTATGCAAATCACTAAACTCAGTAAGTAACTTCAAGTTATTACCCTTGGATTTTGGTCCAGATGAAGCCTTTATTATAGACTTTTGTGCCATTTTAATAGTATCCTCTGTAATAGTAGGTAATTCAGCATCGTTATGATACTTATCTAATACCCATAAACGTAGTAACTGATAAGTCTTAATAGTTATCTTATTTGCTCTAACGACACAATCAAATAAATAATCAATTGTTGTTTCCTCCTTAACAATTGATTTTAGTGGAACTTTAATACATCTGTATTCTTCGGGCGGTTTTTGATCGGTATAATTTTTGCCTTTTTTCTTTTTCGGCATTTTATATATATCTTAATATATTATCTTTATATATAAATATTTTCGATATTTGAACGCACAATGATTATTTTATAAAAAATAAAAACTCTTTAAGTATAATATACAAATGGTTGTAAGAAAATCTCCAACTGAAAGTGCAACTAAATTTCCAGTTGGTGAAAAGAAAAAAGGAAATGATGGTAATTTATGGATTGTTAAAAAAACAAAAACAGGAGTAAAAAAATGGATAAAAATAGAGTTACATAACACAAAAATATATAAATATTTACATAAAAAACTCCACAAATGGTGGAGAAAAAATTTAGTTGATAATATGATTATCATCTATAAAAATGGTTCTGATAAAATATTACCAATTAAAAAATTAAGTAATAAACAGTTTGATAATGTCATTAAAGAAACTGAAAATAAAAAAGAAATTATTGCATTGTTAATGGGTGCTCCGGCAATAACTCAAATACAAGGTTTTATAAATTATTTATTATATAAAATTTCGAAAAAAGAATTAGAAAAAAATATTAGAACAAAAAAATATTCCAAATTATTTAGTGGATAATTATAAAAAATTTTTTGAACATCAAATAGTATTTTCATCAAAAGACTATATACTAAAAGTTTATCATCCTTCAATATAATTTTGAAGTATAAAAAAATGTGCAAGTATAATTATTATACTTAAAAAATTATATACTATTTATAATTAATTATAATGGCTGATTATAAATTTACATGTGAAAAATGTAATTTTCATACGAATTACATTCAAAATTATAAACGACACTTACAAACTGGGACACACCAAAACGGTCATCGAAAAGATTACACTGGTCCATTCAAATGTAATGATTGTCCATATGAAACTGAAAATGCAAAAAATTTCAAGATACACATATTACTAAAACATTCAACTGAAGAAAAAAGAAAAGAAGAGTTACCATATTATTGTGATATTTGTAAATTTGGTACAACAATAAAATCACAATATGACAAACATATACTATCCAATAAACATAAAAAATATACAAATATTATAAATGAAAAAGCACAAGAGTGAAGACTATAAGATAAGTGCGGTAAAATATTATCTAAAACATAAAGCAACATTGAAAAATACATGCAAAATATTTGATTGTAGTAGTAAATCATTATATAGATGGATTGAAAGATACAAAAAGAATGGTAATATCAAGAGAAAGAAAACTATAAAACCCAGATACAAAGTTACAAATGAAATAGAAAAATTTATTTTATCATTAGTCAAAAAAGAGACAACAATATCATTATGGGAGTTATCAAAATTAGTGAATAAGAAATACAAAATAAAATTGACAGATATGACTATTTATAGAATTTTGAAACGTCATAAAATAACAAGAAAAAGACTTCGACGAAAATATTATCCAGAGAAAAAGGTTGGTCAAGAGCAAGATGATTTGGATACTTTTTATCAAACGTTACATAGTCATAATTATAAGAAAACAATTTCGTTAGATGAAACATCAATATATTTGAATATGACTCTATCATATGGTAGATCTAAATCAGGTAGAAGAGTAATAAAGAAAACACATAAGTATCCATTCAAACGTTATAATTTACTTGTAGCAATCGCATATAATAAAGTGGTTGGATGGATATTATATGAAAATTTAAAAGGAGGTGTAAAGAAAGAAGAACTAATTGACTTTTACAAACTATTCATAAAAAACAAATATACAAATCACCTAATTTTGATGGATAATGCAGCACCACATAAATCATTAGTATTAAAACAACTAATACATGATACAAATAATACATTACTTCATACAGTTCCATATAATCCTCAGACAAACCCAATTGAAGAATTTTTTAGTCAGTTAAAACATTATATAAGAAAACGAAGTCCTCAAGACTATAATGAGATAAAGACAGTAATAAGAGAAATTTTACAGAATAATATAAAGAAAAAACATCTTGAAAATTATTTTAAGCATAGTTTCAAAATTTATACGTAATTAGTTCTCATTTTAAATGTTGGTCGGTGTAATATTTAAATCACCTAGAAAATATCCCCCTAAAATAATACTTATTGGCTCAATTAACAAAACAAACATTGCAAACATTGTAGCAATATGATTCATTCGACCGCATTTTTGATCTGACCACATAAAAAATTCAGCGATTTGCATTAAACCAGCCACTAAAAATATAACGGCAAGCCAACGATCATTCGGATAATTTCTTACTAATAAAAAAATTGAGCATGCTAAAGAGAAAAACCATACTCCAAGTGATGATTGTTTATTATAACACATAATAATAATAAAGAAATAAAAAAAAACATAATCTTTTAAACTTTATGAACGATAGACAAACTTATTTAATTCCTTCATTTGGATATACAGTTACAAGTGCATTTTTAGGTCATCCATTTGATACAGTAAAAATTCGACTTCAATCTGCTAGACATAATAATATAATACAATCGGTAAAGCAAACATATGCTAAAGAGGGAATTAAAGCATTTTATAGGGGTGTATTAATTCCACTATCTTTTAATACAATGATTCGTCCATTGGAATTTTATATGTATGAAAACTATAAAAATACCATACCTGGATGGAAGGGTCATTTTTTCGCAGGTGCTCTTTCCGGAATTGCTATTAGCTCAGTATCGTGTCCATTACATCTTATCAAAACAAAAATGCAAAGTAGTGATAAAGGTACATTTAAAAATATTTTCGATTGTATAAAAAAAACAAAACAAACCCGGGGATACCCCGGATTTATTCAAGGTTTTAGAATAAATTTTTTACGAGAAGTTACTTTTAATACTTGTTTTCTAGGATTTTATGGCAACATTAAACATAATTTACCAAAATCTAATATTACTAATTTTTTAGCAGGAGGTGTTTCCGGTGCAATTATGTATACAACCTTATTTCCAATTGATACTCTCAGAACTGTTATTCAATCAGATTTAAAAAAAACTATTTCAATAAAAGATGCCTATTATTCGGTATTAAATCGCGGAGGTATTATACAGTTATGGAAAGGGATTCCACTAACTTATATTAGAGTATTTCCAGTATCTGGAATAAGTATGATGGTATATGAATTTATTAAAAAACACACAAATTATTAAATATATTAAATAATAAATATCTTGTTGTATATTAATGTTATTTAAAAAATTAGTATGGGATTTTGTTTCAAAAAATACAGGAACTTTTATTATATATTTAATACTTGTTTTCTTAACATTTCCGACAGAATCTGTAATATTACCACAATTATATGGTAAATTGTTTGCAACTATTAAAAATAAAAGTTCGAATATGAGTGGGGGATTTCAAAAAATTTCGAATATTATAAACAAAATGTCAACAAAACATTTAATATATTTAATAATATTTATTTGGATTATTGTGGTGATATGTTATTATTTTAAACATGAAAAAGAATCTCACATTGTTCCCAACTATTTATCATTCGTTAGAAAAATAATATTTACGAAAACAATAGAAAATCATGCTGATAATTATCAAGATATCAAAGTTGGAAAACATATATCTCGAATTCTCGACGTCTCAAGAAATATGCGTGATTGTACGGTATTTGTTTTAGAACAATTAATTCCTTTGATGTTGGCAATTTTACTAGTAAATATATTCTTTTTAATATCTAACAAAAAAATATTTGCTGTATCCATTGTGGGAATAACTATTACTATAATTCTTCTATGTGTGTTTGGGAAGAAATCGGTTGATGCTTCTAAGGAGAGAGAAAAAGTATATTTAGATATGAGTGAAAGGATAAACGATAGTTTTGGAAATTTAATGAACGTATATTTGAATAATCAGAATGACTTGGAAATTGATAAAAATAAAGAAATTGAACAGAAACATACTGATTTGTATATTAAACAATTAGAAGTAACTCGCTCTCTTGTATTTGGATTATCGGCAATATCTATTGTAACATTTTCCATAATACTTATTTTAACATATTTTATATATAAGAAAAGAGAATTATCCGGTGCACAATTTATGACAATTACTATTGTGCTTATTTACTATTTAGGATATACAATGAAGATATCTGGCGAGCTTCCCCATTTCTTAAACAAGATTGGTATTATAAAAAATTCAAAACTATTTTTAGAAAGAATATTTTATAAAAAAACTGAGAGAACTAAAAAAGATTTTATAAAGAAAGGAGGTGTCAAATTTCATAATATAAGTTTTAAATATAATTCAAAGGAAAAAGATCTTTTATTAGATAATTTTAATTTTGAAATTAAACCTAAACAAAAAGTTGCGATTGTTGGTGCATCGGGTTCTGGGAAAACAACCTTAATGAAACTATTACTTTCAATGCATCCAATTCAAAGTGGAGATATTTTAATTGATGATGTTAGTATATTGACATCGGAACTAAAATATTTGAGAGATAACATTAACTATGTAAATCAGAGAACGATACTTTTTAATGATAATATAATTGCCAATATAAAATATGGTAATGATATTACTGACGAAGATGTTAAAAAAATTATTG
>Ga0233412_10001337_pt1 | contig 13009 bp, 17 predicted proteins | sample Na_anoxic_4_MG_FD_180667 | JGI IMG/M metagenome (GOLD analysis project Ga0233412, IMG submission 180667) | Seawater microbial communities from Saanich Inlet, British Columbia, Canada - Na_anoxic_4_MG | ecosystem: Environmental > Aquatic > Marine > Inlet | place: Canada: British Columbia... | reverse complement strand
TAATTGGAAACGTAAAAAGAACTATAATGGCAAAAATAAAAATTATAGTATAAGCAATAAACTTAGAAAAGAACGGAAATCTAATGAAGAATTTGAAATTATGCTGAGCAACTTGACCTTGGAAGAGGTTATCGCCCTCAAACTTGAAGTGGCCACTCGATCGATCGCTAGCAGGCTATATGGGATCCCCATCTGGCATTCAATTAACGATGTAGTTAAAGACGCAGTTTTTAAATATGCTGTATCAGCTACCAGAACTCAAGCTGAAGCAATGAGATTTCTCGGTCTTAAAGAGAATTCGTTTTATGAACTGACTAAGAAATATGGAATTCATGATTATTTTTCAGATGAAAATAAAAATAATTAAGACTTGACAAATCAATCAAAAAGTACTATAATTAGGTATATGAATGGAAATGAGTTCATTTAGGTCTGGAGTGTAATTGAAAGTTTTTATTTAAATATGGAAAGGGTTCATTATCTCCAACGAACCCGGAGCGAAAAGGAGAATCTATATTATTGTTCTATTGTTTGAATAGGTTCCAAATTACAGGGAGGATAGGAGGCTAGCCATCCGAGTTAACTAGCACTTTCATTTACACACATTTTAAGGTTAATCATGCTACATAAAGATATATTAGATACAATGACAATTGATGAAATAATTGATTTAGCAACTGCTGAATACTCAACCTTTTTCTCTGCCGACGTAGAATTTGAAGTAAAACATGCTTCAGACGGCGCTGGTCGCCAATTAGAATTTCATGTTGCCGATGAAGAAAGCGCAACTTTTCTCCGGAAAGAGTTACCAACTTATTATAATGGGTCTAGGACAATTGTTATGTATCGAACGACACCTAAAGACGATGAAGACGGATATTCAGGTTGAAAAGATTAATAATCTCAGATACCCACATTGGGTCAAAGTTCTATAAAAAAGAAGAACTGCTGAGACTATTACAGACTAAAACCTACGACCAACTTATATTAAATGGGGATATAATCGATTTCCTTAAAGGACCAACCTTTACAACTACCGCGTTGGATATTCTAAGAGCAATCGATCCGAGCAAAGAAATAATTTATGTTGTTGGAAACCACGACACTGCAGTTTCAGAACTCATCGACCAGACTTTTCTTAATATAAAATTTGTCAAAGAGTACTGTTTCGAAGACGCCGGCAGGAAATTTAGGGTAGAACACGGCGATAAATACGAAACAGGACTTATTCATAGACGATATATGATGAAGATAATATCCATATTTCAAGATATAATAGAGCGAACCTCCGGATTAAATTTATCCACATGGCTTACAAATTTAAAATTAAAAAAAAGAAAACTAAAAAGACTGTGGGATATCCTTGAGGATAACGACGACGTTGACGCACTTATCGTTGGGCATACACACCTACCTGAAGTCCTTATATGGATCGACGAGAACGAAAAAATTAAAACATATGTCAACACTGGAGATTGGGTTCAACATGCTACCTATGTTGAAATTATAGACGGAGTTATAAGGTTGAAAAACTTTTTAAAAGAATAATAAAATTTCTTTATAATTATAGGTAGAATGGGGTTTGTATGTTGTTCGGGTTGAGTTTGGTTGTTTGTGGGTTTTTTTTTACTTCGTTAATGTTTTATTTTAATCATCGTTTTGTTGGTCATGGACCACTGGGGAAGTGGCCTTTGCTGCGACACATACAAAGGCTTCACCTCATCCACCATAGAAATGACTATAATGAGAAAAGGAATGATCACCTGCTGCTACCATTCTGGGCAAAGATTTCGTTTGTTCTAGCGTTCTTGTTGATCTCCCTATTTTCAGTTTCTTTTGCAGTCGGATATATTTGTTACGCCTTTTACTACGAGTGGCTTCACCACAAGATGCACAACGACGATAAAACCGGAGTTTGCTCTAAGCACCATTACCTCCATCACAGAAAATCCATCAAACATAACTTTTCCGGAACGATGCCATTTATTGATACATTGTTCCAAACACAATTAAAACAACTTGACAACGCCTAGAAGAAATGTTATAATATATAATATGAAACACAAATGGACTTATAGCTCAGTTGGTCAGAGCACCCGGCTCATAACCGGAATGTCCCAGGTTCAAGTCCTGGTGGGTCCACCATTAAAATGGGGTGTAGTACAACTGGCAGTACGTCGGACTGTTAATCCGGAGGTTGTAGGTTCGAACCCTGCCGCCCCAGCCACTGCGCCCTTAGCTCAATTGGACAGAGCAACAGCCTTCTAAGCTGTAGGTTTCAGGTTCGAGCCCTGAAGGGCGCGCCATCTAAAAATAAGGAAAAACAATGATAAATGATATTTACTGGGCGACAAAAGCACCGATTGGGGTTTGTGGTTCAGAAGTGAATGCTAAAGAAGAAGACAATAACAACGTAGAAAAGATACATAATAAAATTTATTTTTATGCTGAAGTCTCCCGAGGGAAAAATTTAAAATTGAATTTGGCAATCAACGAATTATCTTGTGATTTGCTAGCAGCCGCTCAGCGACTCAATTTACCAGATCCTGGGAGTATATATCTACATATTAACTCTTATGGGGGATCTGTCTTTGCAGGATTCTCAAGCGTTGATTATATCTTAAATTCGCCAGTTCCAGTCACGACCGTGGTCGACGGATGCGCAGCATCAGCGGCCACGATCATGAGTGTTGTTGGAAAGCATCGGCAAATGCACAACCATGCATATATGTTGATCCACCAGTTGTCCTCCGGTTTGTGGGGGAAGTATCAAGACCTGCAAGATAAAATGGATAACTGCGATCGTTTCATGGAAATGATCATTGAAGTTTATGAGCAGCACACAAAAATCCCCAAGAAAGAACTTAATAAAGTTTTAAAGCATGACCTTTGGTGGGACGCAAAAAAGTGTTTGGAATACGGATTAGTTGATGAAATTATTTGAGTTCCTAAAAAAATATATAGTTTTTGGACTCGGAATGATCATTGGTTCTGCGATTGGAACGGTAATCACATATATGTTTCTATCTGCATGTTATGGGTTACCAGAAGTGGCAGATGTATTAGAAATAAGAGAATGTTTAGAGGAAAGAATTAATGAATAATAAAAATAAAATTATGGTGTCTGGGGGATTTGATCCCATTCATGTCGGTCATGTTCGCATGATTATAGAAGCTTCCGAGTACGGCGCTGTCGTTGTCGTAGCCAACTCTGACCGTTGGCTTTTTGAAAAGAAAGGATATACCTTCATGTCATTTAAGGAGCGTAAAGAGATTCTGATGGCTATAAGGGGGGTTATCGACGTGATTTCTGTTGACGATGATGATGGAACAGTTTGCGAAGCACTTCGAAGGATCCATCCAACCCACTTTGCAAACGGTGGAGATCGTAATTCAGAGAATACGCCAGAAAAATTAGTTTGTGAAGAGTTGGGAATAAAAATGTTGTGGAACGTCGGTGGTCAGAAGATTCAATCGTCATCGGAATTGTTTGAAAATGCCCACAAAAAACCCTAGTCTCAAAGATAAAATTATTAGGAGAACCACAAAAACTGCCTTATGGGGATCTATTAGTGTTATAATCATTGCTAATTTCTTGTATATGAGCATCATTCCAGAAAAAAACATTGACAATAGTGTTTTTTTAAAATAGTTATTAGTATGAACTGGTTTTTATATCTCGTTACTGATAATTTTGTTGATGAAGATGGGGAACTAATTCGAAAAGGCGAGGCTGGGGTAGGACAATGTTCTATGTCTCCTGGGATAGTCGACGCCCCATACGGCATAATGTATATTATAACCGAACAGGATATAAAGGCTTTTTTCAAAAAACATAGATTAAAAACACTTAAGCCTCACAACGTTCGCCGCGCAATAGAGGCTTTTTATTTCTGCATAGAAAAGAAAAAAGAAGATCCAGCAGAAGTAGAATTTGTCTTTGATTAATATTGTTATGGCTGCTTTGTGATTGTAAACTAATTAAATATAGAAACGGCAAATAGAAATGGCAAAAAAACTTTATGTAATTGATACTAGCGTCTGTTTAGCAGATGCATCTTGTTTGTACATGTATCAAAATAATGATATCATTATTCCCCTCAAGGTTCTTGAGGAAATAGACAAGCATAAAAAGAGGCAGGATTCTGTTGGTGCAAACGCCAGGAGTATCATTAGATCTTTTGACGCTCTTCGTTCAAAAGGGAATCTCCAGAAAGGAGTCCGGATAGGGAAGGGGAAGGGTATACTTCGAGTTTCTGGTGGAAATTCATCTATACTTCCTGAAGATATGGACAAAAATATGGCTGATCATATTATTATATCCACTGCATTATCAGAACATTCAAAAAATCCAGGCAGAAAATGCATTTTAGTTTCACGAGATATAAACATGCGTGTCATCTGTGATTCCCTGGGCATTTTATCAGAAGGCTATATATTAAACCAAGTGGTTACGAATCAGGAGTCTCTGTACTCTGGATTTAGTACGCTTTTGGTTGATGAACAACTGATTGATCAGTTTTATGCTGAAAAAGAAGTTTTTTTATCTGATGAACATAAATTATATCCAAATCAATTTGTTATGCTTGTCTCCTCTTTAAACAAAAAAAAGACCGCATTGGCTCGATTTTTATCAAAAGAGGAGCCACTTAAACACCTTTATGAATCCGATAAGAGGGGTATCTGGGGAGTGAAGGCAAGGAATAAAGAACAGGTGTTTGCTCTGGACTTATTGATGGACCCCAGCATACCATTTGTCAGTTTAATCGGTAAAGCCGGTTCAGGCAAGACCCTGATGGCGATTGCAACAGGCATAGCACAAATTTTAAAAGACCCCTTCCGAAAAAATATATCCCCATCCTATAAGCGCTTGGTCGTTTCAAGACCTATCCAGCCCATGGGAAAAGATATCGGATTTTTGCCTGGATCCATGGATGAAAAAATGAAACCTTGGCTCATGCCAATCCAAGATAACCTGCAATATATTATGGGAGATGATCGCATCACCTTGGCAGATTATATGGATAAAGGAATTATAGAGCTTGAGGCTTTAACTTATATCCGTGGTCGATCAATATCTAACGCCTTTATTGTTATTGATGAAGCTCAAAATTTATCATTGCATGAAATCAAAACTATTATAACTCGGGCAGGAGAAGGAACAAAAATTGTTTTAACCGGTGACATCGAACAAATTGATAACATCTATATTGATGAGACATCAAATGGTTTGGCACATGTAACTGAGAAATTTAAAAAGTTTTCTTTAACTGGTCATATTACTTTGAGAAAGGGCGAGCGCTCAAAGATTGCTACACTAGCTGCAGAAATATTATAGTTTTTTTTACTTGACATGGGCGATATATCAGGTTATAATATAATTACCGTTAACAGGGGACTATAACATGAATGACAATAATGAATTAACAGATGGAATATTGGGTCAGGTCGTCGGTATTGATGGCGAACTTAAAGAACGTATTGTCTCATATGTCGGGAATAAGCTAAACCCGGTGAACAACGAAGTTACGATCGAAATGGTAATTGATATCTTAGCATCGGAATTCCCAGATCTCGTTTTAGCAATTGCTGAAGAGAACTTTCTGAGAGGATATGAGCGCGGACTTGATGATTCAGCCACCGGGTTTATGGCCAACGAGCAGCCATCATCTATCTTCCAGAAACCTACCGAGGAGCCTGGCTAAGTGTATAAGCTGGATTATATAAAAGAATCACATAATAGATCCCTCGACCAGCGGGTAGAATATGACATGGGAGAATACATTCAGGTATTCATAAAGGATAAAATAGAAAGCGATTTTGATATTCAAAGCGCAATACATAAAATCTACACTTACATTCCTGCGCATCTGTTTAGCGAGATCGACACAATTTATATTGGGATGTTCGATCAGTTTAAAAAGATGGAAACAAACGCCATGTATAAAAATGGCGCCATATATGTTTCAAATATCCAAGATGACGCCCAAGATTTTATTGACGATATCATCCATGAAATCGCTCACTCTTTAGAAGAGCCATATGGATATAAATTATACGGAGACAAAGAGCTTGAAAGGGAATTTATGCAAAAGAGAGAAAAATTGTACAATATACTCAAGGCTGAAGACCTCAACCCCGACAAAGAATTGTTCATGAATCCGACATACACAATAAGATTAGATTCTTATTTATACGAAACAGTCGGCTATGATAGGCTTAATTTTATAGCCGCGTCATATGGACTCTTTAGTTCCGCATATTCAGCGACTTCATTGCGAGAGTATTTTGCAAATGGATTTGAATATTATTTCTTAGATGATAGAACGTATCTCAGAGAAATATGTCCAATATTATATGAAAAAATAGAGGAAATTGAAAAAAATGATTAATATAGTTAAAATTGAAACCGTAAAGGGAGAAATTCACATTTCGGTAGAATTGGAAGAATATCACAAACACACCAACAAACAGATCGTGATATGTCAAGCGGCAGATGTCATTGCACTTTTGGAGGGGAAAAAAGTAAAAGTGGGGAAGTGCACTCAATCTGTTAGATTATCTAATACAAGAAAAAAACATTGTACCGGTACCTATATTTTTGAAAAGCCGGCTCCGGCTTATAAAGCCCCAAAAGAGCCTTCCGTTAAACCTTCTCCAAAGCCTGTCGAAAAAACTTCTAAAAAAGTAAATAAAAACTTGACAACGAAAGAATAACGTGGTATATTAGTATTATATAACCATTAGTACGAGGCTGCAATGTCACACATTTCTTTTTCTGAGTTGAAAAACTGGAATTTCTGCCCCTTCTACCACAAGCTTACTTACATCGATAAGCTCAAAGGATTTAGGGGAAACGAATATACTGCCTTTGGAACAGCTATCCATGACGTTGCAGAGAAAAAAATACTTAAGGAATCCTTTGAAGCACAGGAATATTTTGTCAAAAGATTTGAAGAGTGCCTCACAGAACTTGATGATGACATCGAATTCCGAGAAGATCCCGAGAAGATGGCGGTACAAGCAATGGGAATATTGCCAGAGATCATGCCAGCAGTGGCAGAATACTTCGCTGATGGTTATGAAGTTATTTCAACAGAAGAGCAATTAATGGTTCCAATCGGAGATTCGGGACTTAACTTCAAGGGATATATCGACGCTGTTGTAAAGACACCAGATGGAAAATATCATATTATTGATTGGAAATCCTGCTCGTGGGGTTGGGATATGCGAAAGCGCTCGGATCCAATGGTAACATATCAGTTGACATTTTACAAGATTTTCTTTGCACAGAAGCACGGAATCGACTTGAAAAATATTGAGACACACTTTGCTCTTCTTAAACGAACGGCAAAAAAATCAAGAGTTGAGATCTTTCGCGTAACAAGCGGAAACAAAAAGATGGAAAACGCTAAAACATTATTGACTAAGGCGTTATTCAACATTAAGAAAAAGAATTTTATAAAAGACAAAAGATCGTGTGGCAAATGTGAATTTTACAAAACGCCGCATTGTCCATAGAGGAATTAATGACAGAAAAGAAAAAGATTTTTATCATAGCGGATCACCCGCTAGCACCATCAGGAGTCGGTACTCAAACAAAATATGTGATTGAAGCTTTACTTAAGACAGGCAAATATAAATTTGTTTGTTTTGGGGGAGCAGTCGATCACAAAGACTATACACCAATCCACGTTAAACCTCATGGTGAGGATTGGCTCGTTATCCCAGTTAAAGGATATGGAACTCAATCGGCAGTAAGATCGTTAATCATGAATGAGAAGCCGGATATGCTTTGGTTTATGACCGATCCTCGATTTTACGGCTGGTTGTGGACAATCGAAAACGAAATTCGATGCCATATCCCAATGCTATACTATCATGTTTGGGACAATTATCCTTATCCACACTATAATAAGAGATTTTATGAGTCAAACGACGTCATCGCTTCTATTTCAAAAGTGACCCACGATATCGTTAACACGGTTGCTCCTAACGTTGAAAATCATTATATACCTCATGCAGTAAATCCGGATTTTTTCAAGCCGATGCCACTTGAAATGATTGAAGAAATCAAAGAAAAACAATTTGGAATAAGAGATAATAAAGTTGTCTTCTTCTGGAATAACCGAAATGCACGTCGCAAAATGACGGGATCCTTGGTTCATTGGTTCAATGAGTTTGCAGAAGAAGTGGGACCGGAAAACGTCCGATTGATCATGCACACAGATCCAAAAGACCCAAATGGTCAAGATATCGAGATGATATTGAGCGCGCTTAACGCCCTCGATGGAAGAATTTTAATATCGAGAGATAAGGTCGCGCCTGAACAATTGGCCACCTTCTACAATATTGCAGATTGTACAATCAATATATCTGATGCGGAGGGTTTTGGTTTGGCAACACTTGAATCTCTTTCCTGTGAAACACCAATTATTGTTAATATGACGGGTGGTCTTCAGGAGCAGGTGACTGATGGGGAAGAATGGTTCGGCATAGGCATCGAACCAGCATCTAAGGCAATCATCGGATCTCAACAAGTGCCTTATATTTACGAGGATAGAATCTCAAAAGAGGATTTTATCGCCGCACTAAAAAATATGTATAACATGGCTCCAGGTGAGAGAAAACTTCTCGGAATGAAGGGACGCCAGCATGTTGTCAGAAATTATAACTTTCAGGATTTTAACAAGCGGTGGGTTAATTTGATTGACTCGGTGATCGAAAAGCGAGGGTCGTGGGAAACAAGGAAAGATTATACGGCTTGGGAATTTAAGGAGATAAAATGAAACAAAAAATTGTAGTAAGAGGACCAGTACTGTCCCAATCAGGATATGGTGAGCAGGCAAGATTTGCCCTCCGCGCCCTCCGATCACGAGAAGATCTTTTTGATATTTATATTATTCCAGTCAATTGGGGACAAACAGGATGGATTAGCACCAGAGATGAAGAACGAGAATGGATCGATAAAAAGATTGCAGAAGCACACATTTATACCCAGAATGGCGGACAATTTGACATGTCTCTGCAGGTAACGATCCCAAATGAATGGGAGAAAATGGCTCCAATCAATATTGGATATACTGCTGGGATCGAGACAACGAAAGTCGCTCCAGTCTGGCTTCAAAAAGCAAACGAGATGGATCGAATTATTGTTGTCTCAAATCATGCCAAAAAGGGATTTGAAGAGACGGTTTATCAGGGGACGAATAATCAGACCGGCGAGGCTGTAGCTCTCAACTGTACAACTCCAGTTAGCTCTGTAAACTATCCTGTTCGAAAATTTGACAAAAAGAGCTTGAATCTCAAATTGGATTATAACTTCAACTACCTGGCAATCTCTCAATGGGGACCAAGGAAGAACTTCGATAATCTCATCGATTGGTTCGTCGAAGAAAACTTCGATCAAGAAGTTGGGTTGGTTTTAAAAACATCGATAAGAAATAACTGTTTGATCGACCGCGTAGAAACAGAAAACAAACTCAAATATATTCTTTCAAAGCACGAGAATCCAAAGTGCAAGATTTATTTGCTTCATGGCGACCTCACAGCCGAGGAGATGACCGGATTATACCAGCATCCTAAAATTAAAGCTCTAATCTCAACAGCCCATGGTGAGGGTTTTGGTCTCCCGCTTTTTGAAGCTGCATATAATGGACTTCCAGTTGCTGTCGTGGGATGGTCCGGACAACGTGACTTCCTATATATGCCAGATAAACGTCATTCTTCCAGTAAACCGAAGTCAATGTTCGCTGCAATCGATTATGAACTAAAAAACGTCCAGCCAGAGGCTGTATGGGAGCACGTAATTCAAGGCGACTCCCAATGGGCTTTTCCCTCTGAAGGCTCCTACAAGCGCCGTTTACGGGAACTACGGACGGATTATCCCCGCTTCAAGAAGAATGCAAAGAAATTGCAGAAGCATATCCTCGAAAACTTCACAGAAGAGGGCAAATATGAAGAATTTTGCAATCTTGTTTATTCCGAAGAGAATGTCAAAATGGCAGAGGAAATCGAAGAAATATTTAGGAACTTAAATGGCTAAGTATCTTTTTATCTGCGATAATTTTTTAGAAGATTACTGCGGAGGTGCTGAATTAACAACTGAAGCACTGATTGACTTAAATAAAGAAAATATTACCAAGATAAAATCTTCCAAAATCAATGATGCATTCATTTCAGAAAACGAAGATAAATTTTGGATTTTTGGAAACTTTACTCAGATTAGTCACAGCAACCTTTTAAAAATAATAAAATCAAATATTGAGTACTCCATTATAGAATACGATCTGAAATATTGTAAATTCAGAAGCCCAGAAATCCACCGGCAGGTGGAGCATCACGAGTGCGATTGTCCTAATAATCATCACGGGAAACTAATCTCAATATTTTTTTCAAATGCAAAATCTTTATGGTTTATGTCTGAAAAGCAAAAAGAGACTTATGAGAACAAATTTAATTTTCTGAAGAAATCAAATAGCTTTGTATTAAGTTCGGTCTTCGATACCAAGACTCTAGATATATTAAGAAATTTAAAAGAAAATAAAGATAATAAGTGGGTTATATTAAACTCTCCTAGTTGGATAAAAAACGTCGCAGGCTGCATAAAACACGCAAAAAATAATAATTTGCCATATGAATTAGTCTGGGGATTAAAATACTCAGAATTACTCTCGAAGCTCTCTAAATCTAGGGGTCTAATTTTTCTTCCCCTGGACAGTGATACCTGCCCAAGAATCGTCATCGAGGCCAAATTGTTGGATTGCGAGTTAAATATCAATGAAAACGTTTTACACAAAGATGAAGAATGGTTTTGTGGCTCAAAAGAAAAAATGCTTGATTATTTATCTTCGAATGCTGACTTTTTTTGGGAGAAATTGAATTGAATACTCATTTTAAAATAATTATCCCACTCTACAATGTTGAAAAATGGGTTAGAGCGTGTATTAGATCGATCAAAAGACAAGATTACGAGAATTACCAGTGTATCATTATTGACGACATGTCGACAGATGATAGCGCAAAAATAATTAGAGAGGAGTTAGAGGGTTGTGAAAATTTTATCTTTGTAAAAAATGAAGTAAAAAAGTATGCTCTTAGAAATATATACGAGGCAATTGAATTATCTAATCCATCTGAAGAGGACGTTATCGTCACAGTTGACGGCGATGACTGGCTAGCTAATAATGAAGTATTAAAAAAATTGAATGGGGTATATAAAAAAGAAAAATGTCTCCTAACATATGGAAGTTACGCGGAATACCCATCGGGGAAAAAGGGAAAATTCTCTAGAGAAATCCCGGCTTCAATTGAAAAAGAGAGATCATATCGAAAAAACCAGTGGAGCGCCTCTCACCTGAGAACTTTTAAATACGACTTGTGGAAAAGAATTAAAAAAGAAGATCTTTTAGACTCAGATAACAATTTTTATGAAATGGCATGGGATCTGGCTTTTATGTTTCCTATGCTTGAGATGTCCGGCAACAAAAATAAATATATCGATGATATCTTGTATGTTTATAATGTCTCTAACCCGATCAATGATCATAAAGTCAACCACAGGAAACAACTTTATTCTGAGTCTTTAATTCGTAATAAAGAACCTTATAATTTAATAGGGGAGGAATAATGGTGACTGCATTTCTTCAAGGGGGATTAGGAAATCAAATGTTTCAGGTTTGTGCTGCCATATCTCTGGCTTTAGAGAATGATGATGAATATATATTTGATATGTCAAAGCATCTTTTACCAAACCAGGGAAGAAAGTGCAAAAATTATTTAAACAATATTTTTAGAAATCTTAATTTTTCGTCAAATTTGCCAATAAAAAATGTTTATCACGAACCCAGATTTAGTTACGAGAAAATTAACTATTTACCTGACGTTTGTTTGATGGGGTATTTCCAGTCTGAGAAATACTTTAAAAAATTCTCTAGAGAAATTCGCGAGTTATTCGCTCCGGATCCGCAAAGCATGCAGATTATCAAAAATAAATATGGCGAAATTTTAGAAAAAAATACGGTAGCAGTTCATATTCGTCGCGGAGATTACACGAGATTATCAAATTATCACCCGCCATGTTCTTTAGAATATTACAGCCGCGCGATGGATCATTTCCCTAAAGATTCGGTTTTTTTGATTTTTAGTGATGATATCGAATGGTGTAAAACAACGTTTGAGGGAGACAACTTTGTTTTTATAGAAAATAATGAAGATTATATAGATTTTTACTTGATTTCTTTGTGCAAACATGTTATATTAGCTAATAGTAGTTTTAGTTGGTGGGGCGCTTGGTTGAATAATAACGAGAATAAACGGGTGATCGCCCCGCATAAGTGGTTTGGCGATTCGGTCGAGCATGATACGAGGGATTTATATTGCGAGGGCTGGAGAATATTATGAAAATAGGATTACTTATAATAGCTACGGGAAAATATAATAAATTTGTGGCCCCGCTTCTTAAGTCTGCTAACAAACATTTTTTAAATAATCACCAAGTAACATTTTATGTTTTCACAGATGATCAAAATATCTTAAATCAAAAAAAAGACAACATGATAAGTCTGTATAAAGAACACAGACCATGGCCGTTCCCAACTCTTTCAAGATATTCGGAATTTTGTAAATATAGAGAAATTTTATCTAAGGAAGATTATCTTTTTTATTGTGATGCTGATATGCTTTTTGTGTCGGGTGTGAGTGACGAAGTTTTGGAAGACAGTGTTGCAACCATACATCCTGGATATCGAGGTGGGAGAGGAACTCCCGAAACCAGAAAGGAAAGTACAGCCTATATTTCGCCCAATGAAGGAGTAATATATTATGCTGGGGGTTTTAATGGTGGAGCCGCCGAGGTGTTTTTAGCTATGTCTGAAATTATTTCTAAAAATATTAGTATTGATATGGAAAACAATATAATCGCCATATGGCACGATGAATCTCATATGAATAGATATTTTGTGAACAATACTCCTACACTGGCATTGAGTCCCTCATATTGTTATCCCGA
>Ga0233412_10001330_pt1 | contig 13045 bp, 22 predicted proteins | sample Na_anoxic_4_MG_FD_180667 | JGI IMG/M metagenome (GOLD analysis project Ga0233412, IMG submission 180667) | Seawater microbial communities from Saanich Inlet, British Columbia, Canada - Na_anoxic_4_MG | ecosystem: Environmental > Aquatic > Marine > Inlet | place: Canada: British Columbia... | reverse complement strand
GCAAAAGTATGTCATGTCTTAAGAGGTGGGACCGAACAATGTCTGCTGCGATTTTCATTCGATCCACTTAAACAAACGCTCTCTACGAGCCCCTTATCGTGCTCTTCGATGTGTACTTCTAAGTCATGTTTCAGCTCCTTAACCCTTATCATAATTTTTTGATGTTCTTTCTTGTGGTGTGGACACATCGGATGCTCTTCTTCGGTTTTAAAATTATCTTCTAAAGACAAAATTAGTTTGTTGAAGTTTTCAAATATCAAAGAGTGCTCCTCCTCTATGAGTTTTTCGAAGTCCGTTCCGCGTCCTGAGCACATTTTGATTTGTTTATACAGATAAGCCCAAGATATACACGAATTGGTAGATGGTGTGTTGCACCGACCCTCGTGACAATAACTTGGCGTAAGTCTTTCTGTATACTTTGTACCAGCAATAAATCGTCTAATAACTGAGTTTCTAATTTTTTTAATGTTTCAACCATTTGTACCAATTCCGTTATAGCTAATGGCATGGTAATTAATGCAATAAAAAACTGATGTATACCAATTCGCACTTTCTAATATATATAAAGAAAGAAAAAACTCTAAGTGCCTTTCCTTTCGTAATGGGATTGCCCTGTAGCACAGCAGCTTGTTACCGGCGTTTTACTCACTCTGACCAATACGACGAGGATGCTGTGTGGTATAGCAGCCGTAACGGCTCAACGGACACAGAAAGTTTTCTGAACCAAAACCTTGGTAAATTTCATTTCCACATCCATGCTCTGTCTTTGATGTTACCACCGTATGCAAAGTTTGAAACCAAGGCTATTTACTTATACATCGACGGGGTTCGTGTTGCTGTGGCGCGTTTAACATTCGAAGCTGCTCAGGTAAAGTACGTTGTGATCCAGTACCGGTCTGTATACTGGAGAGATCTGTTTCACGACACAGGAGAATATTTGCCAAGAGACCAAGACCGTTTTTTGCAACGGTATTTTGCAACTTATTTTCAATGGTTTCAAAGCAGTGAAGGCAATTATTACAAAAATCAGTGGCCGTTCACCTTGTACAAAGCTTCTAAGAGTTTAACGGACGATGAACGTGAGTCAATTTTGTCTTCAATTGAAATAAGCATATAAAGTTAATGTGGTGTAGAGTACATAGTGAAGTAGTATGCCATTGCTGTCGGTCGGATCAATTACTGCTTCGAGCAAAAGGTTGCAACAAGACACCCTTGCTAACTTTACGGACGTCGTTGCTGCTTTTTCGTATGGGGAAAACGCGGACATGGTTGTGCGAAAAGAAGGTATACCAACAAACGGAAATGGTATAATTTTGAGTGTTCACAACGTGTTCCAGTTGAACGAGTCTATGCTTTCAACATTTCGTGGAATTTTGTCTAGGGAAGAATTTAAAAATTACGACTGTAGCATAGAGTTTGATAACAACAGCATTGTTTATACGATATACTTTGGGGAGGAGATAAAAGAGAAAAAATCATTTTGCTATAATAAGCAATTGACCCCCTACTTGACAAACCCTTTGCTTTACATTGGTATATTATTCATATGGAATCCACAGCGCTATCTGTTTTTCCTGTGAACGAGAACAAGCGGGTTGTTTCACAATTTTCTGCTATTTCAGGTCTCGAAATAGAAGACCGACATGTCATTGAAACAATTGCCAAACGGTTTCAGGAAATTCACAAAAAGAGCATATTTTCTTCAAAAACGTTACCCTCCCGTGTGCTCTTAAAATTTTTTAAGATTGATCAGGTCAGCTTGGCATCCCTGCGAAAGATCAACATTTCAACGCATCGGATAAAGAAGATTAGCATCGATTTGGTTTCAAAAAATGTGGCCGTAGAATTGAAGCGGGGAGAGCCAAGCAAACAGCCGTTGACCATTAAGAAAAGATTTCCTTCTCTTGCCATTGACACCGAATTGCTGAAACAAACCATTACAAGTTTCCTTAAAGATAATGCTAAGATGGTGAGGGAAGAGGACAAACGTTTAATTCGCGCTGTGTTAGAGTGTATTTTAAGGTGGACTTGGAATTCGGTAGCACCCGAAGTCAACTGCAAGTTGGTAGGCGATAACTACAATTTCAGTATCAAAGGAATACAGACCATTGCACTGTCCCAGCTTGAGTCACTCTGTGATTTGGGGGACTACGTTCAAGAGTTAAACGTGAATTTGAACCGAAAAATGGTTCATTTTTTAGTGCTACGTACCAGTTCATATATACATGACAGTCAAGTGAAACGAAGGAAAATTAATGCATAATTGACATTTAATTAAATGAATGAATCTATTCGTAATAATACTACTCTGGGTAATAACTGTTTCTTGTACCATCCTAACGTTCTACTCCTTTGTGAAAACATATAAGTTTATTCTTCTGAAGAAACGGCAACGGCACTTGTGGAAATACGCAAATGAAAATAGAGGTCGTGTGGGTGAGAATCAGCAGTGGAGATGCTGGGAGTGCCACACGGTGATGCTTTCAAATTTTCAAGTAATAGTTTGCGAGAACGATGTCATTGCTGTTTGTATGCGGTGTTCTCAAAGCGAAAAATATAAGCATATATATAATCAAGCGAAAGGAATCAAGGATTCGATAAGTCAATGTCCAGTTTAATATCGTTCGATACAGGTAGCGAGTCCGATCCAGTATACGATGGTTGCACGGAACAGGAGCTGTATTTTATAGTACAGGTAAATCTCTTAGTGGTAGCTCGTTTGCAGGTTGACGATCTTTTGGATACTAGTCAGAAAATATACAAAGTCCAGAGACCATCACAGGTCATGTTCATTGGCATGTGGCGCTGGTGGTATGGCCTCTCAAGGCACCATACGACGATGAACCTTCAACGGTTGTACTATCACACTCAAAAGTTGCTTCAAGCGCAAACGTTAAAAAATGCTCAAAAAACTCGTTTGAAGAAACACTTACAGCGATCGCACTCGGGTTTGAAAAAATTGATTGAAACGTACCGAAGCGATGCCGCAACTGTTGCAAGGATAAAATGTTTGATGGAAGAAACAGGTGATTTCTTTCCTGAAGAAGCGAAAAAGGAACCCAGTGCTTACAACGCTCAAGGAAAAGAGCTTTAAATATTTTTGCGACGGTTTTGTTCGTGTAAGTGACTTTAGTGACCTTTTCCATATGAAAACATAAAGCAAGGGAAACTTCCATTAGGTTGGCTATAAAACTAAATTCGTGGTAGTCAAAAGGCAGACTTCTATGTTCATTCTCGCAGGACAGCCAAAGTGCAGTCGTGGAAACGTACTGCGACATGCTAAACTGTTCCAACACGCGATCCCATCGGTTCAAAATTTTGTCGAACTCATAGGGAGTGACATGCTTCTTTGCATAAGGGAATTTTTGCATTCCTCAAAAAATTCGTTGGATTGTTTCAAAAGCCTTATGTTAACAAATAAAAGTATTTATAGATTTCTATTTGAAAGTACGGTGTTGAACAAAGTTATTGCAAAAGATGCGTTTAGTTTTAATTACTTGAGGAAGGCAAAATATAATTTACGGACGTACAGGGATTTAGTTCAATTTCGTGATAATATGGGTGGGTCTCACTTATCGTACAACGAATACCAGCATTCGCAATTTTTAAAGAACTCCAAACTTGCGTTCAAAGTGCCGTACGTCCATTATTTACGGATAAAAATAGAAGAACAGGTCATTGAACCAATTCACTCGTCCTCCCCGTATTGTTATGTTAGAGCAACGGTGCCAAAAGTACAAATTAAACGGTTGAAGCACTTGCTAACACAGTTTGAAGAGACACACTCTGGCATTGCGATGAAAATATATGCACCAACCAACAACCATATGCCTCTTCATTTGCACAACAACTCCATTTGGTTCCTAGCAAAACGACAAAACATGCAATTTAAAATGGATCCTTTTCTGGCAGGCTTTAGGGTAGAACTAAAACTGGTGCATTTTCGGTACTGTTTTCGATTGCACTTTTACAACTTTTCTTTCGGCGTTTCCTTTTCTGTTGCAGAGCGCCCTCACAGAAGGTCTTATCTTGCCTGTACTGATCTTCCAGAGCAAGGATGGTCTTTAGAGCAGACGGTTTGAAATGAATTGTTTCTGGTGGTCTTTTTTCTTTCCCTACAAAATAACGTTCCCAGTGAGTAAGACTGTTCTCCAATTTCTTGCAATATCGACTCAAGGAGGAAATGTATTGCCTGTGTGCAGCAATGGAATTGGACGTGACAGGCGTTTTAGGCAAGACAAACTGTGAATAGAGCTGTCGAATCGTGTTTAACGATAGACCACTCTCCAAATGCTTTGTGCGTTTGAAGCTTGAAAAGCGCGTGACATACTCATTTGCCAGCTCTTGTATACAAGTGTCGGCCCAAATGCTCAGCGAGTCGAACGGGAGGCGTTCCGTGAACACTACTTTGCCGTTGCATTTAAAATTGTACAAAACGCCGAGGCTGTTGACTTGAGAGGTGAACGTAAACGATTTGTACAGAAAAAATAAGTGATCCGCAGGTTTCAAAAGGTTTGACTGGACAAGGTTGTAAAGAGAAATCATCGTTCTTTTAAAACACTTATATAACAATTTTGACACAGAAAATTGAATATCAACACGCTCATGCCAGAAATTAATTCGTTCGTAAGTAATACGCTAGCCAACGGTGCCAATGTTCAACACAAACGAGTGTTGGAAATGCAGAAAGACTGTAGAAAACATTTTACCGGCAAACGCATCACTACATACAACCAATATAGGAAGACAGGAGGGAAGAACTGGACAGCCTTTAAAAATCACGGATCCTCGTCGTAATCTAGTTCAAAGACCTCGGCCGGTTGTAGATCGACCAATTGCGGGGATACGCCATCTGCGGTCGGTTGGGCTTCGTCCTCTGTAGTGGAAGCGGCGAAATTACTTGCATCAAAACCCACCACGTACTTGCTTTGTTTTCTTTGTTGGTACTTCCTGTAATAGCAAATCCAACTGAAACAGACGACGAATGAAAGAAGAGTAAGAATAATTTCCAGAGTCATAGAGGGGTTGAGTATATAAATAAAATAAGGGAGGTAAATATATCGTAATGTCAAATTTAAAAGCTGAGAGTACCACAACAAACGGGTTTAATATTTATCCCAGCTCGTTTGTATGCTTTGAAGATGCATTAAAAAGCGATAAACTTAGTATTTACAACCTTCTGCATTTGTCGTCGCTCCGGGACAGAGACACTTTACCAGACAGGGCAGAGTACCACAGACGATTGGTTGAATTGATGAGCTCAAAACTAGAACGAGTGGAAAACAGTTCTCCGGTAGGGTTTGTTTGGACTGTAGACAACCAAGACTACGATAGCACCTCCTTAATGTTCGAGTTGTATTTTACAAGCCTGTCTTTGGCACAAAAATTATTTCAAAGTCAGGACAATTACGACGCATCCATCCATTTGTTGAAACAGTGCCGAGCAATGCTATCGGCTTGGAAAACCTCTGAGTTGGTTTACCCTAGCTGTCCTTACGTATGCACGGATGAGTACGTAAAAAATTTGCTGTATGTTGTGAATGGCAGCAAACTCCTAAAGATGAGGGGAAAACAAGAAGCTGTTGCCCTATCTTCTGCAATGAAATGCTCTGGCAATGTTTCCTACCATATACCATACTTTTCAGACATCGCGCTCAATCACTACCTTGCTGCAAGGGCATTACTGTTTCAACACTTAGCCCTTAAAAACAAAGAAAATCTTGAACAAGGGGACATGGCAAACCAATCGTATACGTCTGCAAAGGAAGCCCTTGAAACTTGTAAACTTGTTGACCGGTCTAAATGTCATATGGACACCAATTTGGATTCTGCTTTGAACAAACTACTGGAGGAAATACCAGAATACATCACCACAATGCAACAAGTCTATTATGCTGTGGACACCCCGTTGAACAGCATAACAATACCTGCAAGTATAAGCAATGATAAAATCGAAGCAAGGTAATGTGAAGCCCTCGTCATTGCAGTCAATAGTAAAACCACAGCCGGAAACAGCAAAAAAGTACGATGCCGTAATCAAAAACGTAATGTGTCTCTTTTGCAAACAAAAAATGTACATAGAAAACATTTACGACTCCAAATGCCCGTGCGGATCGCAGTTTTTTGAAAAGTTGAAAACGGCCAGAGCAAGGCGGGTCGCAGCAGTGTAACAATAAACAACCAGATAAATAAAATAGTACATACTCAGTATTCGCTTACCTCTTAGACAGCTCGGTACACATACAGTGTTCTTCAAATATTAAACCAAAATGCTCCCAATTGATCAATCGAAGTACCTGATCGGCAACTGGGACATGCTGTTGTGCTATTTCTCCCTTGGGCTCCTTTTGCAACTCCCTGTCACCGTTATGCGATATTTCTTGGTGGACGACTGCAACCTCGGACCCGCCAAAATTGCCGAGGTTGCTGCCATTATCTCCTTTCCGTGGGCCGTCAAGCCCGTCACCGCTTTCTTCTCGGAGGAGATTGTCAGTAAGTTCTTGAGCAGGAATGTCCAAATTGCCCTTGCTTACGCCCTTAGTGGACTCTGCTGGTTTGCGTTTTTGTTTTTTAACGATGACCTTTTTCTCGTTCTTTTTTACGGGTTTCTTTCGTCGTTTTTTTCTTCCTTTGCTGACGTCTGCCAAGACGCTGCCATGGTTCGAAGGATTAACAGCAGAGAAGCCGTCCACGGGAGGGGACGCCTTCAATCCTTCGTTTTGGCATCGCGGTCGTTTGGGAGCCTTGTTGGCAGCTTTCTTTCGGGGGGCTTTGCGCTTCTTGACCACCCCTTTCTCTTTATTGCTCTTCTTCATTTTGTTGGGGTTTTCAGTGGCTGGAGGCTTAGGACTCTGCCCATCAGAAAAAACGGGCAACGCGTTCATAAATCCACTTGCAAGGTGTGTACTGAAATATGCGAAGCCCTGCTTTATCCTGAACGATGGCTGTTCGTGCTCACTTTGTTCATCCTTGCACTTCCTTTGAGCGACTTTGCAATCCTTCAATATTTCTTTCAAAAAGTAGAGAATATAAAACCTATCACATTTGCCATTACAGATGCTATTTCCTGTGTTTTTATGATTTTAGCATCGCTTTTCTTCAATTGGAAATTAAAAGACAAGAACTGGAAAAGTGTTATCATGCTAACACAATGCATTATGTTTGTTGTTATTGCCAGCAACCTATTGTTAATCAATCGCTGGATAATCGTCGAAGCATCTACCTACATGTTCATTAAAAGCACCATAGCCAGTTTCTTTGGTCAATTAGCGTTTATGCCATTGGTTGTAAAAGCAGCGGATCTCACTGTAGAAGGGTACGAGGGCACCTTTTACTCACTATACATGTCCACGCTAAACCTCGGCTCTGTCGTTTCAGAAGAAATATCCGGGGCTGGCACCAGACTTCTTAACGTGAACGCCGTCACTGGACACAACACAGAGATATTCTACGCCGTTGTTCTACTAAGCAACGTAGCGTCACTACTCTTCCTACATCGATTTGCAAGTACATAAATGGACCAATCCAAGATCGAGGAGCGGGAGGAACGGGCTATTCGGCTGATATTTGCCATAACCACCAAAGCATTGCAACAAGATACCCTAACGACAGACCCCGACCAATTAATGAAATTGTTTCGTGGCACAGAATTAAGCAGAAAAGAAATCTACCTGCTTGCTAACGAAAACAAACTGAACTGGGTTTATGATATACACATGACAGTAAGTTACGATGAATACCAAGCAACTATGAATTATTCGTTAGCACACTACCTAAAATGTTAAAAAAATATTACTATATTATTTTAGAAAATAAAATTATGAAATGCCTCAGGAATGTGCGATTTGCTGTACGCCGCACAAAATACTATTCTATCAATGCTATAATTGCAAGCAAGAGTGGTGTCATTCTTGCCATCGGAAAATGGATAGGTTGGCTTACCAGCAAATGCGATTTCAAACCTGTCCATACTGCCGTGTCGTGTTTTTTCGGTATCTCAAAATGTGTAGGGCCAGACGAAAAATTTATTTCTTAACTACGGCATAAAATACTCGTGTTGATGACGCAGCAAAGGGGTTCTGTAAGCGTTTCGCATTATTATACTTTCCCGCAGTTCGCGGTTGTGTATATGCATTGTTTCCCGCATCTCGTAGGTTACTGCAAGCAGAAATGCCACGCTAATGGTAATTAATACCCAGCAGACAAACCGTTCTAAATAATTACAAATCCGGTCGTTTTTCTCGTTTGTATGTTCCATTGCTTCCACCACCTCGACCGTTTTCATTTTTTTGTATATAATTGCTATTACCGTCTACTTAAAATATAAGCACTTCTATTTTTACAATTATTATGCGCGCAATTATACTTTTTTTCACCTTTGTTTTATGTACTCATGCCACGGACTTTTCAAAAGACCGTGCTCTTCGCATCAACGCACAGGAGTTTAACAAAAAGGTCAAAGGCAGGCACGTACTACCGTCACCCAAATTCTTCTTGCACCAGCTGAAGAACATGTGCGATACACTTAAAGATGCCGACATGGACTTTTTCCTTTGCCACAACCTTCTGCCGAAACAACAGTACGTCTTGCCTATTTTAGAACACCACCAAACCACCCCGGAAGATGCAGCAGATGTTTTTATGCTAGAACTGATGCCAACAAAAATATATTACCACAAGGAAAAACCAGTAGCCGTTACAAGCGCTGAAGAAAATGGTCAACTAAGGGTACTGGTTCCGAACGCTGACGTTCCAAAACATCGCTTAGACCAACACCTTGCTGATATTCTTCAGGACCATCGCTAGGATGTGTCCAGTGCGGCGGGAAAGTTACTGTATTTGTTCGAAGGTGTTCGTCTACGTTATTTCGTAAATGGGCAAACAAGGGTGGCAAAGCAGAGAACGCAAACTCCTTGTCCAAATTAGCAGTCACTTCTTTTATTGTATCGTCTGGGTATTTCAGCAAGGCAAACACCCAGACCGACTCAACCTTATTAATGTCTTGGTCCATAAAGTGTGGCGGGGGACTGGTGTTGTACACGGGCCTGCTTTCTACCAAAACCTCATTCATCCTAAATCGGTGCATCGTGTGCAACGCTTCGGACCATTTGTGGTACCCAATACTACGAACTAACATTGTTCTTACTTGCATATATTAGTATGTCTATTTTTATTGTTTATACTCTTTTAAATCGCTGCACTGCCCATTCGCCGTCTCTTATCACTTTCTGCAAAGCTGAATTGTCTAGCTCAATAGCATCGTAGTATAAGTATTTATCGACGTTTTCGTCAAAATGTTTTCTTTCGTCAGTTGTTAATTCATTCAAACCCTCAAAGTATCCAGTTATTGCAGGGTGTGGGCCATGTCTGACGAAAAAGTATTCCTCTTCTTCTTCTTGCTCTGTAAACTTTTTTAAACTGACGTATTGAAATTTTATTCGTTCTTCAGCAATCAAATCAACCTTTTTACCAAAGTCTTTTGGTAACGCTTTTAAATCTGAAATTTTTATTTGGTAACAGTTCGACTTTGCTCTGTATTGAAACCTCGAAGAATTTTGAATCACTGTACCGCGCTTAAGCAGGCGTTTGGGAGTTATCATTTCGTCTTTCTCAATAATACCACAAAGCCATGCTCTTGACGATTGCGAGTGGTCAAAGCCATAACTTTCTCTCAGTTTGCGTCCTTGGATGCGAACAAAGACGTAATGGTCAGCTTGTTGCCTTGCATTGAATGCCGAGACGCTGCAATCGTAAAAGTTTGGACAAGAGCTGACAGAGTGTCCTTTACTTTTAATTTCGATTGTAGTGCCATTGTTTAGTCGAATGTCAAATTGGAGTTTGCTTTTAATGTCTTTCTCCTCGTCGTCGTCCGACTGAACAATTTCTGTCAAATAATCTTCCACAATTATTTCGCCGAGCAAACCCGTAATTAAGCCGTGCCCCCTAGTAATGCTACTTGGGTCTGTTGAGCGATCAGGATGCTGTTTCGCCCTCTCCAAAGCCCGATTGTATTGCTCCTTGCTGTAGGTAATTTGAATTGCTTCGTTCATATTTTCTTCTTCTTGCAATGACTTTCTTTTCATGTTTATATTTTTACTTGTAACAAGTACATGTAATTAATAATGCCAAAGGTGTGCTCTATGCCAACATGCAAACGGCTGGCAGAGGGCAAATTTAAAAACTGTCAGCATTGCAGGGACCTCAGAAATAAATCAAGGAGGAAAATAAAAGAGAAGACAGCTAAGGCCACAGCAAGGGATGGTTACAAATATTGCAACCACTGTAGTAGAGAATTTGCTCTATATCACTTTAAGTCGTCACACAGCAGAAGAAAAGCATTAACAAGTAGGTGTGCCAGCTGCCGTGCCATTACCAGCAAATCACAAAGAAAGAAAACCTCAAAAAGAGGCAAATGCAAACAGGTGTGGCTGGAGTGGAAACAAAACAAAAGTTGCGAACTTTGTGGCTACCAAGGGGACAACATTGAAGCAGACCACAGACCGGAAAAAGGAAAAAAGATACATAGATGTGGTGATTACGGATGGTGGGCAAGCTATAGCGGCGTACCTGCCTTAGAAGCTGAATTGAAAAAATGTCGCCCTTTATGCACCTTCTGCCATAGGATTGTGAGTCAACAGGAGAGGGGGGTAAATAAACACAAGAATAACTTAAAAAAGAAATCATACGTCAATGCAATCAAATTAAAAATAGGTGAGTGTCAGGTGTGTAAGAGAAAACTGGAAAAAGAAGAAGAATGTTGTGCCTTTGATTTCGACCATTTAAACGCAAAATTAAAACAGGATGGCATAGGCAAGATTGTCAGCTGTTACGGTTTAAATCGGTTTTATAAATACATAGACTTAGAGATAACAAAGTGCCGTCTTATTTGCTGCATGTGTCACAGGGACCATACAAGAGAACAGAGGAAGGAGAAAACATTAGAAATACAAAAAATAGCGTTAGGTAATTAATTAAGAAATATTAATAAACGATTCTTTTACCTGTTTCTGTAGAAATTCTATGGTCTGTCGCTGTTGCTCGGCCAGTATGCCTAAGATCGTTTCGTAGCGGGATTGATTCAATATTGAATTAATTTTAATTTCTTTTATCATCTTGCTTTGTTTTGCTATCATATTTGCTAAAATGTCTATCGTTTTTTTGAAAGACTCGCACTGGGTATTGGTGATCTGAAGTTGATGCGTTCTGATACTTTTCAGTACATCGTAAATTTCTTCGAGGAGGGTATGGACGTGTTCGTCGTGGTTCCACACAAAAGACATTATTTGTAGTCGAAATAGGTTGGGGTAACACGGTCTAGATACAAACGCTTGAATATTTTAGCTGTTTGCCTGTGGGCCAATTCGAAAGACACGTAATTGTTTTTCTTTGAGCAGAAGAAATTGTCTAAGATAACCGACGCCTTTTGTGCATTCTCAGACAGTCGTTCGTCTTTACTAGCGGACCAAAACAAATACATACCCTCAGGTGGGTCGAACGCATAATATTCAAGTATACCCAATCTCACTGATTTCTCTTGCTTATGAAAGAACTCCAATACTGTCTCGGCAAACTGATTTTCCATTAGTTTTTCTACTTGTATGGAATCAGAGGGCTTCCAATTGAGCAAAGAGGCCACCCGCCGCCGTTTCTTCTTTGTACGTTCTTTGGAACGTGTTTGTGTTTAAGTTCTTTTTGAAATATTGAATTAAAAAGTGTTGTTGTCTTCTTAGGCGATCGTAATTGGCCGACAGGGAATAATATCTACCCGACAGGAACCTTGAAATTTGTATTCTTGTACTGACGAGCCGTGCAAACATGGTAGCATGCTGAGACCCAACCAAGTTATCGACGTTGATTTTTGTGTTGCACATATTTTCTAGCAAAGAGACTGCCTCGCATACATGTGAATAGCATATAGGCGTAAGAAATATGTATCCTCGAACTTCTGGCGTCTGCAAGAAATACTGTCGTGTCTTAAGATAATCTCCTAACTCTTTTCCATCCTGTCCCCCCCCCTCTCCGGACACAGCAGCGTTGATTTGCGCTATCTGCCCAATTTGTGGGGTGTTAGCAAGAGGCTGAGCCTGGTTTTTATCCCCGCTATCGTCTTTGTAAAATTTTGTAATGGACTCGTTGCTAAACCCGGCTACTTGCATAACAAAATTATACCAGTCATTTTTAAGTGCGTGAATTAATGCCTGATCCTGTCGAACTTGAAATTCTACGGCTTTCTCTAACAATTTAGAATTTCGTGAACCTTCAATTGACAAATTCTTTGCCCTTTGTTTTATCTCTTCTGTTTTATCGATCACATCGTTTGTTTCGTTTTCTGAAAGTTGATCTACGGACACAACTGGACTTACTTTGTCTGAATTGACTCTAAAAAATACATTTGCCATTTTTTTGCCTGTCAGTGTCTAAGAAGACTGTCAAGTGTCAGTAAACATTCTCCGACAAGTTATATAAGCACTTTTTATAAGGATGGAAGAACAGTGGAACTATTACAAACAGGCTCATAAAAGGCAGAAGGAGGTAGTAGAACAGTTGTGCTCGAAGTATGATTGTTATGAGTGGGAGATACCAACCGAAAGGGAAAAGGAAAAACACAGACGCAAAGAGGTTCTGCCATATGTTAAACGGCACCTGATGGACGGCGTGTCCTTCTCGGATGAGGTGTTAATAGAGCTAATGGAAAAATACAAGCTTATCGACGAAGAAAGCAGGGAACAAGAAGAACTAGACATTGATATGGATTGGTTTGACGACAAACCAGTTGGGTTTTTAGAAGAACTGCTACAGCATCTTATTGGTAACATTAGATCAAAAGCGGGCCAGCGTAAATGATGTTATTGCGTTTGCACATGACTGGGTTGGCTTCAACGACACTTTGCGTAGAAAAAACGTTGTCCCTAAACAAAAGACGGTAGCGTAACCACATTTCAAACGCCATTCCTCTGGTAACAAACTGGTTCCCACCCTCTTGCAAATCCTCGAGCAGGGTCTTTATTTCGTCTACGTAGTGTGTATACAACTTACCTTTAAAAAA
>Ga0233412_10001329_pt1 | contig 13053 bp, 15 predicted proteins | sample Na_anoxic_4_MG_FD_180667 | JGI IMG/M metagenome (GOLD analysis project Ga0233412, IMG submission 180667) | Seawater microbial communities from Saanich Inlet, British Columbia, Canada - Na_anoxic_4_MG | ecosystem: Environmental > Aquatic > Marine > Inlet | place: Canada: British Columbia... | reverse complement strand
CTATTGGATTTTTGGTATGAGAAGCAATATGACGAGTTTGATGATAGAGTAAATATTTTTCCCGCACTTGATAGACATACTGAATTTGACTATGATGGAAATGAATATTATTGTTATACTAAATCTTGTTAAGTTTCCCAACAATATAGAGGAAAATCTCACCATTTAATCTCTTAAGTATATAAGGACAAAATGGGCTTAAAGAGAATGTTCTTATATGAGAACGATTTTCACTTAAGGATAATGTCGTTATATACATTATAAGATGAACCAAAACAAAATCAACCAATACTTTACTCTACAACCCACAGTCTTCCGTTCGCTCATAGATGTAGATGGCGATGGTAAGGGTGAAACAGGCGGACAATTAAGTGCCTACATCAAACTAAACGACACACGAGTAATGAAAATTTTGGATTATGATTATATAACCGAAGACCAAGAAAAAAGCCTACGCCAAATTACTTATGATGAACCACGCCAATACGAAATGAAAGCAATAAATAAAGCAAAAGCAACAGATTATTGTAAAATATGCGGTGAGTGTGCTGATTGGGTAGATTATCATAATATTAGACATAAACATAATAAAAAGAATTGTCCTTACAATTACTACTACGGAATAAATAACATTCACTATTACAAACGATTTATGATACAGGTAGAGGATGAGTTAGATAAACAAAATAATAAAATGGATACTCTCCTTCTAATATAAAACTAATTATTTAATTTTACCTACGATAAACTGAATACCTTTGGATTTCACAATAGTCCGCATACTTTTAAAATGAGATGGCGGTTTTTGTCTAAATCTATAAAAATTCGTTGTCTTATAATTCTTTATTCTTTTTCCTTTGTTGGTGTAATTATGGTCTAAAATCCATTTATTAGCCTCTCGTTCAGTAAATTTAGACTTGGGTAAGATAATACTTTGAATAATCATTTTATATATACTATTGGTATATATGAAAAAATTTATTAAGAAAATTAACACTACAAAAATAAAATTAGGTTCATTAGCGGATTTAATCTCAATATTGAAAGCAAAAATAGTTAAGGATAGTAAAATATCTAATCGTTAAACATAGAAGTAAATTCTATAACTAAATGTAAAAAAAGATAATGATTTTTTATAATTTCTTCTCGTTTCCAACCGTTTTTAGCACCATAACTAAAAATATCGTCCATTATTGTATTATATTCATTCTTAATAATAATTAATTGTTCTTCTCTCGTCATTTAATATATCAATATATTTAAATACAACAAAAATAACGCCAATATCGTAATTTGCGTTTAATAATTTTCCTTCTAACGCCTCTTGATAATTTCATATTATTAATATATAATGATATAATAATATGAATTGCTTATTAAAATTATATTATTTTTATAAAAGATTAACAAAGAAACCAACTTTAACAGCATCACCAGCACCTTTTAACCGCTATAATCATAAGAAATATAATAGAAAAAGAACAGAAAGTTTTTAAGTCCTAACCGTTCGTTGATTTGTAGGTGGTTCAAATTGAGGTATAGGTGATTGAATTTTATATAAAACAATTGTCCCATCTGCGATAGTTGAAGAACTATAATCAGGGTTTAATATTTCAGTCGTAATATCAGTTATAACAAAATCTTTCGTAGCCTTAAAGGTGTAATCAGTAGCAAAATTAAAGGCAAAATCTCCTGATGTATATGCTCTATTTGCGATTGCTAAAATATTATTATTTTCACCACCCTTACCTAAATATTCTACATTTCCAATAATATCACTATACACTAACCAATAAGGATATTCTAATTTTTGCGGTAGTCTTGTAGCGGTTATATAATCAGTTGTAGCCGTTATATTTATAGAATTAATTTCTATTGGAGCAAGAGGAACGGGCGGAGGACCTGGGTCAGGAGGGTTGGGATTTACAACAGGGGCAATAGAACAACCACCGCCTCTTTGTAGGTGAATATCAAACATCGGTTGTCCATAATTATTTATTGATAAAGCAGTAGATATATTATTAGTGAAATACGGATTAATTGTTAGAGGTCTTACACCTAAATTAAATATACTTTTATAAAAATCAACCTCATTTATAGTAGGTATAGGATTATATAACAATAATTTTGGGACTTTATTATATGTATTATTTAAAAACAAATTTCTCGCCATACCAAAAGTGGGGAACAAATCAGCATAATTCCAACCCAAACGATATAATAAAGAATTTTTAAAATATTTTTCTGGCTCAACAATCGTATTAACATAATTATCACTATTTACATCTTTCGTTAAATTAACATCATAGGTGTTTTTAATATAATCCCATTTATTTACCAATCCTCCTATCTTCATACCAAAATATAGAATTCCCAAACCACTATCGGCGTATGTTAAAGTTAGACAAGGCAAAGCATAATCGGCAGGAGGTAATAAAGCCCCAGCAATTCTATACCCATTATCCGCACCACCAAACCTTAAACCTTTTTTATTCATACTAATAACCTGCTCAGGGGCAGAAGCAACACCAACATCACTATCACCACTACCTAAACGGTGTCCCCAGTATAATTTACTTAATTGAAAGCGTCCCAAACTCTCATCAAACGAAAATGTAGGATTTGGCGAACCTAATTGTAATGTAGTTTCATAATGTAATATTGAAGTATCATCTAATATAGGCGAAGGAGTATCAATTTTTTTCCTCCAACCAATAGGTTTAATTGAACTATTACTACGCCTATAAAAAGCAGGGTCATAGAGAATAAAATTACTATAACTTAAAAGAGGTTTCAATTCAGCAGGAGCAACAGCATCTAAAACAAACGCTATAACAGGCTCAGGATTAGGAACATCGGTGCTACTACATTTAACACATACAACATTAATATTATATCTTTTAGCCATCTCCCTCGCTAAAACAATCTCCCCAGCAATATTTAAATATTCTTCCACTATCTCGTATGTTAATTCCATACCAACACCACCACCAACCATAGCGGGTGGCGTAATCGCAGTTTCCCACCTCTCATCAGTATAAGAAATTTTCATTTTTAATTGAGAATTTACAGCATCTCGGTTGGGAGTAAAAACAGGTTCAATAGGGGTAAATAAAGTATAAGGAGTTAAATAATCAGTCGCAGGTAAAAATGGAGAACCAGCACCAACAGCAGTAGGGGTCATATCGTTAATTCGTCCCATATCTATATATCTAAAAAAAATTTCAGGGTGTTCTTTATAATATTCTTCACTCATAGTTTCATTTGTAGGGTCTAATACGACAGCAGGGTCTATTTTATACCCACCATTAAAACCACCTTGCGACCATAGATATTTTCTAACTCTATCACAATTATCAGCATTAAATTTTAAATTAGAAACTAAAATTGTTCCTTGCGGAAAATCCAAATTAGCACCATTATCAGGTAATTTATTCATATTCAAAATTTCACCTTGCGAAGATTGAGCGCCTAAACCATCTTTATTAAAAACAGGAACTTTTTCAGTTATAGGAGAAATTAAATTATACCCAGCCGAAACGAATTCAGGGTATAGGAAAAAAGGTAATTGATAAAAATAATTACCACCAGCCAAATAATTACCATTTACAGGAATAGTATAAATTGAACCTTTATTGCTTAATAATTGACCTTCTATACCATCATTATTCCCTACAAAATTAGTAGTTAATTCATTTTGGAAAGAGGAAGATGAAACCCAACCCATATTAATTTGTTTATTTATTGAAGTAGCAATATTTTCAGGACTATCATATCCTTTATCTACTTCAAACCTTAATTCTGTTGAAACCATACGCCACTCAATAAAATTAGCAGGATTATAAATAGAGGGAGCGGTCATAGAACCAGTATCCAACTGTTCGCCTCCATTATCATTACTTACATAAGCACCAACCGCATAAAAACGACTTCCCACATTAGTTTTATCACCAGAGAAAGCAGGATATTCGGTAATCTTTTCAAATTTTTCACTCGGTAATTCCGCTATGTCCCCTGAAATATATCCATAACCAGCGTTAGAATGTAGTGCTACTACACTTGGATTATTGTCTATTATACAACCTTGAACTTGAGCAGGACATCTATAATTACTAAAAGGCATACCACAGGTGTCCTTATAATTATGATGTAAATATAAACCACAAACTAAAGATTGAGCGGAAGGTGAATATTTTTCATTAGGAAACAAAGATGTTAAGGGTCTATCTAATGAATTATTTAATGTTCCCACATCATTATTAATCTGTTCGGGGATTTCTATAATATCTCCACCAATACCAATTGAATTTATTGAAATACCTTCAACGCTAATAAGGTCGCCAGTTTTTACAACCTTCCCTTCTTTTAAAGAACAAGTCCATCGGCTTTTTCCGTTATTTGATATAGATTGATTTTTAGCACATTCTATTATACAAGTCTTCATTAATATAATATTATATTATTATTTCGCAAATAAAAATATAAGATTTTACCAACCTCCAGCACCACCTCCAACTTCAACGGCAGAAGAATAACTCGGCGTTGCCTGAAATCCCCTACTTGCGAGGGTAGATGGAGCAGTTGGGAGAGCGATATGCTGAGCCTTAACAGGCGGTTTATTTCCTAATACATCTTCATTAAACCAATCACCGAAACTTTTTCCAGCCTCAACCACACCTACAATATCCGTAATCGCCCCAGCAATTTCCAGAGGCACACCAACTATCGCACCAACTCCAGTCGCATCTAAACCAGCCCCAACTCCTTCCAAAGTATCACCAGCAATTTCATCACCAGCCTCTTCACCAACATCTTCACCAGCCTCTTCACCAGCCTCACCAGCCTCTTCGTCAGCATCTTCATCATCAGCACCATCATCTTTATTAGTTTTATCAATACCAGCATTTTCAGCATCAACCGTTTTTGTTTCATTTTCAAACTTACTTTCATTAGATACATCTTCATCAGCACCTTCGGCAAAATCTTCGGTAGGCTTTTTACCGAAACTCACCTCTTTAAAATCACCTGCGTCCTCTTCTTCATAATAAGTTTTTCCATCACCTTCTTCCGCCTGTTCTCCAACATTTTCTACCGCTGTTGTTTCCGTTTGGCTTTCAGGGGAAACATCTTGAAGTTCAACACCTTCATCAGCCTCATCACCAACACCTTTAACTTTATCGGCTACTTTACTAACTGTCTTTTTAAGTAATTTCTCACCTTTCTTCTTAACAATATTTTTAAATCCTTTTGTATCCCTTGCTATTTTACCGCCTAATTTTTTATCTACCCAACTTAAACCTTTACTTCCTACTGTTTTTAATCCTTTCATACTTACAACGCCACTCATATTACTAACGACCCCCTGTATTAAATCGCTACTCTGTAATGCTTTCGCACTTGATAAAAGTTTTTTATTATCACCAACAATTTCATCTCTACGATTAGTAAAATTATTTAACTGACTTTTACTCTGTTCAACACTATTTTCAAATGCTCCCATTTGGTTTTGGTAAGAATTCATTTATAATATAAATATAGATATTTAATTTTACTAAACTTTATCTAACTCAATATCAGGTTTTTTTTTAACCTCTTCCAAAGTATCAGTTATTTTTTTAAGAAAACAACTTGAACCTTTTACTATACATAACAGCGTATCAATTATCCCATTCCCTTTATGTTTTTTCAGCATAGGTAGTAATTCACTAATAAGCAACAAACCGCCAAGTCCAAAATTAGTATATTCACTTGGAGTAAAATTATTCGTTTGGGATAGAGTAGAGTTCATAATACATTATCATTAGATATTTTATTTTTTACAGGATAAATTTTTTTCTGGAAATTTTGGAAAACCTCAGGTGGATTTTTACGAAGTTTTAAATAAATAAATTCATAAGGTTTAGAAGCATATTCGGCATACAATCTTGCTAAATTATTTTTATACATACCACCATATTCATCTTCTAATTTCTTCCACTCATTTTCGTTATTTATACCGTTCATTAAAATACAGTCCGTAGCATTCGCTCTACCTATGGGACTAATTGCTCTAAAACTTTGGACACTCATAATTACATTTGCGTTATAATGTCTATATCTACTTAAAAAATGATTTAATTTAGAATTTCTGTTTATCATTCCAACACTATCATCAATAACAATTAAAATTTTCGGCATATCTTTCACTTCATAAGAACTCTGTAAATCTAAAATTTTTTGTAATTCATCATCAGTATATTCAGTATAACAATTGAAATGTTCTTTAATAAATCGGCAACTATCGTCCATCAAGACAGATGGCGAGAAAAAATAAACCGCATCAAAGGCATTTTTTTTCCCACCCCAAAAATTCTTACCTAATATGAGGTTATTTATAATCACCGTTTTTCCGCAACAAGTAGAACCAACAATATTTAAAATAAATCCTCTATTTTTGGCTACACTCGGTAAATTTGGGTGATATTTTAGTTTTTCAGCATTTTTCAAAGGCACTATTGGTAATATCGTTAAATCATTATTATCGGTCATTACTATATTATAATATTATATTTTTATAAAGAAAATAAATCGTCCATATCTATTTTATTTCTTTGGTGAGGATTGTAATAATTAACTGGGTGATGAGATACGACAGGTTTAGATACGACAGGTTTAGGTTTAATAACTTGTTTTGGTTTAATAATCGGTTTAGGTTTAGATACGGCTACTTTCTTTTTATTGTATGTATCCATATATTTCTCAAATTCATCATAAGATAAACCTGTTTTAGTTGGTGTAGGTTTATCGTTGGTTATGCTTTCCTTCCAAACTTCTTTTTCCTCTGCTTCCAATAATGCTTTTGCCTCCTGCTTCTTATGATAATTATTTCTTGCGTTAGTTCTATTTTTCTCAACTCGCAATTTCTTCTTTTCCTCTTTAAGTTCTAATTTTTTAGTATTTTCCAATTCCTTCAATTCTGCTTTGGCTTTTGCTTTTCTCTGTCTATTTGCTAATGCGGTTGCTCTTGCTTTTTCTAAATGAGGATATTTCTTCTTCTCTTTTACTTCTACTTTAATAGGTTCTTGTAATTTACATTTTTCATCATTTTGTAATTCTTGTAATTCTTGTAATTTGGTTGGCTTTTTTACATTCTTACATATAAATATTTCATTATTTTTAGGTGGTTTATCCTCTACTGGTTTAAAGACATTTTCACTAACAACTTCATCAAGGTTAGGGTTTATAGTAGGCATCAAATCCTCTAATGTTTCGTCTTTCATTATATTATACAAATATATAAAATAATGAAAAGTTCAAAAAATAGAAAAGTAATTAATTTACTAAAGTTTTTTTACTTAATATAAAGTTTTCTATTGGTATTTTTGTTTTAGGAGGAAGATTATTAAATTTATATGTTTTTATATAATCTATTGAACCTCTTTCATACTTTTCTACTTTTGTTAATAAACAAACAGGTATATAATTATGGACTTTCATTTCAGGTAAGCCTCGTTTGTTCGTTCCTCCCATCTGTCTTTTAAACCATTTATGTTGCGTTATAGTATCAAAGTCTTTAAAATCAAAGTAAAATAATCCATCTTTAAAATCAAAAAAGAACAGAATAGTATGACCTTTTTCATATAGTTTTCTTGCGAAATCTGTTTTATTCGCACCTATCATCGTCGTAGGATATGCTCGGCTTGTTATTCTCCTACCCTTAACCTCAGCAATTAAATTATATTCTTTAGAACGAAAGTCTAATACAGAATATTTATTTGGGAAATGTCCTAAAGTATCATCATCTAATAGTATTCTTAAAGTTGCTAAAGTATTTTTTTCACTATTTCTACCAAATTTTAAATCTAATTGTTTTTGTCTATTCTCCATATATATTATAATGAGATATTTAATTTTCCATTATAATACGCACCAACCTTTTAGAAAAAGATTAGGAAAAATACTAAGGATTTGTTAATAAGACATTAAGGGTTTTGTTAATGTTTTTTCCAATTGTTAGTATATGCCTTAATCTTTTCTTAAAAGGTTTATACTTCTCCTTTATGAATTTTTAGAACGACTGCGGTATGATGCGTTAAAAAAGTTGCTGGAGTATTTTCGTCAGTCGTAATCAATATATCAAGTTCATTAAGATTTAATTTTTCTAAATTATTAAGATTAACTCTGTTCTCGTATGGTGCTAAAAATCGTAAAAAATCATCATCAGGCGTAGCATCAAAAAGCGGAATTACTGCTATATCTTTAACATTATTAGAAACAATACCATTTTTAGATTTAACTGCGAGATTGGTAAGTTGTATATGTAAGGTTGGTATATAATTACCTACGACTGGAGTATTGGTCGCCTCCAACGAATACGATTGAAAAGAAGGACCGTCATTAACTAACTTAATAATAGGTGGAGTAAATCCAAGCCTCTTTAAAAATTCGGTATTCTCTATATTTCCAACCAAGCCATACCTCCATTCTGTATAATCGGCTTCCGTAAAACCCACCTCAATAGTATCACCCAATATTTTAATTTCTTTATTTAGGAAACAATTAGGATACGCACCTACAAATGCGTCTGTCCCCTCAGGAATATTAAATCTATATTGTAATCTTGGGTCAGTTCTCGCAAATCCTAACTCAGTCCAGTCCCATTTTCCTGCTTCATCAAAATTATTAGTTAAAGTCCCTCTAACTTCTACTTGATTATTTGCCCCTCGCATTTGGACCATAGGTGAAAAATTATCTAAATAAGTAGGAAATTGAATATTTGTTCCTCCTCCTATAGGGTCATTAGTCATATCATACATATCAACCCAAACGGCATTTAGAAAATCGTTTGCTGGAACGGCTGGGTCATAATTTAGAGAATATTTAACTTTCATAGAATAAGGTGTAATCCACTCAATACAGAAAACGGGATTTGACCCTGCTACTGTTTGATAAGCAAGTCCTTTAGCAGTTTCAATACCAGTTTCTAAACTACCTATATTTATATAAGATTGGGCTATTGCTGAACCAACCCCACCTACAAACCGAATACCTATTGTTCCAAACGGAGCATTACTGGCTTGTCCTGCTGGAGAAGTGAAATAACTTATTTGCGAACCTGTTGCGGTGGAATATGTAGCACCTAAAGCAAATCTCATATCTCTATCAATAATACCACCTCCTATTGGGGTAGGTTTAAAAATAATATGCCCCGCATTACGAGGACATATACCCTCAGCCCAACTCGCACCGCAACTACTTTCGGCTGGATTAGCAACCCCCGCCCCTGTTCTTCTAATACGAGTATAATCATTAACACCAGCACCAATAGCAAAAGGGTTATACCAAACATTAGGAACACCAGACCAAGTCTGCTGTATAGGTAGTTCTAATGGTAGAGGGTTTTGCGTAAGTCCAAAATTAAATTTTTTATCAACATTTACAAAACAATCCCACCCAAACCCGTTCCCATCATTACAAAATACCGACTGATTTGACCTAATATTCATATCCTCTTCAATAGCCACCGCTAAATCAGTAGTAATCCAACTTTCTACACCATCATCAATCCTATCCCAACAAACAGGATTTAATTGCGTAGTAGAACCCATCGTCCAATAATACGCTATACTGTCTATCATATTTACATTTAGAGATGGTTTTACAACAGCCGATACAACCGATATACTACTTTTAGGCTCTATCTCTATAGGTTCTCTTAAATAATTCCTCCAAGAGTAGGGTTTAGAATTATCGTCATTTTTCAAGGTTATTAAACTCATTTATATATTATAATTATATATTATTATTATAGAATGAATATTAAAGAAACAAAGAAATCATCAGCAACTAATATTAATTGTTTTGATAATGATTGTATCAAGGAGCGTAAATTAATGTATGAAAATCCTAAAATTAAATTTCCTAAAAAAAGAATTCCTACTAATGACGAAATGTTTGTTAAACCTTTTAAGAAAAGAATAGGAAAAAAATCTTAAAGATATTTAATTTAAAAGTATTTAAAGAATATCTCTATATAATATATAATATGAATACAGAAACTAATAGTCAAGATGTTTTGGAGAAGGCGGAGAAATATGATAAGATTAAAGAACAGCGTAAAATATCAATTAATAAATACCATAAAACCGAGGGTGGAAAAGATGCTCGTAAAAAAGCAAGTGATAAATATTATGAATTACATAAAGTCCAAATTTTGGAAAGAAAAAGATTAAGATATTTAAAAAATAAACAAAAATTAGAAGAGGTTTTAAAACAAATACCGAAGGAATAACCTTTTAGAAAAAGGTTTGATAAAAACATATTTGATTGACTTTTTAAAGTCTTTGAAATTAATTAATTATATAATTATATTTAGTAATTATATAACTAATGGCTAATTGTAATATTAACTGCGGAGGTAAAGGGAAACGGAATAACAAGGGCAAAGATGGTAAGAGAGCGGACTATGGAAAAGACAGAGCCACCTACGCTGGAAAACCTACCAAACCAAAAACAAAAGCGAAATCTAAAGTGAAAGCAAAAGCGAAAGCGAAAGTTAAGACATTTGTTAATAAAATTAAAAAGTTGGAGGTAAAGGCTAAAAAAGCGGAGGTAAAGGCTAAGAAAGCGAAGGAAACGGTTAAGAAAGCGAAGGCGAAGGGGACAAAAGGAGCAAAAAGCAAAACTCATTCAGGCGAAGATTATACAGGACATAAAGGTAATATTTCTAAATCCAAAGGTAAAGATGTTAAGAAGGAGAATAAGAAAGTAGATTATTCTAAAAAGAAAATGACTAATAAAGAATTAATGACGGAGTTAAAAAGGTATGGAGTATCAGGGAGCGATGTTGTTAAGATGAAAAAGGCGGAATTAAAAAAAATATTAAAAGTATATTCAGGAAATTAAAAAAAGTTTAAAATTTTAACATTAGAATAATTATCTATTCTAATATTATAAATGAGCCAATTTACAGCAAGTCCTTTTGATAATTCAGTAGCATCTAAATCTACTATTGTTCCCAGCGACCGACAGCAGAAGTATAGAGATGGTGAAACTATTAGGTTTGAAGTCCCCGAGTTTATGAGTTTCATAGACCCAAGACAGACATATCTTAAACTAAAAATATCTATTGAAAATATTAATAATGAGATTAGAATGAAACTAAATAAAGGAGTAGGGGCGCAGGGGTTAATTAATAGATTGCGTATTTATGACCTTGCCTCTACCGTCCAAATTGAGAACAGGGAGAATTATGCGGAGTTCGTAAATGCTACAAATCATTATACAAAGAACGCATCTATAAATGCGAAGAGAAGTTTGCTTGAAGGTTTAGAAGAAACTACAAATTTTGCTGAAGGACAATTATTTAATGCTTATCCAGTTTCCGCCGTCGGTGTGGTTCAAACTGCGATTGTAAATATGAATGAAAATAGTTTAGAAATTGCTATGCCCCTTCATAGTGGCGTTATAGGAACAGATAATAAAAAACTTTTCCCAGTCGGCTTATGTGGTGGATTGAGGGTGGAAATTGATTTAAATAACTCTGGAAAGATTTTGGAAAATTTTAATGGTATTGGTTTGGCGAGTGATGTTGGTGGAACGCCTTGGGCGAACGGCACTCTAATTGCTACTCCAGCAGGAAGTAATTTAATTGCTCTCTGGCCTACTGGTGCTGGTAATGTTCCGTTTAATGACCCTACCAATTCCCCAGCAAATTCTAATGAAGATATGTCTAATCTTAAAATTGGTGCTACTGTTTCAGGTATTTTAACTAATGGAACGACTGCGGTTTTGGGAACTGTTTTATCTTTTGAACGCATAGCCCAAGCAGGAGCATTTACGCAAGACCATATCGTCATAACGCTTACCGCACCATACGCACCCGCAGGAGTGCCTCAAGAACTCCCTGTATGGGTTGCTGGTGCGGTGGTTGGTTCGGTTTTTATTACGACAGCAGAATACAATACTACTCTGCCGAGAGTTGTTATTGAAGATGTAGAATTAATTGTTAAGCAGGTTCAGCCCCCAGCATCTATGATAAAGGCTTATGAGAAACAGTTAGGAACAAAGGAAGGTGTAAGCATAGATGTTATGACTTATCAAACTTTTAGAAATAATATACAGAGTGGCGAGAGCGTTTCTCAGGTTCAAATTCCGTCATATAATACGAGAGCAAAGGGCGTTCTATGTCTTCCTATGGATAATAGTGAGGCGGATAATTTAACTACTAATAATTTAGATACTACTTTGGATACAATTAAAGAATATCAGTTTTATCTTAATGGACTTCCTCAGCCTACGAGGGCTGTTCCAACATCGTCGTTGTCCGCAAATCCTCCTACTTCCGCTCAAATTGCTTTGTGGGAAGTTGAAAAAACACTTGCTACTTGTGGGAAAAATGTAAGAGAACTTTCTCAAACTTGGGAGCATTTTATTATTGGACGAGCATTAGCGAGATACGGTGGAGTTTATGATTTACAGGAGGTAGGTGGGATTTCACTTAAACAGGAATATACTGCGTCAGTAATAAATAAATTACTTTTAACATATGTAGGACATTTAAGAAAGTTGGTTATTAATGCGGAAGGAAAATTTGTTGAACTCTAAAAATCTTTTCATAAAGATTAGGTAAATATTTATTTAAAAAAACTTTGAAATTTTTAAATAAATCTATTATATATAATGAATAGAACAAAGGAGTTAATACAAATTAAGCCTACGAATAATGGAACTGGGGAGTATTCGTTTAGCGGAGGTTCTCCGCAGATAGAATTTAATATTTCCAAAATGCCGAAGTATTGCGTCGGTTCAAGTTTAAGAATAAATGGTCGTATTAATGTTTTTCAATCGGACGGAACTACAAGACCACTTAACGATGATGAGGCAAACCAAGTGAATGTCGCATTTTTAGACCCAAGAACAGGTATGTCGTCTGTAATAGATTTTATTAGTATCGCAAATCAGGAAGGACAGACATACGAAATGATTAAGAATTATAATAAACTATGTGCTTCTCTACAGCAGAAACATACAAGTTTAAGTGATTATATTGAAGGAGGACAAAATATTTCTTAT
>Ga0233412_10001328_pt1 | contig 13059 bp, 9 predicted proteins | sample Na_anoxic_4_MG_FD_180667 | JGI IMG/M metagenome (GOLD analysis project Ga0233412, IMG submission 180667) | Seawater microbial communities from Saanich Inlet, British Columbia, Canada - Na_anoxic_4_MG | ecosystem: Environmental > Aquatic > Marine > Inlet | place: Canada: British Columbia... | reverse complement strand
AACATCTTTGTAGTTTTCACGTGTGATTACTACTTGATACTTAAAGACTTCTTTATATTGAGAAATGACTTCATCAGCCTGCCAGGGATGGATGAATGTGCCCCGCACCTTTGCGGCCTGATCAATTCTGCCGAGAATTTTCTTCAACATTGGCCCGGTTCGGCCACAGGGACATGATTCCCGGGCAAATAGCGAAAGGTCTCCAGTGGCCATACGGATCATAGGATAGGAGGTGTTGAAATTAGTGGCAACGATTTCGCCTGCTGCTCCAGCTTCTACCTGTCTTCCAGTGTGAGGGTCTACCACCTCTACCAGAATATTATCAGGTACATGTAAGCCGGTCATATGCTGGCATTCATAGCCGATGCAGCCCAAAAACACTGTGCCGTATACCTGTCGGACGGTCATTTCCAACTTACCCTCAATGCGGGAGCGCAGGGATTCAGGAAGGATTTCTGCACCTACCAGGGCGGTTTCAAGAGAAATATCCTTTTTCAGATCCAGGCCCATCCCTTCAGCACGTTGGGCTAAGGTCATGATAAAACTCGGGGTGCCTATGAATCCATTGACCTTAAGCATTTGCATAATCTTGATCTGCATCAGCGTGTTGCCAACACCTGTGGGAATCACAGTCCCACCAATCCTCTTCACTGATTCATCCAACATGAAGGCAAGGGGCCACATATGGTAATTAAAGGTGTTGATAATGCGATCCCCCTCTTTGAATCCTACGCCACAAAGTGCCTCTGCCCATGAAGTATCTTGATAATCCCATTCTCCCGGTTGCCATATGAGTCCAGGATTGATATAGATCCGCCTGACCCTGCTGGAATCAATGGTTTCGAATCCCCCGAAAGGCATATCCTTTTTCTGCCGTTCTACCAATTCGTTCATATGAAGGATAGGGAGCTTTTCAAGATCTTCAAGGCCCTGGATGTCAGAAAGCTCAATTCCGGCAGAGTGGAAGATTTCTTTATATGCCTTTGAGTTCTGAAAGGCATGCTGAAAGGTTTTTAGAAACTTCTTTTCAAGGTTAACCTTTCGTTTTTCCCAATCCATGGTTTCACGCTCTTGGTTGAAAAAACGGTTTTCCTTTATGGGATTACCCATCACAGCTCCTGTGTTTAAAGATTGTATATGATAAGAACTTGATTTTTGATTAAACGTTCGTTTAGGAGTGCCTGGGGCAATTTCATCAAGGCAATATTTATTCAGAAATAGTTCCAGACACTAATAGTGGTTGACTGTTACCTTTTTTCGGATAGTAGTGTAAGGTGAAAATAGTTATATGTCAAGAATGAGAAATTTCTCCTTTCTTCTCATAAGAGAGGGCTTACTTTTGCATAAGGGAGATAAAACTGGAAGAAGTCTGTTATATAGCTATAACAAGACTTGAATTGGGGTGAGGATTAAAAAAAAAGATTTTTGGTAATGCAGACTGAAAGAGATATCAGCCCCGACTTGTCGGGGCTGATAGAAACGTAAAAGCTAAAGTATCTTTTTTATTTCCTCTGTTAATGCTGGCACTACATCAAAAAGGTCGCCAACTACACCATAGTCGGCCTTCTGAAAAATAGGGGCCTCAGGATCCTTATTTATAGCGACAATATATTTAGAGGTGCTCATTCCAGCTAAGTGCTGAATTGCGCCAGAGATACCGCAGGCAATATAGAGATTTGGAGACACAACCTTGCCTGTTTGCCCTACCTGGTCAGAGTGAGGCCGCCAGCCAGAATCCACTGCTGAACGTGAGGCGCCTACAGTTGCATCAATGATATCTGCTAATTCCTCTAAAATTGTATAATTTTCTGGGCCCTTCATTCCTCTTCCCCCAGAAACAATTCTTTCTACTTCAGTAAGATCGACTTTGACTCCCTCCGCCTGGATAATCTCAGCAACCTTTGTTTTCAACTGCGAATCATCAAGGCTAAATTCTGCATCAACAACCTCAGCTGATTTTGACTCATCAGGCTTATTCAATTCGAGAATATTTGGTCTCGCTGTGGCTATTTGGGGTACGCTATCTTTAAAGGTAACTGTAGCGTAAGCCTTGCCAGCATAGATAGGTCTTTTAGCAACAAGGTTGCCATTCTCAAGAGAAAAGTCTACACAATCTTGAGCCATGCCTACACCGAGCCTGGCAGCGAGCCTGCCTGAGAGATCCTTTCCCTGGACTGAAGCGCCTAAAAGGATGATAGCAGGCTCTCCTGATTGGGCTAATTGTGCGATAACTGATACATAAGCATCTGTGGTATAGGTCGCCAGTCGGTTATCATCAGCGACAATTACCTTATCTGCACCATATTTCCCAAGCTCGGGTGCCTTTTCCTTAATATTAGGGCCTAAAAGTATGGCTGTTACTGACTGGCCCATTTGATCAGCCAGCCTTTTAGCCTCACTTGTTAATTCAAAGGATATTTTTTTTAATTCACCTTCTTTCTGTTCAGCAACTATCCAAATTCCCTGTGCCATTTTTATCTCCTTTAATCTTTGTTAAAAAATTAAACTTCTTTCAATGTATAAAATTGGCCACCAAGTCCCTGGCCCAGACCTGGGATGCAGTGACTTATTTTTATAGCACCGACTCTTTAAAATTAAAGCATTAATAGATTATTACAATCATATCGCACCAGGGCGGGCCCAAAGGCACGAAGAAATGATTATGGCTATTATTGAAAATGATATTCAAAGAATTATATAATAATCTTGGTGTCTTTGTGGCTGAAGTATTGCCTTTCAACTAAATAACCTTTGCCTCTTCATGAAGCAACCTTGTTAGATTGGCGGCCATTTCCTGTGGAGTTTCACCTTCTACTATTTTTCCCGCCTCTCTTTCTTCCGGAGGTGTGATTTGCTTAATCTTTATCTTTGCCCCGTTTTCTCCAACCTGGTTTGCATCCATACCTAAATCAGCAATGGTCTTAACATCCAGGGGTTTCTTCTTGGCCTTCATTATTCCAGGCAATGATGCATATCTTGGTTCGTTTAATCCCTTTTGGGCTGTAATTAAAGCCGGCAGAGGTGATTCGATAACGAGGGTCCCCCCTTCAACCTCTCTGTGAGCCTTTACAGTTGAGGCATCTTCACTGACTTCCACTTTAAGAACTACTGATATTTGTGGAATGCCCAAGAGTTCTGCTAAAATAGAACCAACTATTCCGTAATCATCATCGACCCCCTGTTTACCGCAGAGTATGATATCGTAGTCAAGGTCTTTAATTACTGCGGAAAGAATCCTGGCGATGCCAAGAGAATCACTACCAGTAATGGCTGGATCATCTACCAATATTCCTTTATCTGCACCCATGGCTAAGGCAGTTCTTATGGATTCAGTTACCCTTTTCGGGCCTACCCCTATAATAGTGACTTCACCACCAAATTTTTCTTTGAGACGTAAGGCCTCTTCTACTGCATACTCATCGTATGGATTTATGATCCATTTTATATTGTCTGTAGCGATTGACATGCCATCTGGAGCGATCTTAATTTGAGTTTCTGTGTCAGGTACCTGCTTTAAACAAACTAATATGTTCACGTTAACCCTCCTTTCTGATATTTCTCATTTTTAAGATTAGCCAATTTTATTGGCAAGAAATAAAGTTTTTTGGTTTAGAATCCTTACCACTAAAATATTTATTATGTCAACACAGATTAGGTAAAAGAAGCTTAAAAAAAACGAAATTTGTACTTTTCATTTTGCATTAAGCCAATGGTGTCTATATTTCTTCATAACCCAAGATCTTAACATTGATGTAAAGTTTTTTATGAAGTTCAGTGTAAAATGATAAGTAGATTGCGTAGAACGGTTATCGGTTGCGCAGCTCGAATCGGTTAACGGTTGACGTCATACGAAACCAGCAGCGCAACCGGAGAACGTTAGACGAAACCAACATCGCTTCGTCTCAAGCAATGGGATATTTACTTACATAAATTAGTCGGTTTGAGACAAAGCTTCACTAGTTCTTAATGCCATTTATAAAATAATTACTGATATGTTTTGCAGCGGTCTCTATGTCATATTTACGTCTTTTTGATAAAACCCAGAATCTCGACATTTCATCTAAGGCACCAAAAAATGCTCTCTTCCCGATTCCAGGGATTATATCACTTCTGATTAAACCCTTTTCTTTTCCTTCTTGAATGATATCCCCGATTAAGTCAAGGTATTGGACAAATTTTTCATTATGATAGTTTTTCATAAACTTGCTACTCTGCCTAAGTTCTATCTGAATAATCTCTGCCATATCTTTGTTATCTTCAATTAGTTTAAGGTGAACTAAAGCAAACCTCTGAATCTTTTTCAAGGGGTCACTTTCTAAACTGATTTGCTTTTTCATGTTATCTAATACTACCTTCATTTTTTCTTCAAAGAGGGCAATAAGAATATCGTCTTTATGCTTGAAATAGATATATATGGTTCCATCTGCTATTCCTGCTTCTTTTGCAATCTCCGATACCTTGGCCTTATAAAAACCATTTTTAGCGAAAACCCTCGTTGCAGCGGATATTATCTTTCTATATTTATTGTTATTTTTTTGTCCCATTTCTTTTAAGGCCTGTAATGAAAAAATAGTTACTACCCATGTTCAAAGTTTCGGGGTTCAAGGTTGATGCACTCGTAAAAAGTCAAAAAACTCCCTCTCCCTTGATGGGAGAGGGTAGGGGTGAGGGTGAAAACAATGCTATTTCAGCCAGTTATGTCCCCCTCCCCTTTATCCCCTCCCACCAGGGGAGGGGAAATCCGACTTTTTACGAGGCCATCAAGGTTCAGGGTTAAACTGATGAAAGAAGCGTTCAATTCAGCGACGAATGTGGAGTTCATCTGGTTCTTGCGATACGCCAAGCAGTCGAAAGCCCAGAGTTGAACCTATGTCATCCTGGATACAGACAACCGTGAACTGTGAACCCCGCCTGCCGTCCGGCGGGCAGGCTCGAACATGACAACCTGAGTTACAAAAAATATGTCAGATTTTCTCATATGAATAATCATTCATTTTTTTAGCAAAAGGATGTCAGGCGGTCAATATATTTAAAAGTATATGGGTATTTTTTCAAAGGGAAAGATGTAATGCCCATTAATGAAAGATAATATTTCCTTTTCAATTGATAAATCTTTAGCAAAGTCTAAATTTGATCTAAATTTGATCTTGACATAATCTTAGCCTAAAAATTATACTTCTATCCAAAATATAGTCACATTATAGCTATATTGTAATTATTTTTTTTATTTGTCCCTTAAAGAGAGAAGTAGGATGAAATATAGCCTATTTTTAGGATGCACTATCCCGGCTCGCTCCAGAAATTATGAATTATCTGCACGAGCTGTAGCCGATAGGCTGGATCTTGAATTTGTCGATATTGAGGAATTTTCATGTTGTGGGTTCCCACTTGAGGCATCTGATGAAATGGGAGCAATTCTCCTTGGTGCCATGAATCTTTGTTTAGCAGAAGAGAAGGGATTGGATATATGTGCACTTTGTAGTGCCTGTACCTCTATGCTCACAAAGACAGCTTATCGCTTAGATAATGACAAGAGATTAAAGGAACAGATAAACAAGGAATTATCAAAGATAGGCAAAGAATATAAAGGAGGAGGAAAAGTAAAGCATTTTGCAAGGATACTACTGGAAGATATCGGCTTAGAGAGAATTAGAAAAGAAATTAAACAGGATTTGAAAGGGTTAAAGGTAGCCACACATTATGGATGTCATTATCTAAAACCCTCATATATCTATGAAGGCTTTGATGATCCTCAGGATCCTCAAAGCCTTGAAAAGATTCTTGAGGCAGTAGGTGTCACCAATATCCAATATAAACGAAAAAAGGATTGTTGTGGAGGGCCTATTCTTCTTTCAGATGAAAACGTAGCCTTGAGTGTAGCAAGAAAGAAATTACAATGTGTCAAAGAGACTGAGGCTGACTGCATGAATCTGGTTTGCCCTTTCTGCAGTTTAATGTTCGATGCCAATCAAAAAGGGATAGAGACTCAATTCGGGACTGAATTTAATATACCAGTTTTCTATCTCCCCCAAATAATAGGCCTGGCAATGGGTTTAGGTCGAAAGGAACTTGGTCTTAATCTTAACTCTGTCAGCACAAAGGAATTGACGGCTAAGTTAGGGTTGTAAAGTTTAAAGTTATAAGTGCCTAAAGTGCCTAAAGCACGCCATGGTGCTATGTGCACTAACCAGCCTACTAAGTTTATAAACAAGTATGTGCTTTGATTAGGCCACAAAATTAATATGTCATGACTGGGCCATGGTTGAAAGTGATAAAGGGAAGCGATGAAAAGCCTTAATCTGTTAGAGTCTGATCCTGATTTTATAGAGGAGCTTGATTCATCTGATTTTATAAGTGGTTTTAGGGCTTGTTATACGTGTGGCACATGTATAGCAGGTTGCCCTGTACATCGGGCAAATAAGGATTATGACCCACTTCGCATTATTAGGATGCTCGTTCTTGGTCTAAGAGATGAGCTATTGAAAGGCGATATGATCTGGCTCTGTTCCGATTGCTATACTTGTCAGGAGAACTGCCCGATGGGAGTGAAGATCACAGATATAATAAATCATCTTAAAAACCTTGCAACTCGAGAAAAGAATATCCCTATTGGAGTAAGCACTCAGGAAAAACTTCTCAAGGATCAGGGTAAAATTTATATTATTGATGATTTCGATAATAAAAAAAGGACAAAGGTAGGACTACCTTCTCTTCCTGCAATGGCTGAAGAGGCAAAAACATTGCTTAAAAAGGAATAAAATAATTAAGGGTCAAATATAATTTTAGGTACTTTGATTTGAGGTTAATTATGTCCCAAGACAATATCGGCTCAGTGATGGTGGTCGGCGCAGGAATTGCTGGAATGCAGGCCGCCCTTGACCTGGCAAACTCTGGCTATTATGTATACCTTGTGGAGAAAGATCCGGTCATTGGAGGTGTTATGGCCCAACTTGATAAGACATTCCCTACCAATGACTGCACCATGTGAATTATGTCACCTAAACTGGTCGAGGTCGGCCGGCATTTAAACATCGAGATAATAACGTATGCAGATATTGAATCTGCAGAGGGTTCTGCTGGAAATTTTAAGGTCAGGGTTAAAAAACGTGCCCGCAGTGTAAATACAGACATTTGTACTGGCTGTGGACTTTGTGTTGAAAACTGTCCAGTGACAAATCAAGCGCTCACTACTTTAGGGGAATAAGCAAATGGAACAGGTAGGTTCAGCCAGTTCTCATTAAGACGTTGAGATCGATTATATGGAGCTTGATAAGATAATCGAAGAGCAGTTTCATAGGGATAAAGAACAGCTGATTATGATTCTTCAGGAAATTCAAAGGAAATATAATTACTTACCACAGGCATCGCTCATATATCTCTCAGAGAAGATGGGTGTTCCCATCAGTAAGATTTTTGGGGTCGTCACATTCTACAGTACCTTCAGCCTCCAACCAAGGGGCAAACACATCATTTCTGTGTGCCTCGGGACTGCCTGCCATGTGAGAGGCGCTGAAAAGGTTCGAGAAAGAATTGAAGAAACATTGCATATACGGGATGGCCAGACCACAGAAGATATGTGTTTTACTCTTGAATCGGTACGTTGTCTTGGTTGCTGTAGCCTTGGACCTGTGGTACGAGTTGATGACGATATTCATGGCCGAATCACATCGGATATGGCAGAAAAGATATTAGAGAACTATAATTAGATATGATGAGCTGATACAGTGCAACGTGAAAGGAAAATTCAGTCCGTTGAGGATGTAGAAAAGATACAACAGGAGTATAGCAAACAACTGTATTATCCTGATGGGATTAAGGTGAATATAGGGATGGCATCATGCGGTATAGCAGCCGGTGCAAAGGCATCCCTTGAAAAGGCTTTAAAAGAGCTTCCCCAGGGCAATGGCACCCAAATCTGCCAGACTGGATGTATCGGTTTCTGTGAAGAAGAACCCTTGGTTGAGATATTTGCAGCTGGCAGGTCACGGGTTATTTACAAACATATTACTGAGGACAAGATCATTGATGCAATCCAAGGGTATATCCAAGGGAATTATAATAAAAAGTGGATCCTGGGGCAGATGCGCGATCCTCGCTCTTTATTAGAGGGCAACAGTGAAAATCCTCTCTCCGAAGTCACGCCATTAGAAGAAATCCCTTTCTTAGAAGATATTCCATTCTACAATAAACAGATAAAGATTGCCTTACGTAATTGCGGCTATATTGACCCTGATTGTATTGAAGAATATATCGCCAGGGGAGGATATTATGCCTTTATGAGAGCTCTTTCACATATGCAACCAGCGGAGGTAATTAATACCATTAAAGACTCAGGATTAAGAGGCAGAGGCGGCGGGGGTTTTCTAACAGGGGTTAAGTGGGAGACCTGCGCAAAACAGAGTGGAGAACGATATATAATCTGTAACGCTGATGAAGGTGACCCTGGCGCCTATATGGATAGAAGCATTTTAGAGGGAGACCCCCATAGCATTCTTGAGGGAATGCTGATTGCAGGGCTTGCCATTGGATCGAATCAAGGCTTTATCTATGTCCGGCATGAATATCCCTTAGCAGTAAAACGGCTCATAACAGCAATCAAGCAAACAGAGAGTTACGGATTGCTTGGTGAGAATATAGCAGGATCTGATTTTAGCTTTCATATCAAGATATCCACCGGAGCAGGGGCCTTTGTGTGTGGTGAGTCAACAGCCTTGATGGCCTCTTTGGAAGGCAATGTTGGCAGACCCAGGGCCAAATACGTTCATACTGTAGAGAAGGGTTTCAGGAATATGCCCTCAAACCTGAATAACGTAGAAACCTACGCAAATGTCCCCGTGATTCTCTCACGAGGCGCTGCATGGCATGCCAGCATGGGGACAGAGAACAGCAAAGGCACAAAGGTGTTTAGCCTTGTAGGCAAGATAAAGAATACTGGCCTGGTAGAAGTACCCATGGGAATCTCTCTCAAGGATATTGTATTTAGTATAGGTGGTGGGATCCCTAAGAAGAAAAAATTTAAGGCTGTCCAAACAGGTGGCCCTTCAGGAGGCTGTATCCCGGAAAAATTCCTTAATCTCTCTGTAGATTATCAGGAGCTGGCCAAGGTTGGTTCTATTATGGGCTCTGGTGGTATGATTGTTATGGATCAGGATACCTGTATGGTAGATGTGGCCCGCTATTTTTTAGATTTCCTCAAAGGGGAATCCTGCGGTCAATGTACTCCATGCAGGGAAGGGATTAAGCAGATGTTGGATATTCTCACTAATATATGTCAGGGCAACGGAAAGGAAGGAGATGTTGAACTCCTTGAAGAACTGGGCGATATGATTCAAAAATTTTCTCTCTGCGGATTAGGCACATCAGCCCCAAATCCCGTGCTGACGACCATCCGTTATTTCCGTGAAGAGTACGATGCCCACATCAAGGACAAAAGATGTCCAGCAGGGGTCTGCAAGGCTCTCTTCCATTATGAGATTGATGAAGAGGCCTGTACTGGCTGTCACCTCTGCGCCATTAAATGCCCGCAAGAGGCAATCACTGGTGAAAAGAAAAAGCCACACCAGTTAGATCAGAGTAAGTGTATCAAGTGCGGAATCTGTTACGATGTCTGTAAGTTTGATGCCATTGTTGTGAAATAGGTAACTGTTCAGGTAGCCACCAAGGCACAGTCAATTGAAAATTGGCAATTGAAAATTGAAAATAGAACTTGGTGTCTTGGTGACTTAGTGGCTGAATAGATACTGAAATAGTTTAGAAAAAAAGAGCATGATATATGATCACTTTCAAACTTAACGGTAAAGAAGTCCAGGGAGAGGAAGGAGAGTATATCCTTCAGGTTGCTGAACGATATGGCATTGATATCCCCACCCTCTGCTACCATAAGGCTCTCGAGCCAGCTGGAATGTGCCGTCTGTGTACTGTGGAACTGTATGATGGAAGAAGAACCCGTTTTGTCACTTCCTGCAACTACCCCATATGGGAAGGTATGGAGGTCAATACGGACACCGAGGCAGTTCACCAGGGCCGTAAACTTATCGTTGAGTTGTTACTTGCCCGTAGTCCAAATGTGCCTATTATCAAAGAATTAGCAGAAAGATATGGTCTCAAAGAGCCACGCTTTAAAAAAGGGAATGATGATTGTATCCTGTGCGGTCTTTGCACCCGTATATGTGAAAGGATCGGAAATAATGCCATAAGCCTGACTGGCCGAGGTGTGGACATGAAAGTAGATACCCCCTTTCATATCCAGACCGATGTATGTATGGCCTGTGGAGCATGTGCCTCTGTTTGTCCTACAGGACATATCAAACTTGAAGATATTACAAAACATGCAATTATACCCATTCCTTCTGAATACGATATGGGCCTAAAGGGGAGAAAACCCATCTATGTGGCGTATGCTCAAGCTGTTCCCAACACACCAGTCATAGATAGAACTAAATGCTTACACTTTAAAACCGGAGGCTGTCAGATATGTGCCGAGTTTTGTGATGTCGGGGCAATTGATTTTACACAGCAGGATGAAACCATAGAACTGGATGTTGGTTCCATTATTTTGGCGCCTGGATATGAAACCTTTGATCCATCAAAATATACTCAATATCGGTATGCAAAAAGTCAAAATGTAATCACCGCTATAGAATTCGAGCGAATTCTTTCTGCATCCGGCCCTTTTGAGGGACACCTCATAAGGCCCTCAGATAAAAAGGAGCCAAAAAAGATTGCATGGATACAGTGTGTTGGCTCAAGAAATATCCATGTGGGGGATAAGGGTTACTGTTCCTCTGTATGCTGTATGTATGCCATTAAGGAGGCAATTATTGCCAAGGAGCATAGCAGTAATAATCTTGATTGCGCTATATTTTATATGGATATTAGGGCATACGGGAAAGACTTTGAGAGATACTATAATAGGTCAGTTGAAGAGGGAGTCAGGTTCATCAGATCAAGAATCCCCACTGTGGAAGAAATTCCAGGAACAGAGGATCTGGAAGTGACCTACACTGATGAGTCCGGTAAAGTTATTGATGAACAATTCGATCTCATTGTTCTTTCGGTTGGCATGGAGATATCCAAAGAGACGACTGCATTGGCAAATAGATTAGGCGTACAAATAACACCTGAATCATTTGTGGCATCCAGATCCTTTTCCCCTGTCAACACCTCCACCCCCGGCATCTTTGTCTCAGGCTGCTTCCATTCCCCCAAAGACATCCCCTCATCTGTTACAGATGCAAGTGCTGCTGCTGCACAGGCGGGTGCCATTCTCTCAGACAGCCGCTTCTCCCTCACAAAGGGAAAGGTGCTACCAGAAGAGATAGACGTAACAGGTCAGAGACCCAGGATAGGGGTATTTGTATGTAAATGCGGCACCAATATAGCAGGTGTGGTGGATGTCCCTGGTGTTGCTAACTATGCCGAGAGCTTACCCTTTGTTGAACACGTTGATGAAAACCTCTTTTCCTGTTCACAGGATACACAGGAAAATATCACCAAGGCAATAAAAGAGCATAAACTAAACAGGGTAGTTGTTGCCTCATGCACACCCCAGACACATGAGCCGCTCTTTCAGGAAACCGTCCAGAATGCAGGTATAAACAAATACCTCTTTGAGATGGCAAATATTAGAAACCAGTGTAGCTGGGTTCACTCAAATGCCCCGGAAAAGGCAACGGAAAAGGCAAAGGATCTCGTGCGTATGGCTGTCCGAAAGGTAGCCATGCTTGAGCCATTAGAAGAACTTGAGCTTGAGGTGAATCAGGCTGCCCTTGTGATAGGTGGTGGTATAGCAGGAATGGCCGCTGCAAAGAATCTTGCCTCACAAGGCTATACGACCTATCTCATAGAGAAGTCTGATAGATTAGGAGGCAACGCCCTCAGTCTCTTTAAGACCTGGAAGGGAGAGGATATACAGGAAAACCTGAAAGGCCTCATCAGTGATATTCAATCAGATACGAACATTGAAACCTTTCTTAAGGCAGAAATCACACACGTGGATGGATTTGTGGGAAACTTTACTACCACCATTTCCATTGATGGAAAAGAAAAAGAACTTGAGCATGGTGTTACTATTATTGCAACCGGTGCAAGTGAGCTCAAGCCTGATGAGTATCTCTATGGTAAAGACCCTCGTGTCTTAACCTCTCTGGATTTAGATAGATTATTTATAGAAAAGGATGAAAGCCTCAATAATATAGGCACCTGCGTGTTTATTCAATGTGTTGGCTCCCGCATACCTGAAAGACCCTATTGCTCAAAGGTATGTTGCACACATTCCGTGATCAGCGCCCTGCACCTCAAAGAGCTAAATCCCGCTATGCGGGTCTTTGTCCTTTATAGAGATATGAGGACATATGGACTAAGGGAGAATCTTTACAGAGAGGCAAGGGAAAAGGGTGTAATATTTATTAGGTATGACGTAGAAGAAAAACCGGAGGTGATAAAGGATGGTTCCAAAATCAAACTAAACCTCTATGATCCGGCTCTTGGAGAAGCTGTTGAGATAAATCCTGATCTGATAGTGCTGGCTAGCGCTGTTGTGCCAGAAAAAACCTCGGAGCTTTCCCAATTATTCAAAATACCAATAAATGAAGATGGTTTCTTTGTTGAGGCTCATGTAAAACTCAGGCCGGTTGATTTTGCAACAGATGGTGTATTTTTCTGCGGCCTTGCCCATTCCCCAAAGCCTATTGATGAATCCATTGCCCAGGCACAGGCAGCAGCCTCAAGGGCGGTGACATTGCTTGCACAGAAGACCATAAAAAGTAGTGGGATAGTGGCTGTTGTAAATCCATTCTACTGCAGTAGTTGTGGTGTCTGTATAGCCATCTGTCCATATTCTGCCCCTGGATTTAATGAAAAGACAGGTATCGCAGAGATTAATCCTGTGCTTTGTAAGGGGTGCGGTCTCTGTGTCGCTTCATGCAGATCAGGCGCTATACACCTGAACGGGTTTGATGAGGGTCAGATCATGACTATGATTGATCAAGTGAGTGCCTAAAATGAACTAAAGCCCGCCCTCCCCGTCCTGACACCGGGACGGGATCGGGAAGCGCTATG